>OBKM01000246.1_pt1 | contig 27224 bp, 32 predicted proteins | sample 1519691 | NCBI WGS metagenome assembly OBKM01 (sample SAMEA37050418, study PRJEB22526) | metagenome | biome: saline pan; feature: lake; material: water | place: Egypt | collected 2015 | depth 0.5 m
CGGTGTAGATCGCGGCGTTGACGAGCAGTGCCAGGGCCACGAACAGCACGGCGAGGACGATCCCGGTGACGAGGATCATCTGGCCGCGGTCGCCCGCTTCGGCCCGCCGCGGAGCGCCCGCATCTATTTCCGCCATGCGACCACCTCCACCTCGACGACGGTGTAGAGTTGGCTGTCGGCACCGATATCATCGGCGTAGAACTCGCCGTCGTCGAGTCCCCCGAGCTCGTCGCCGTCCTCGACCGACAGTCGTGAGCTATCGTATAGCCCGACCGTCCGCGTCGCCGACACCGCGTTGTCGCTGGGCTGGCCCATCCGAACCATCGGTTCGACGTCCGTTCCGCCGTCCGGCTCGGGGTACCGAACGACGACGTTGAACGCGATCCGGCGGTCGCCGAGCAGTTCGTTCAGATCGTCGCCGAAGTCGTTCGGTGGCCCTTCGGCGTACACTCCCGACTCCGCGCCCTCGAACTCCTCCTCCTCGACGTCCCAGTACAGGACGGCTTCGGCGAGCGTGCCGCGTTCCGCCGACGCCGCGAGCAGCCCCTCGATCGACGCCTGCTGTTGGTTCTCGATGTGTTGATTCGAGGTACTGGCCGAAAGCGGCGTGACGGCGGTCGCCTGCGTGGCGAATATCAACCCTCCGACGACGAGCACCGCGGCGGCGAACGCCTCGACGGTGTGGGCCTGGCCGCGCATGTTACCACACCCTGATCGTCAGTCGGTACGTTTCGCCGTCGATCGAGACGGTTCTCGTCGCGACAGCCACGTCGTTCGGCACCGAACTACCGGTGGCCTTCGACAGCTCGACGCCGTCGACTTCGGCGGGATCCGATGGCTGTACGCCCAACTCGTGGATCACCACGTCGGCGTTCCGCCCGTCGAGTGTGAGCGTTCGATCGAGGTCGTCCACGTCCTCGACCGTCGCCGTGCACGCATCGTCGACGCGGTCTTGATCCGCATCGAAGAACCCAACGACGCAGCCGGCGGACAACACGCCCGGTTCGGCCGTCGAGGACGCGAGCAGATCGCCCGAGAGCGTCGTCGCCGCCCGATCAGCGACGACGAGTTTCGTTCCCGTTCCGCCGGCGAAGGGATCGAACATCGTCGGGGCAAACGAGACCACGAACACGACGGTTACGAGAAACACCCCCATGCCGACCGCGAAATCGAGCGTCGTCTGTCCGCGTCGGGCCGAGCGTGCCGCTGGGAGAGGGGTGTCGTCGATCATATGAACATGAACACCACCAACGCGAGCGTCGGCAACACGACGACGAACTTCAGACTCGCCATCACGCTGACCTCACGGATGTAGCCGGCGATGACCCCGGAGATGATCCCCTGAAGGGTGACGGCGTGGAAAAACAGCATTGTCAACTCATCGACGTCGAGGCCGCCGCCGAAGCCGCCGCCGGCGCCCGGGGTATCCCCGCCGCCGTCTGCCGTGTCGACGAGGGCAGCCATCGTGTCGAGGAACTCGATTTTCAGAAGCGCCATCACGCCCAGAAGCGTCACGTAGGTCATGATGATGATGACCATCTGCATCCGGGTTCTCGACCTGCGGTCGCGTTCGATGTCGTCTTGGTTCTCGGAGGCCTGGGCGGCCGTCGAAAGCACCTGCGTGATCTGGCTGGAGGCCTCCTGTGCCTTCGAAATGAGCTTCACTGTCCGGGCCAGGCGGGGGATGTGGTACTTGTTGTTGAACTCCCGAAGCGCCGTCTTCAGACTCGTCCCGTAGTTCACCTTCGCGTACATCGTCCGGAACTCGCCGGCGAGCCGTCCCGATGACGTGTCCGCGACGACTTTGAGTGACTCCAGAAGCGTCATACCGGTGTCGTTTGCACTCGAGAGCTTCCGGAGGTTATCGGAGAGGTTGTCCGTTATTGCGCGCCGCGAACGGACGTTCCACTCATAAAAGATCGTCAGCGGGATGAGCGTCAGATACAGCGGCAAATAAACCCAAAAGAAGGTTCCCCGCACCGGCGCGGCGATCATCCCCTCGAGCGTCGTCGGCGCGGTGCCGGACCGGATCGAAACGATCACGAAGACGGTCGACGCCGGGAGTGTGATCGCAAGCGTAGCGAGCGGATACTCCCGGAAGAACAGATCCGGTCGCTTGAGGATCTGTCCGGTCACGTAGGTCCCCTCACGGGATTTGATCCGGTCGAACACCGAGGCCCGCCCCGCGTAAGCTTCGACGATTCCGAGATGGAACATCCCGCCGGAATCGTGGGGCGACTCGCCGTCATCAGCCCGGAGGTAGCCGTCGCCGACTTCGTCGGAAACGACCGTCGAAACGAGCACCAAAAAGCCGACCCCGATAAGCGGAATGAGCCCGTAGACGGTCCCATACAGGAGCATGTCCTGGGCTTCCCCGAGCATCGACATGATGACGAGGATGATGATGAGAAGCAGCGGAAAAAGCGACAGCGTCATGTACATCTCCCCGAACAGCTCCAGCGTCTCGAGGACCGTCTCTTGCTCCTGTTTGGAGGTCCGCATGTGTTTTTCCTTCTGGTCTTCGAGGAACCGCTCCATGTTCCCGCCCGAGTTAATGATCGACAGCATATCGGTGAGGAACTGGCTCAACTCCTCGGAGGGAGTCTGCATCGCCTGGTTTCTGATCGCGGTCCGGTAGTCGGTGTCGAAATACTCCGTCTCGAGGACGATCGATTGGAACTCCTTTGCGACCTCGCCGTAGGTGTCGTCGGCCCGCGCCATCGTCTGGAGGATCTCCAGTTGGTTGAGCCCGCCCACCGAGAGCGCGTACATGAACGACACCGAATCCGAGAGCAACACGTTGATTTCGCGTTTTCGCGCGTCGGCCTCGAGGTACGGCTTCGCGACCATGCCGCCGAAACCTCCTCCGAACCCGACCGATCCGAAAACGAGCCCGGAGAACACGACCAAAAACGGTATCTTGAGCTCGTTGACGGTCGTGAGATACGGCTCCGGGATCGGGAGGCCGAGAAACACCGGCGGTTCCGTGACGACGAACGTGACGAGTACAACTCCCAACAGGGTTCCGAGCAGCCAGAGCACCCCACCGACGAGCACGCCGACAGCGAGGGACTTCGAGAGATACATTTCGACCGTCTGTGGCACTCGGGCCTCGGCCAGCGTCCGCTCTAAGTCCCCGACGAAATCCCCATCCTCGTCGAAAATCCAGCGCGAAACCGGGTAGAACGCGTTGGCGAGGATATCGCCCCCGCCCGCGCTGGGGGATGCGGGCTCGACGCTCATGGGTCCGTTTCGTCTCTCCGTTCGGAGCGGAGCTCGTCGAGATCCGGGATCTCCGAACCGGGATCGTCGGCGTCGGCGGCCGGTCCGTCCCCATCGGCCCGATCGAAGGCGGCGTTCATCCCGGCACTCGATCCGGTGCTTTCACCGCCGAGCGATCCCGTGACGTCGATGTCGTCGGCGGCTTCGATGTCGAGTGCGTCGGTGATCTCGACACCGGACTCGGGGCCGCGGTACTCCTCGAGTACCGGTTCGGCCTCGGCCAGGATCTCCCGGCTCCGCTCGAGCATCTCCTCGTTCGCGTCGGGGCGGGGAACCATCGCCTCCTTGTCGGGATCGATATCGATCTCGACCGACTCCATCTCCCGGAGGTCTTCGAGCGACCGTTCGAGTTCGTCGTTGGCGATGAGCGTCAGTATCGTCTCCTGATCGTTCATGAACGCCTGTAGCGTCGCCGCGACCTGCGTGTAGGTGTTCAGTCCCTCGTTGATCAGGTACGCGATGACGAGTTCTCTGGCGAACAGCTCGCTTTCGAGACGGTCGCGGCGCCACCCCCGGTCGAACGCGATCCCCTCCAGGGTGTTCGATTGCCCCATCCGCATGAACTCGTCCGTCTCGGCCTGCCATTGGTAGACGTCTTGGACGTTTATCTCGTCGTTCTCCGGGTCGTAGTGGTTGATCTCGGTGAGCGATTTGTTCCGTCTAACCTTGTTGTCCTGAACGCGGGTCTGTGTCTGGATAGAGACGAGATCCAACGCGGTGAACATCGTCTTCGAGACGTTGATCGGCTCGGTCGTGAACCGTTTTATCACCTCGCCGACCGAGTCGGCGTGAAACGTCGTCAGCGTCGTGTGTCCGGTCGACATCACCTGAAACAGCGTCCGACCCTCCTCCCCTCGGATCTCGCCCATGACGATATATTCCGGCCGTTGTCGGAGCGCGGCCTCAAGCAGGTCGAACTCGTCCACGTCGCCTTTGTCGCCGTCGCTGAAGGAGGGTCGGGTGACGCTTGCGATCCAGTTTCGCTGCGGCAACTCGACCTCGCGGGTGTCCTCGATCGAGACGATCTTGGATTTGCTGGGAATAAACAGCGACACCGCGTTCAGCGAGGTCGTCTTCCCGGAGGCTGTCCCGCCGGCGAAGACGACCGACTTTTCGTTCTCGATACAGAGCCACAGAAACGCCATCTCGTCGAGCGAAAAGGTGTTCCAGTTGATCAGATCGATCGGGGTGAACGGGACGTCCTTGAACTGCCGGATCGTGTAGTTCGTCCCGTGATCCGAGACCTCCCGTCCGAGGGTGAGTTGTGCCCGCGACCCGTCCGGCAGCGTCGCATCGACCTGTGGGCTCCGCTTCGAGATCCCCTTCCCCGATCGCTGGGCGAGTTTGACGACGAACTCGTCGAGTTCCGCCTCGCCGTGGTGGACGTTCGAGATGATCTGTTCGTACTCGGAGTGATAGACGAACACCGGCGAATTGTATCCGTCACAGGAGATGTCCTCGACGTTGATGTCGTGTTTGATACCGTCGATCCGCTCGAACCCCACGAAATCACGCCTGAGAAGATAGAGCAGCTTCTCGATTTGGTGTTCCGTCAGTCGATCGCTGTCCGCCTCCAGGAGGGCCGGTTCGGGGCGGGCCGAAATCCCCTGTATTTCCTCCGGTTCCGACTCCGACTCCGTTTCCGGCCCCGACCCGGTCGATTCCGCCGTGGCAAACCCGATCAGCTTCCGGACGGATTCGGCCAGCCCGTCCGAATCGGGACGCGCCCCGTCGGCGTAGAGCCCGTATCTGTCGAGCAGCCGGTGGGTTTCGTCCTCGATGACGCCCGCACGGGCGTCGGCTCCGCCCTGGACGACGACCTCGTCGTCGGAGTATTTGATGGCCGTTTTGAGCTTCCCGACGAGGAACTCGCGGAGATCCGATTCGATCGCCGTGAGGTGTGGTTCGATGAGGTAGTATTTCTTTTCGTTTTCCTTCTCGGAGTGAAAGATGATCACGAAGGCGTACGGCTTGTTCACCCAGTAGCGATCGACCTCTCGGAAGTGGCTCTTTTTCTCCTGTGGGACGGCCTTTTCGAGGTCGTATCGCGTCACGACCGTTGTCGTCCCGTCGTCGCTCGAGAAGAACGCGTCCTCGTCGAGGTCGGGATCGACACGAACGGTCCGCTCGGACCGGAGCTCCGAGAGGCGCTCCGCGGCGCTTCCACCTGATCCGAGCCGTCCGCCGATCGTGGCCGGATCGACCCCGAAATCCGGTTCGGGATCGGCCTCGTCGTCGTCCGATCCGGCCTCGCCGCCGTGATACTCCCGTCTGAAATCCTCCCACCCGTACTCGCCGACCGTTGCTGGCCGTTCGTCTCCGGGTTCCGGCTCGGCCTCGACGTCCGTATCAGGATCGTCCTCTGACCCGCCGGTATCCGTATCGGTTCCTGCCTCCGATTCGGGCTCCGGCTCCGCGCCGGCCGCCGGGAGCGGATCCCCGTCCGTCCCCTCGCCCGAATCGTCTGTCGCCATGATACGCCTTCTTTCGTGGGCTTCTGAAAAAGAGTACCGACAGTATCGAGGGACGATACGGTCCGAACCGATCGTTCGTGCCGAGGGGACTTAGGAAACGAACCGTTCGAGACGGTCCATCGCTTCCCGGAGCTCGTCGAGTCCGGTCGCATACGACGCCCGGAGGTGTCCGTCCGCGCCGACGCCGAAGGCGTTCCCCGGCACCATCGCGACGGATTCGGCCTGGAGTAGCTCCTCGGCGAACGTCTCGGCGTCGTCGCCCGGACACTCCGGGAAGACGTAGAACGCACCGGTCGCCTCGAAACAGTCGATCCCCATCTCCTCGAAGCGCGAGAGGACGAAATTTCGGCGGCGGTCGTACTGCGATCGCATCGCTTCGACGTCCTCGCGACAGTTTCTGAGCGCCTCGATCGCGGCGTGTTGGGCGGTCGTCGGGGCCGAAAGCATCGTGTACTGGTGGATCCGGTTCATCAAGGTGATGACGTCGGCCGGCCCGACGGCGTACCCGAGGCGGAGTCCGGTCATCGCGTAGGCCTTCGAGAACCCGTTGAAGACGACCGTCCGCTCGCGCATTCCGGGTAGTTCGGCGATCGAGACGTGCTCGCCCTCGTAGGTGAGATCGGCGTAGATCTCGTCGGAGAGGACGGCGATGTCGTGTTCCCGACAGAACTCGGCGACCGCGGCGAGCTCCTCGCGGTCCATCGTCGCCCCCGTCGGGTTGTTCGGGAAACAGTAGACGAGCAGATCAGCGGATTCCGCGCCCGCGGCCGAGAGCGCCTCGGGAGTGAGCTTGAACTCGTCCTCGACGCGGGTCGGGACGTCGAGAACCTCGCCGCCGGAGAACATGACACCCGGCGTGTAGGAGACGTAACACGGCTGGACGACGGCAACGGTGTCGCCGGGATCGACCAGGGCGCGGAAGGCGAGGTCGATCGCTTCGCTCGCCCCGGCCGTCACGAGGATCTCCTCGTCGGGATCGTATTCGAGATTCCACCGACGGATATCGGCGGCGATCTCCTCTCTGAGCTCGCGTTTACCCCTGTTTGCGGTGTAGGACGTCCGGCCGCGTTCGAGCGAGGTAATCGCGGCTTCGCGCGCCGCCCACGGGGCCGAAAAATCGGGCTCGCCGACGCCGAGTGAGATCACGTCGTCCATCTCCTCGGCGAGTTCGAAGAACCGTCTGATCCCCGATGGCGGGACGTCAGCGACCCGCTCGGCGGGCTCCATCGTCATGGTGTGACCGAGAGACGATCGTCGTCGTCCCCGTCGTCGAAGCGGTACCCGCTTTGTTTGTACGTCTCCATGATGTAGTGGGTGACCGTCTGGGTGATCTCCGGGATCGGGGCGACCTTATCGCTTATGAACCGCGAGACCTCCCGCATGTTCTCACCCTCCACCTCGAGGGCGAAATCGTAATCGCCGGAGACGAGCCGGAGCCCCTGTACCTCCCGGAAGCCGGCAAGCCGTTCGGCGACGTCGCGGTAGCTCGTCTCCCGATCGAGCGTGACGTTGAGCTCGACGTGGGCCTGGATCCGGTTGTCGCCGACCGCGTCCCAATCGACGACCGCGGTGTACCCCTGGACGATCCCTTCTGCCTCCAGCTCCGCGACCGTCTCCTCGACTGTCCCCTCGGAGAGGTCCGTCAGGCGGGCGAGATCAGCCGTCGAATATCGGGCGTTCTCACACAGAAGCTCCAACAGTTCGTCGGCGTGCTCCATACAGAGTAGGGCGGTAGCGCGAACTAAAACGTTGCGAGGTGCCGATTGGCAAGGGGATCGGCCCGGCCGGCCTAATATAATGGTTCTTTATGTAGGTTGGAGTATAAGGTCATGGGTTGGTATATTATCTCTCGATACTATTATTATTCCCCATGCCGTCGGAACGGATATGAAACAGCACGCGTTGCAGACGGCCATGGCGCTGTACGAAGGAGGCACACTAGATCTCGGAACCGCAGCCAGACAGGCCGGGATCTCCCCCGATCGTCTCCAGCGTGCCGTCCGCCGGGCCGGCGGATCCTCGCCAGCCCGCAGTATCGAAAGCGACCGTGTCGCTGTCAGCGCGGACTGATACTGACGGACAAACGAACGAGCACACGACCCAGGCGGATCGAGTCACTCGACGGAGCGAACGGCGGCTCACCTCTGCGTCAGGGTCGTTCGATTTCGTCCGCCGGTATGCGCCGTCGATCCGAACCCGAATCGACTTATCGAACCGTAGCGAACCGCCGGCGTGACACGACGCCCGGCCCCGCTCGTTATCGGCCTCGTCGCCGGCTCCCACGTAATCAATCACTCGTATTTGCTCCTGTTTGCGCCCGCCTTTCCCCTCCTCAGGGCCGAGTTCGGTGTTTCCCTCGCCGCTGTCGGACTCGCACTCGGCATCGTCAACGTCGTCGTGACCGCCTTCCAGTTGCCGCTCGGGTACGTCTCCGACGCCTACAGCCACGCGGCGGTGCTCGTCGGCTCCCTGACCGTCGGTACGGCCGGCTGTTTGCTGGCAGCGCTTGCGCCGACCTACGAGTGGCTGCTCGTGGCCGCGGCGGTCATGGGTCTCGGCGTCGCCGGTCACCACCCCGCACATTACCCACTCATTTCGGCGACGACGACGGACGCGTACCGCTCCCGCGCCTACAGCGTTCACGGCTTCGCCGGCGCGTTGGGGCTTGCGCTTCCCTTCGCCGTCGTTCCGGCGTCGGTCGCCCTCGGCGGCGGCTGGCGGGAGGCGTTCGCCGTCCTTGCGGTCCTCGGCGCAGCCTACTCGGTTTTCACCGTCCTCGCAGTCAGGCGACTCCCCCGGTCGATCACGCGAGCCGGTGCCGAGGCGCGAGCCGAATCGGGGACCCCGGAGCCCCCGCTCGGCGGAACCGGGCCCTCGGACCGACTCGCCGCGGCGTTTAGTCGGGCCCGAGGTTACGTCCGGACACTCCTTGACTCCCCGCTCGTGCTCCTGCTCACGGCGCTTTGGTTCACCAACAGCGTCGCCGCGTGGGGGATCAGAGCGTACGCGGCGACGCTTCTCGAGTTGGGTTATGGGCTCTCGGCCGAGCTTTCCAGTACCGCCGCAAGCGCGATGCTCGTGATCGGTGCCTTCGTTTTGCTCGGCGGTGGCTATCTCGCCGACCGGATCGGCCCGATGACGATGTTGTTCGTCGGGTACGGCTCACTCGTCGTTCTCGCCGCGGTCGCGGCGAGTGTGCTTCTCCCGGCGCTGGCCGCGACGGCGGTCGTCCTGTTGCTCGCCGCGACGATCGACCTCTCCCGGCCCGCGCGCTCGACGCTGACGGATCTGGCGTCCGAACGGAGCGACGTCGGCAAGAACTTCGCGCTCATCACGATCGGTGTCTCCGCCGCCGGCGCGGTCGCCCCGCCGATCTTCGGCCACGTGATCGAGACGGTGAGCGTCGGCGCTGCCTTCCTCGCCGTTGCGGGGACCGCGGCCCTCGCGTTGGGTTTGTCCGCCGCCGTCGGACGGCTCCGGACCGTTCGAGCGGAGTAGAAACACCGAAGCGGCCGGCCGTCCTACCGCGACTATGACCACCGTTCGGAACATCGCCCGCGGCGTCCAGTCGTTCACCAGCAACGCCTTTCTCGTCGACGGCGACCGGACCGTCCTCGTCGATGCCGGAAACGACTTCGACGCCGTCGGCCGTATCGAGTCCGCCGACACGGGGCTCGATGCGGTCGTTCTCACGCACACGCATCCGGACCATATCGGAGCCCTCGAATCGGTCGTGGAGGCGTTCGGCGTCGACGTCTGGGGGTACGACCCGGATCACGAACGCGTCGACCACGCCATCGCCGACGGCGATTCGGTCCGGATCGGCGACGAACGCTACGAGGTCCTCCACACCCCCGGCCACAAGAACGACCACGTCTGTCTGTACTCGCCCGCAGCCGGGACGCTTTTCGCCGGCGATCTGATATTCGCAAACGGCGGCTACGGCCGGACCGACCTGGAGGAAGGCGACCACGGCACGCTCCTCGAAAGCATCGAATATCTGCTTTCGTCGGTCGACGACTCGCTGTCGACGATGTACACCGGACACGGTCCGACCGTCGATACGGACCCGAAACACCACATCGAACTGGCGCTCGGTGCCGCCCGGATGAGCGCCTGAACGGCACCGTTCCCCGCTTCCAGACGACGTTGCCCGTTCCGCGTCCACCGATGCTGTTGCTTGCTCTCTCCCCGTCGACAGCTCCGTAGTGGGGTTTCCGGCTTCCGGCTTCCGCCCGTTTTCTCCCCGGCACCGCTTGTGGAGGTATCGAACGATCCGGTCAGCACCGTCGTGTTGCGGCTCCGGCGACTCGACGCCGCTGGTTCGCAGGTATCCGGCCGGTCATGGCCTGGGGAAATGCCCAGCCAACAGACAAATATCCCCGGAGATGCTACGGTATCCAAGATGAACAGACGAGAACTCGTCGTCGCCGCCGGTAGTGTCGCCGCCTCGGCGCTTGCGGGCTGTCTCGGCGCCGTCGGCATGGACGAACACGAGGCGACCCCGGCCGGCGTCGATCCGGCCGTCCGCGAGGAGACCGGATACGAGCAGACTGGTGTCGAGGAGATCGTCGTCGAGGAGTCAATAGAGGCCGGTGTCTCCGAGGAGATCCGGGTCCGAAACTACCTCACCGAACACGAGAAGGGGGTTGATCTCGGACCGATCGGCGATATCCAGGCGGCGGCGTTCAATATACTCACGTCGCCGCAGATCTCGATCGCCGGTCGGGAGCTCAACCCGATCGCGGAGATGTCAACCGAGGAGCTCGTCGGGCTGATCGAGGCGGATTTCGAGGGGATCGAGAACATCGAACACGTCGCCGACGGCGAGGTTTCCATCCTCGAACAGGAAACTGCCGAATCGGTCTTCGAGGCCGACGCGGCACTCGAGGCCGGGATCACGGTCGACGTGAACGTCCACGTCACCGAGAGCGTGCTGACAGCGAACGATCACCTCGTCGCGATCGCCGTCTACCCCCGAGAAGTCCGCAACCAAGAAGAGGGAAACGTCGCCGCGATGATGGACGGCATTATCGAACAAACGGAGTGACCGGAGGGTGGCTCACTCGATCGAACCACGGCCACCCGGCCCGATCACGCCCCGGACTACTCGATCCCGATCACGTCGTCGATTTCGATCTCGCGTGCCCGGAAGGATCTGACGAGCCGAAGAACGATGACGTAGCTGCAAACGGTGAAGACGGCCGAGAGGATGAGGTTTCCGACGAGCAGCCGCGAGACGACCTCCGGCCCCGCCGAAAAGGATATATTCGACGGCGTGACACCGGGGGCCGGCCCGAGTATCCGCGTCCCGATCCAGAAACTCGTGCCGTAGACGCCCCACTTCACGACCGGATTGAGAACGATGACCGAAGCGAACAACGCGAGTTTGCTGATCCGATCGAAGATCGCGACCAGGAGGACGAACACAAGCAGGCCGGCACCGAGCGTCGGCAGCGAGGTAATGAAGATTCCGATGGCGAAACTCCCGGCGACATCGTGTGGAGGGGTATCCTCTTCGAACGCCGCCTCCAGTTCCGTCCGAACCCGGTTTCGGTAATCGCCTAGCCGTCCTCCAACCATACGTAGTGATGGGTGCCGGCGGTAATCAACGTTCCCTGTAATCATCACTTCGGTCCGGTGTGATCATCGGTTTGAACCGACTCGAGTACGCGTTCGGTCACACCGGAGAGGTGTGCCTGTCCGAACGCCGCCACGGCGAGCGCCCCGAGTGAGTTGAACATCAGATCCCGGACGGTGTCGTCGAGCCCATGCTGTGCGAGCGGCATCGTGATCCCCGTCGCGTCCGCGGCGACGTCCAGGCCGTACTCGAAAAGCTCCCACAGCACGCCGAAGGAGAGAACGACGACGACGACGTAGACGAAAAAGAACCGTCTGGGGAGGTGGATCCGGTCGCTGTGGAGATCTACCGCCCGTGCGAACGTGTACCCTACGCCGGCGACGAGCGAGGCCGACATAGCGTGGGTCAGGTGGTCCCACCAATCGATGCGGGCGTACAGTCCGGCCGAACCCATGGTGTGAAGAAACACCGCAAGCGTGATCCAGAGCCCGAGCCAGGGATCGAGCGGGATCCGATAGTTCCGCTCTAAAACCGCCGGGACGAGCGTGATCAGCAGCGAGATGCTCCCGTTGGTTATCGCCTTCGGTTCCCCGGCCGCCAACCCGTAGACGACGATTGCGACCAACACGAGCTGCATCCCACGGGTGAGCCGGCGCTGGTTCCGGACGGATGGGCGCAGCGAGCGGGTCACCGTCGGATCACCCGCCCGATCCGGCGGCCGAGGCGGCGGCCGCGCCGTTTGAAATACGCATCGAAGAGCAGGCCGGCCGCAAGTCCGGCGAGGGCCACCCAGACGAACTCGACCATCAGCGCCGCGTTCGCGGCATCGCCGGACATCCCGGGCGTCGAGAGGAACTCGGTGCCGAACAACCGATCCGAGTTCCACCTGACAACGGCCCAGGCAGCCGCCGAGGCGAGCGTCGTCATCACGACGAAGACGACGGCAAACCAATGTGTCATCCGCATCCGGGTGAACATATGTAGCTCGACGGTGATGATAAGCGCCAACCCGGCGACGGAGAGATAGTAGGCGAAGGTTCCGAGCTCACCGCCGAAAAGCCCGCGGACAAGAACCGGTGCGAGCGCGAGCACGAGCACCTCCCACGGAAGCATCACCCGCCAGTCCCGGTAGGCGAGGGGCGGCACGAGGACAACCGCCCCGGTAATCGCCACGAAGAGGATCCAAAGCCGGTCGAAATCGAGGACGCTTTCGATCAACACCAGTCCCAACACGCCGACGAGGGGCCACGCCAACACCGCGTTGACCCGCCCGCTACGGAACAGCTTTGCGAGCACGTCGTCTGTCCCGCCGGCCGGTCTTTCGGTGTGTTCCGCCGGCCCCGCGTCCCGTTTTTCATCGGATCTCCGCCTTCGAGCCGCATCCTTGCTCGCCTCCGAGTCCGTACCGGCATCTGCCTCCGCATCCGCCGTCCGATCCCGCTTCATACCGTCGTCTCACGCCCGTCAGCAATATACTCCTCGGCCGGGAGCCGCCGTTTCGGCGCGTAACACCACATTAAACATGGGATGCATCGTATCCGGATCTACGATGGTCGACAAAACCGAGCTTCGCGAGCAGTTCATCGAAGCGTTCGAGGGCGCAGCGTTCCCGGTCAACAGTCCGATGGATCTCCTCCCCGCGCTCCCGGACGGCCCCGGCACTACGTTCGAATCCGGCGATTTCTCGATGAGCGCTATGGAGCTCAACATGAAAGCGGGCGACAACCAGGACTTCCCCTACGAGTCCGTCGAGGAACTCGTCGACGACATCATGGACGGGCTCGAATCCGAGAACTTGCTCTGAAGCCGATACGCCAGTTCCATGCGACAGACGACGTTCGTCAAACTATCCGTGCTCGCGTTCGGTCTCGTTCTCGTCGGCTTTCTCGTGCGCGGCTTTTCGGGGCTCGTGTTTCCGTCCCGGACGGCAGCGATGCTTTCGGCACCGACGATGCTGATCGGCGGGTCGGTTATCGTCGCCCTGACGGTGTATTCAGCGCTCGTCGTTTCAGGCATAAAAACGCTCGAGTGACCGCCGTCAGGCCTCGGCTTCCGTTGCGGGCGTGGTCTCTATCAGGCGGGCGATCTCCTCCGGTAGGCTCTGTTCGCCGTCGGGCGTTCTGACAGTAACGAGTCCGAACGGCGCGATTTCGAGCACCTCGATCTCGACACCGGGCTCGACACCGGCCGCCGAGAGATACCGGAGCTCCTCGTCGCCTTGGTGTCGGATCCGCCTGACGATCACACGGTCGCCCTCCACCGCGTCGGCGAGCCGCGATCGGTCCGTATCCTCCGGCAACTGGAGGTCGGCATCCGGGATCGGATCGCCGTGGGGGTCGACGCCCGGGTTGTCGAGTATCTCCGCGATCCGATCGGTCAGCTCCTCGGAGACGTGGTGTTCGAGGCGGTCGGCCTCCTCGTGGACGTCGGCCCAGTCGTAATCGAGGTGTTCGGACAGAAACGACTCCAGAAGCCGGTGGTGTCTGAGAATCTCGAGCGCGACGACCTCACCCTCCTCGGTGAGCGTTACGCCGCGGTACTCCTCGCGGTCGATGAGGCCGTTCTCCTCGAGCTTTTTTATCATACTCGAGACCGTCGGGGAGGTAACGTCGAGGTACTCGGCGAGCTCGGAGGTCCCGACGCGCTCGCCGGTCTCGTTTTCGATCGCGTATATCGCCTTGATGTAATCCTCCATGACGGCGCTCAGCATCACCGATCCCTAAACCGTCGAGCGTGATAGTGTTTTTCGTCACTCGGGAGCGATGGCCCCCTCTTTCGGCCGAAACGACGCGAAGGGAAACCGCTTTCCGGAATGCAGGCGTACTACTCGTATGCACGTCAGAGCCGTCGCCGACCTCTCGCCCGACGAGCGGGCGGCGTTTTTCGAACGGGATGCCGGTGTCGGGAGCGCTCGCGAGACGGCCGAAGAGATCGTCTCGACGGTCCGAACGGAAGGGGATGTGGCGCTGCGGTCGTATGCGAGCGAACTCGACGGCGTCGAGATCGGCAACATAGACGTCACCGACGCGGCGGAGCGGGCCTACGACGGACTCGACGGTGAACTCCGCGATGCGATCGAAACCGCGGCCGAAAACATCCACGCGTTCCATGAGGCGAGCAAGCCGGAGGGGTGGCGTGATTCCTTCGGCGGCCGCGAACTGGGCCGCCGGTACCGGCCGATCTCCAGGGTCGGCGTGTACGCTCCGGGCGGGACCGCGGCGTACCCGTCGAGCGTGCTCATGGGTGTCGTCCCCGCGAAGGTGGCCGGGGTCGATCACATCGCGGTCGCAACACCGCCCGCGGAGGAGCTTCCACCGGCAACGCTTGCGGCCGCCCACGTGGCCGGTGCGGACGCGGTTTATCAGGTCGGCGGCGCACAGGCCATCGCGGCGCTCGCCTACGGCACCGAGACGGTCTCGCCGGTCGAGAAGATCGTCGGTCCGGGCAACCGCTGGGTCACGGCGGCGAAAGCCCAGGTCCGTGGTGACGTCGAGATCGACTTCCTCGCCGGCCCCTCCGAACTGCTCGTTGTCTGTGACGACACCGCCGACCCGGAACTCGTCGCGGCGGATTTACTCGCTCAGGCCGAACACGACCCGAACGCGTCCGTCGTCTGTGTCACCGACGACGGGGCGACCGCCGAGGCGGTGCTTGAAGCCTGCCGCGAACAGGCTAAACGCCGCGACCGGCGAGAGGTCATAGAGGCCGCACTCGACAACGACGCTTCGGGTGTCCTCCGGGCCCGGTCGATGTCGGAAGCCGTCCTTTTCGCAGAGGAGTACGCCGCCGAACACCTCTCGATCGTCACCGACGACGACGAGGCCACGCTGGATCGCATCGACTCGGCCGGAAGCGTCTTTCTTGGCGAAACCGCACCGGTCGCGGCCGGCGATTACGCCTCCGGTCCGAACCACGTCCTCCCGACCGGCGGCCTCGCGAAAGTGACCGGCGGGCTTTCGGTCGATCATTTTCTGCGTTCGACGACCGTCCAGAAGCTCGACGGCGAGGCGCTCTCGGAGCTCCGCGAGACCGTGACGACGCTCGCCCGGGCCGAAGGGCTCGAAGCCCACGCCGAAAGCGTCGACAAGCGATTCGAGTGAGTCGCTTCCGCCGGCTTGATAGCTATTAAGTCGGTACCCGGCCACCGGTCCAACAGCCATGGCATACGACACCATCGAGTGTACCCGCGAGGACGGCGTGGGAACTATCGCCTTCGATCGACCGGACGCACACAACTCGCTCAATCCCCTGATGGGCGAGGAGTTCGCGGCCGCGACGCAGGAACTCGCCAGCGACGACGACGTCCGAGCCATCGTTTTGACGGCGAACGGCACCGTTTTCAACACCGGCGCCGACCTCACACAGCTTTCCGGCGATGGCTCCGACGAGGCGCGGATCCGGAGTCTCGCTGCCGACTTACACGAGGGCGTCGAACAGCTCGTCCGCGCGCCGAAACCCGTCGTAACCGGTGTCAACGGTGTCGCCGCGGGCGGCGGGTTCGGCCCCGCGATCTGTGGCGATATTGTGCTTGCGGCCGAATCAGCCAGGTTCGAGTTCGCGTACCCGCGGATCGGGTTCTGCGGCGACGGCGGTTCGACGTATCTCCTCCCGCGTCTCGTCGGTCTCAGACGGACGCAGGAACTCGTCTTCCGCGACGAGCCGATCGGGGCCGGGGAAGCGGAACGGATCGGGCTGGTGACGGAGACGGTTCCGGACGAGGCGCTCACGGACCGGCTCACGGAGGAGGCAGAGCGGCTCGCGGCGGGACCGACGAAGGGGTACGGTGCCGCGAAGCGGCTGCTCGCGGAAAGCTTCGAGAACCCGCTTGCGGCACAGCTGGCCGCGGAGGCCGAGACGATCGCCGAGCTCACGAACACGACCGATTTCGAGCGCGGACACGCGGCCTTCGGTGGCGACGAGCCCCCGGAGTTCGTCGGCCGGTAGCCCCACCGAAACGTTCGAGAACGGTCCTCCCGAACGTCGATCATGCAGTATCTCGTCGCGACCGACTCGGTTCATACGACCGCCGCGGCCTGTGATTATCTGGAACCGCGCCTCGATCCGGACGATACCGTCGCCGTCGTTACCGTCCCCGGAACACAGGCCCGTGATTCCGACGACGCCTTGAACGTTGCGAACGCACGTCTACTCGGCCACGCCTCGGTCGAGACGGAACGGCTCGAGACGGACGGCGATCCCGCGAGCGCGATCCTCGCGGCCGTCAGGGATCGGTCGCCCGACGTCGTGGTCGTCGGCCCACACGCCGGCACCCCAAACGCCGGCCCCGGCCTCGGGGAGACGGCACGGCGGATCGTCGAATCCGTCGACGTTCCCGTCGTCGTCGTTCCGCTCTCGTTTTGATTGGGGTCGAGTGGGTCCCCTCGCACCGGTTTCGCTCCCCCGATGGGATTGAAATACCCCCTCGACAAACACGCCCCTATGGAGCTTTTAGTCCTCCGGGAAGGGGTCCACGGTATTCCCACCGAACAGTACGCGGAGATACTCGAAAAGCGGCTGCCCGAACACACGATCAGGCACGCGAAAACGCCCGGTGAGGAGCGGGACGCGATCGCCTCGGCCGACATCGCGACCGGGCTCAAAATACAGCCGTCGCTTCTGGAGCGCGCCGAGACCCTCCGGCTGTTCGCCTGTGCGTACGCCGGAACGGATCACCTTCCGACCGATGCGCTGGCTCAACACGGCGTCGACGTGACAAACGCCGCCGGAGTTCACGCGCCCAACGCGGCCGAACAGACGGTCGGATCGATACTCGCGTTCTCCCGTGAGCTTCACGAGGCGGCCCGAGCCGACGTGTGGCAGCCGCTGTCACCGGGAGAACTCGCCGGGTCGACAGTCACGATCGTCGGGCTGGGCGCCATCGGCCGGGGGATCGCAGAACGGCTCGAACCGTTCGACGTCACGACGATCGGCATCCGCCGGACACCGGAGTCCGGCGGCCCGACCGACGAGGTGGTCGGTCCCGACAGACTCCACGACGCCCTCTCCCGGAGCGGGTTCGTCGTACTATGTTGCCCGCTCACGGAGTCGACACGCGGACTGATCGACGCGGAGGCGCTCTCGACGATGCCACCGGACGGCGTGATCGTCAACGTCGCCCGCGGCGAGGTCGTCGATACCGACGCGCTCGTCGAATATCTCCGCCGGGGATGGATCGGCGGGGCCGCCCTCGACGTTACCGATCCCGAACCCCTTCCGGATGACCACCCCCTCTGGGGGTTCGACGACGTCCTCATTACGCCACACTCGGCCGGATCGACGCCGAAGTATTTCGACCGACTCGCCGACATCGTCGTCGAAAACATCGACCGACTCGAATCCGGCCGGGAACTCCGAAACCGGGTCCGGCTCCCGTAGGAGCTACTCGAGCGGTTCGATCAGCTCGATCGCGTGGCCGTCAGGATCGAGTACGAACGCGGTTCTGGCCCCCGCCGCCGGCTGGTCTGTTGGCTCCTTCCGGACGCCGTGGTGGTCGATCTCCTCGAAGGCCAGATCGACGTCGTCGACTTTGATCGCGAGGTGATCCCACAGATCCCCCTCCTCCGAGGGGGACTGCCCTTCGGTGTCGGAAAGCTGGAGTTCGACCCCGTTCTCGTCGGCGACGTAGCGGTTTACGGTCTCGCCGTCCGGCGTCTCAAAGCCCCACGACTCCTCGAAATCGAGGTTCTCGACGTACCACTCGACGGATCGTTCGACGTCCGAGACGTTCAGACAGGTGTGTAGAATCACCATACCCGAGGGCCGGCCGGCGCGATTATAACGGCAGCGGTTCGGGACGGTTTCTAGCTTGGACTCCCGGAGAACATCGATCCCGGACCGCAGGAGAACATCGATCCCGGGCAGTTATTGTCCGCTCGTGTGAAGCGTCGGTTATGCGTCTCCGACCCCTCCCCGCCCCGGCCGTTCGAACCGGTTTTCGTTCGTCCAGCGCCCCCGGTCGATCCCCCAAAGCCCATCCCCCAATCGGCGACGGTCCGGTCGCCGATCCCGGTGCGGCGATCGGCGACCCGAAGGGTCGGCAGGGATGAGCCGGAGTCGCAACACCGGGCTTTTCGTGGCCCTCTCGGCCGTCTGGGGGCTGTCGTTTCCGGCTATCAGCGCCGGCCTCGATTCGCTCCCGCCGCTTTTGTTCGCGGCCGCGCGGTTTCTCATCGGAGGCGTACTTTTGCTTGCGTACCTCGTCACAACAGGTGCCGATTGGCGCCCGCGAACGCGCGTCGATGTCGCCGCGATCGCGGTCGCAGGCGCGTTCGTGATCGGGATCGGCAACGGGCTCTTATTTATCGGGCAGCTGACTGTTTCCGGTGGTATCGCATCGATACTATACGGGCTCATCCCGATACTGACGACCGGTTTTGCGTCCGCGTTGCTTCCGGACGAACCGATCACGTCGAAACGGCTCGTCGGCGTCGCAACCGGCCTCGTCGGCGTCGGTGTCATCGCACGGCCCGATCCCTCGAACCTGTTCGCCGCCGAGATAATCGGTATCGGGTTCGTCGTCGGGGCGGCAGCAAGCGTCGCGCTCGGAAGCGTCCTGCTCCGGCGGTACTCGCCGACACTCGGGGTCGGGACGATGACCGCGTGGGCGATGCTTGCCGGGGGCGGGCTCCTCTATGTGGGTGGATTCCTGTTCGGCGAGTCGCTCACGGGTGTGACTCCGACAGCCGTCGGCATCGTCTCAGTCCTGTACCTCGCGGTGTTCGCCAGCGCTGTCGCATACGTCATTTATTTCGTGCTGTTGGCGGAACTCGGCGCCCTGGAGATCAATCTCGTCTCGTACGTGGTGCCGGTCTTTGCGACCGCCGGGGGGATCGTTTTGCTCGGCGAGGAACTCTCCGCCGGGATGGTCGGCGGTTTCGTTCTCATCGCCGCCGGTTTCGCCGTCCTGAAAGCGCGGGCGATCGCGACCGAACTCGGCTACTGATCTCGGTCGGTTCCACGACTGCGTTACTGGAAACCGATCCGGCCGCCGCCCTGTTGTCGCCCGTCCGGACTGCCGCCGCGGAACTGATCTTCGATCCCGTCGTAGTAATCGCGGATGTCCTCGGTGATCGTCGGCCGGACCGACTCGAGTGCCTGCCTGAAGTGTCGCATCTCGACATCGTCGGCTTCTTCGTCCTCCCGGAGCGCCTCGATCGCCGCCTCACGGGCGATCGATTCGAGATCGGAGCCGACGTATCCGCCGGTTATTTCGGCTATCTCCCGGAGGCTGACATCCGGCGAGAGCGGCGTGTCCTGGGTGTGGATCCGGAGGATCTGCTCGCGGCCCTCGATACCGGGTTCACCGATCATTACGAGCCGGTCGAACCGGCCGGAACGGATCAACGCGGGGTCGATCATGTCGGGACGGTTCGTCGCGCCGATGACCATCACGTCCTCCATGTCCTCGAGTCCGTCGAGCTCGGTCAAAAGCTGGTTGACGACGCGTTCGGAGACGTTCGAACCGGTATCGCCGCCGCGTCCCGGCGCGAGCGAGTCGAGTTCGTCGAAGAATATCACCGTCGGCGAGACCTGTTTGGCCTTCCGGAAGGTCTGGCGGATCGCCTTTTCGCTTTCGCCGACCCACTTCGAGAGCAGTTGCGGTCCGCGGACCGAAATGAAGTTGGCGTTCGTTTCGTTCGCGACGGCCTTCGCCATGAGCGTCTTCCCGGTTCCGGGCGGACCGTACAACAGAACGCCCGCCGGCGGCGAGATACCCATCCGATCGAACTTCTCCGGGCTGTTCATGGGCCACTCGACCGACTCCTTTACTTGGCCTTTCTCGTCGGAGAGGCCGCCGACATCGTCCCAGGAGATCTTCGGCAGTTCCACGAGAACCTCCCGCATCGCCGAGGGGTCGACCTCGTTGAGCGCCCCGCGGAAGTCGTTCCGTTTGATAATCATCCGGTCGATGAGACTCGGCGGGATGTCCTCCTCGTCGAGATCGATCTCGGGGAGGTACCGACGCAACGCCTTCATCGCGGCCTCCTTCGTCAGGCTCTCGATGTCGGCTCCAACGAACCCGTGGGTCTCATCGGCCATGTGATCGAGGCTTACGTCGTCGGCCAACGGCATCCCGCGGGTGTGGATCTGGAGGATCTCCTTGCGACCCGTCTCGTCGGGGACGCCGATCTCGATCTCGCGGTCGAAGCGGCCGGGGCGGCGGAGCGCGGGGTCGACCGAATCGACGCGGTTCGTCGCCGCGATGACGATGACCTGCCCGCGCGATTCGAGGCCGTCCATCATCGTCAGGAGCTGGGCGACGACGCGGCGCTCGACCTCGCCCGTGACGTCCTCGCGTTTGGGCGCGATGGAGTCGAGTTCGTCTATGAAGATGATCGACGGCGACTCCTCGGTCGCGTCCTCGAATATCTCCCGGAGTTGCTGTTCGGACTCGCCGTAGTATTTCGAGATGATCTCCGGGCCGGCGATAGAGAAGAAACTCGCCGAGGTCTCGTTGGCGACCGCCTTCGCGAGCAGCGTCTTTCCGGTCCCCGGCGGGCCATGAAGGAGCACACCCTGCGGCGGCTCGATGCCGAGCTTTTTGAAGATCTGGGGGTGTTTCATCGGCAACTCGACCATCTCGCGGACCCGCTGGATCTCGTTTTGGAGGCCGCCGATGTCCTCGTAGGTGATCCCGCCGCCGGTCTTCTCGAAGCCGGCGATCGGCTCCTCGCGGAGCTCGACCTCGGTGTCCTCCGTGATGAGACAGACACCCTCGGGATCGGTCTCGACGGCGATAAGCGGGATCGCCTGCCCCGGCGAGCGCATGAACGGGTGGTTCGTCGAACTCATGACCGGAACGATATCGCGTTCGACAACCGGCCGTTTGAGTATCTGCCGTTTGACCATCCCCGCGGCGTCGGAGCCGAACTGGACGGACGCCTCCTCGGGCGGAGCGAGGACGAGCTTATCGGCCTTCGTCGCCTCCGCTTTCCGTATCGTTACGCGCTCTCCGATCCCCACATCGGCGTTCTGTCTGGTGAACCCATCGATCCGGACGGTATCCGTGTTCCAGTCCTGTCGATCGGCACGCCAGACTTTCGCCGCCGTCGTATCCGTCCCCTCGATCTCGATTATGTCACCCGGCGACAGTTTGAGATGGAGCAGGGTGTCGGGATCGAGGCGTGCGATCCCCCGGCCGGAGTCGTTGGGGTACGCCTTCGCGACCTCGAGTTGAACCTCGTTCATCCTGATACCGTCACTCAGGTCCGGCCGGAGATATGCTTTTTGCTCATCCCCCCTCCGAGACGCCTCACCGGGGTTCGCCTCCGACAGCCGCTCCGGACCCCGCGTTTCCAACTCCTTCGGGGTTGACCGGGATCGGGTTTCCTCGGAGCGAACGACTCCGACATCGTTTTGAGCGTCGGCTTGGTAGCGATGCTCGAATGATAGAGCGGCTGGCGAGACAGCTCGGCAAAGAAGAGCGGGACCTCCTCGTCCTGGGAGTGGTGCTTTCCTCCTACCCGATCGGGAGCGACCGGATCGCCGAAGAGATCGGGATCGACGAGCACAAGACGAGATACTCACTCCGCATGCTGGAGGACGACGGTCTCGTCGATCCGACTCCCGAGGGGGCTGTCCCGGCGGACGGTGTCGAGACCCGAATCCGGGAGATCAACGCCGGGCTCGAGGACCTCTCCGATCGGGTCGAAAGCCTCAAACGGTTCGGCGAGCGGTAGGCCGGTACCGAACCGGAAAACTCGAAACGGCTGATCACGTACATACCGCATGGCGCTTCTCGAAACGGATGCCGACCTCCCCGGATGGGTTCCCGGTGTCATGTTGCTCGCCGGGACGATCGCGGCCGCCGGACTCACCGATTACGTGCTGACGAGTGCTGGCTACGAAACGCTCGGAACCGTCGTCTGGGCCGTCTGTTACGCCACCGCGCTCACAACGATCTGGATCGTCTGGCTCCGCGATATCGAACTTACCGGGCCGGAGAACGGCTGAGTGTGCTCTGAGGCCAAAGCGGAGTGGCTTTTATGAATGAGCTCGCGGGGACGTTGTATGAACAAACGCCGAACCGTCCTGGCGTTCACCGACAATCCGTTGTGGGGATCCGTATGGATCAGCCGTCGCCGACGATCTCCTCGTATCGCGCGCCCGTCTGTTTGAGCGTCTCAGTCGAGTACAGCCGTTCGTGTTCGAACGGAAGTTGTTCGTCCGCCAACTCGTCTATCTTCGCGGCGACGGCGTCCGGATCGCGGCCGTGGATCATCGTAAAGAGGTTGTACGGCCACTCCTGTTCCGGCCGGCGCGGGCGGTGATAACACAACGTCACGTACGGGAGTTCGCCGACGGCCTCGCCGCGGTCGTCGAGTGCCTCATCCGGGACGTCCCAGACGACCATACAGTTGGCGTCGAACCCGGTCACGATGTGGTTAACGACACAGCCGATCCGTTTGATGCATCCGTTCGAGAGGAGGCGTTCGATCGCGGCCAAGACGTCCTCGACCGGCGATTCGAGCGTCTCCGCGATGTCGCGGTACGGCGTCTCCGAGAGCGGGAACCCCTCCTGTATCTCGAGAAGGAGCTCCCGCTCCAACGTCGAGAGATCCGCCGCTGCCGTCTCGGAGATCCGTGTCGCGTCGACGGCCGTCGATTCGACCGATTCGCGGGCGAACCGATCCGTGTTGACGACCGGAAACTCCAGGTCGATATAAAAATCGGTCAACATCGGCAACACGAGCACAGAACAGCCGGTTTGCTCCTCGATCCCCTCGATGATCTCATCGCGGGTCTCAAGCGAGCCGGCGGTCACGACGAACCACATGTTCCATTCGTGATCCCGGCGGTAGTTGTGGTTGACCTGCCGGTACCCGTTTATTATGCCGGCGATCTCCTCGAAGCGGTCGTCGGGCGCTCGCACCGCAGCGAGCGTCGAGGAGCCGATAACCGGCGGATTGAGGACTGCCCCGAACCGGCGGAAGATACCCGTTTCCCGGAGCGTTTCGACCCGTTCGAGCGCTTCCCGTTCGCTGATACCGAGTGTCTCCCCGACGCGTTCGAAGGGCCGTTCGGCGATCGGGAACCCGGATTGGTAATCGTCGATGAGCGCCGCGTCGGTGTCGTCGATTCGCTCTCGCCAATCGTCGCCGTCGGTCGCCGATGTACGCATTACCGCGCGTAGGTGTCGTGGGGTTTAGACTTCATCGGTCCCCGAAGAAGAGAGGAGGGAATGGGTTTTTGCCTCGGTGGCCCCAACCCACCGTATGGCACAAACGACCGAGCGGTACGGTGAATGGCCGCTGAAACGGTTGATGACCGAGGTCGTCGGTTCGGGACACAAATCCGCCGACGACATGACTCGCGAACAGGCAAGCGAGGCGTTCCACCGGATTCTCGATCACGAACCGGACCCGACGACGCTCGGCGCCTTTCTGCTCGCGAACCGCTGGAAACGGAACACGCCGGAGGAACTGGCCGCGTACATCGACGTCATGGCCGACGGCGTTAGGACGGCCCCGCCGGAATGTGACCCGGTCGATTGTGGGGCCAACTACGATGGGAAGGGTCGGACCGCCCTGCTCGGCGTCGCTTCGGGACTCGTCGCCGCCGCGGCGGGAACGCCGGTCGTGGTCCACTCCGGCGACCGCGTCCCGACACAGAAACAGGACGCCTACAAACACGTCCTCGAGGAACTCGGCGCTCGGACCGAACTCTCACCCGACGAGTCGGCCGCTATGACCGACGAGGTCGGGTTCGGGTTTTATTATCAGCCGGCGTTCGCTCCCGATGTCGACGGTCTCTTCGATCGGCGCGACCGGATGGGCGTCCGGACGTTTATAAACACGATCGAGACGCTCGCGAACCCGTCCGAGGCGTCGACACACCTCGGCTCGTTTTATCATCTCCCGTACGCGAAACGGATCATCGACACGTTCGGCGAGTCCGAGACGGCGGCCGTCGACCGCGTGGTCATGTTCCAGGGGCTTGAGGGCTACGACGACGTTCGCCCGGGATCGACGAAAGTCGCCGTCTGGGACCGTGGCAGCGAGATGAGCGATTTCGACATCGAAACGGCCGAATACGGGATGGATCTCGAGAGCGACGACCTCGGCGTCGACGACATCGCCGCCGACTCCGCGGCGATCACCGAAGCGGTGCTCGCCGGCGAGCGAAACGACCAGTTCGCCGACGCAGTCGCGGTCAACGCCGCGTTACGGATCTACGCCGGTGGCGACGCGGACGACATCGACGAAGGACTCGAAGCCGCACGCGAAGCGCTCGGTTCCGGCGAACCGGCGTCGTTGCTCGAGGATCTCCGGGCGTTCTAGGACGCCGGGCCGCTCTTTCACACCGAGTGGGGCCCGACCGGTGGGTGACGCTGTTTCAGGGCGGTACCGAATCAAATGCCACGGGCCGCTATCGGACCCGAAGCGACAAGGCGATAACCGACAGTCCGACGAGCACGAACAGGCTCTCTATCAACACTCCGACGCCGAGCGGGACGGACAGCAACTCGAAGGTGAGCCCGGCGAGTAACACGCCGACGACGATGAGGCCGAACCCGACCGAAAGGAACCCCAGCGACCGGTCGTACGTCCGTCGATACGCGCTGAAGGCGAGATACGTCACGATACCGCCGACGATGAGAATGAGCGTCTTTACGACGGCGATTGCGATCTGGACTTCCGGGCCGATTGTCGAGTGCACCATGATCAGAGTTCCCTCCGTACTTCGGACCACATCTCCGCGAGGCGTTCGTCGGCGCTTCGAGCCGGACGTTCGATCTCGATTTGGATCGATCCATCGCGGGTCACGACGATCTCCTCGAAATCGACCTCATACCGGCTCGCGTGGCTGCCGTCCTCCCGGATCTCGGTTCCTTCCCTGAGAAGCGTCGCCTCGGACAGCAACTCGAGTTTTCGGTACAGCGTCGACCGAGGGATGTCACACCGTTCGAGGAGCGTACGCGCCGTCTCCGGACCCTCCAGCTCGGCGAGGATGGTCCGGCAGTCCTCGTCGTGTAACGCATCCAACACAGTGTCGACATCCGGGGCATCGTCTTCGGCCGACGGGTCCCGAACCATACCGTACGGTTCCCATCGAGGGATTAAACGGCTGTGGGTTCAGTTCGGCCTCGTGGCCGATAGATAACTTTTTGTTTACGAGTGGGTTCGAAGCCGCATGGCACCGACCAGGCGGACGTTCGTTCTCTCGACGCTTCCGTTCGCGATCGCTACCGGCGGCTGTCTCGGCGGGGACGAAGGGGCGAACGGGACGGAGGACGCGGACGAGGAGGGAAGTCGGCAGTCTTTTGCAACCGCCACCCCTGAAGCCGATATGAGCAACGACAGAGCCGTATCCGACCCCGATAACCCGACCGTAACGCTCCGAACGACCCACGGCGATATCACCGTCGAGCTGTTCGAGGAACGCGCCCCACGCACCGTCGAGAACTTCCTCGGCTTGGCGCGGCACGATCCCGCTGCCGACGCCGACCCCGCCCCGGACACCGACACGTGGGCGGACCCCGAAAGCGGCGAGGTCCGCGGCGACTCCCTGTACGAGGGCGTCGTTTTCCACCGGGTCATCGACGACTTCATGATCCAGGGCGGGGACCCGACCGGGACCGGTCGCGGCGGCCCGGGGTATCAGTTCGACGACGAGTTCCACGACGACCTCACCCACGACGGTCCCGGGATCCTCTCGATGGCCAACTCCGGGCCGAACACGAACGGGTCGCAGTTTTTCATCACGCTGGATGCCACGCCGCATCTGGACGGCAAACACGCGGTTTTCGGGCAGGTCATAGACGGGATGGACGTCGTCGAGGAGATCGGATCGCTCCCGACCGGTCGAAACGACCAACCGCAGGATGAGGTCGAGATCGAGTCGGTCGAGATCGCACGGTAACCCGGTCTATTCGCCGTTCTGTGCGGCGTATTGCAGGATCGCAAGCGCCGACCGTCCGTCACGCAACTCGCCGAGCGTCGCCCGCCGTTTCAACTCGTCGAAACCGACCGTCTCCGCCGCGATCGATTCGTTGTGATCGAGGTTCTGTTTTGCCCCCGGTGTACAGCCGTAAGCGACCACGTACCGATACGTCGAATCGAAAAGTCCGTTTGCCGGTTCGTAGCTCGCAAGCTCCTCGACAGCACCCGCCTCGTATCCGGTTTCCTCGCTCAACTCCCGTTTCGCGGCCGACCGGACATCCGTGTCGTCGGCTTCGAGACCACCCGCGGGAAGGCCGTAGTTGACCCGGCCGACCGCCTGTCGCCACTCGCGGATCACGACCACATCCCCGGAGTCGGTGAACGGTAACACGACGACCGACGGCGGCTCCGTGACGTAGTGAAAATCAGTTTCGGTTCCGTCCGGAAGCCGGACGTCGTCGCGGACGACATCGAAGCCGGGGCAGGTGTACTCGGTCTCCGAACCGAGCGTCTCCCATGAGAGATCTGATTCGTCCATACCGTGCTGTCGGACGGACGCCTCAAAACGATGCCCCACCGACGCCCCCGATCACGACGGCTCGCTACCCGATCCATTCGAAATACGTGTCGTAGTGGGACTCACAGCCGGGGTTGAACGTCGAATCACAGCCCGGACAGCTGTCGGCCGAAACGTACTCGGCCGCCGTCAACGTCGCCCCACAGACGCCACAGAGTACCGCCGACGCCTCGCGTTCGGTAGCTGGCCATGGTTGCTCCTCGTGGTCCGTCAGCTCCCTGTGGCACTTATAACACGCGTAGAAGTCGCCACAGCAGCCGAACCGGATGGCGACGATATCGCGTTCGGTCCCATAATGTGTGCATCGGGTTTCATCGTCAACATCGATGCCGCAGACGTTCTCCGGAGGCACACCGACGATAGGTGACGTCGGGTATTATATCTGAGGACGGTTCGTTCCGTCATCGACGTTTGTCCCCGACTTCAGC
>OBKM01000247.1_pt1 | contig 27125 bp, 32 predicted proteins | sample 1519691 | NCBI WGS metagenome assembly OBKM01 (sample SAMEA37050418, study PRJEB22526) | metagenome | biome: saline pan; feature: lake; material: water | place: Egypt | collected 2015 | depth 0.5 m
CGGGGGCACCCTTCCACCGTGATCGTCCCTTCTTTCCAGAGCCGCCGCGGGAGAGCCCGTCCCGCGGCGGCGTCTGTCCCTTGTAGCCCGAGCACTTGTGGCCGGTTTCGTCGATCTGTGTTGGGCCGTCGATGGTGTGTTGGATGCGTTCGAAGACGAGGTAGAAGCCGCGCTCGAAAGCGGCTTCTACCTCTCGAATTGTCGTGTGAACGGTATCGTAGACCGCTTCAAAGAGCCGAGCGACCTGGTTGATGCTGAGGAGTGTATCAGCGTAGAGAACGAACGCGATGACGATCTCTCCGGGTGTGAGAGCACGTCCTTCGAAGGGAGTGTTGCGCGTGTAGGTAAAGCCGTAGCGACAGTTTCGACACCAGAGTCGGGGACTGTCGTCCCCGCTCTGGATGGCGGTTTCACCACATTCCGGACAGGGAGCTTCTTCCCAAGCTTGCTTACAGCGCCGCTCGATCTCCGCATCGAGCGGCTCTGGGCGCAACACTATTGAGGTGAGCTCAACAAGATCCTGTAGCATCCCGCCGAAGGCTGTCCGCTTGCACATAGCAACTAGCGTACGGCGGGATGCTGTAATTCTCAGGGTGCTGTTTCACTCAGTTCGGTAAGAGCCCTCTACTTTATAGGATCACGAGAATCTTCGATTCTCGAACGGCTTGACCCGAGGCAGTTGACTGTGAGTCAGCACGTTTATACCCATATCAAAAATATTGTAAAATAATGATCGGACCGGAGCTCGTACTCGTACTATCAGCAGGAGTATTCACCGCTGTCGTCTGTGGGTTTGGTACGCTCCCATTCTTCTTCGTTGATGAAATTGGGGATCGGCTCACAGTCGTTCTGTGGGGGTTCGCAGGCGGAGTTATGTTGTTTGCCTCGGTCTTTGGATTCGTGTTCGAGGGGCTCGGTGAGGGAACAGTATTGCAGGTGGGAGTCGGCCTCGTAATCGGTGTTCTCCTCGTCGTGATCGCGGACCGACTAATCACAGGATACGAGTTTGCTCCGCGTGATATGGCGCAAGCCGACTTCCAGAAACTCGTCCTTATCGTCGGCGTCCTCACGGTCCACAGTTTTCCGGAAGGAGTGGCTCTTGGCGTCGCATTCGCTGATCTCGGTATCGAGGGTGATCTTATCGTCGGCGGACTGGCCATCCCGGCTCTGGCCATCTTCATCACGGTGGCCATCTCGGTGCAAAACATCCCCGAAGGTCTCGCAGTTGCGATCCCGCTGAAGACGTTTGGCGTACCAAACTGGCAGATATTCGGCTGGGCAGTGTTTTCGAGTATCCCGCAACCGATCGGTGCTGGAATAGCTTACGTCTTTGTTACGTGGGCACGTGAATTTCTGCCGTATGGATTTGGATTTGCCGCCGGGGCAATGATATATCTCGTGTTACACGACATCTTCCCGGATGCGCTCGAACACGGTGAGAACGCCGGCCTTCCAGGCCGGGGCCGGAGAGAGCTCGCGATTGGAGTTGTACTGGGGGTCGCACTGATGATCCCGGTTATACTCCTGACGGAGTGAAATCGTTCCTTCAGGCGCTATCGCCGAGCTACAAGCACGGGCCTGATGTGATTGTAGCACTGAGCCAGACGGAGTCTGCACTGTGGTTCTCCTCCATCCTAAGGATCTGAACCGGTACGATGCCAGGACGGAGTTGCGCTCTCTATGGCTAACGAAGTGGGCTCTCGCTTTGCTACCGGCTAGTATCAGAGACGCGTCGTATCTACGACTGACGCGCCGAAGGCTTTTATCGACTGTCGCCTAACGGGGCCATATGAGCCCGGACCGGGTCGTGCTCGAACGGGCAATAGAGCGCGGCGAACGGGAAGGTGGCAGCGTCGAATTCAAGGAGCGACTTCAACGGGACCTGCATCTGGTTGAAGGACGTCGAGAGAGCCTCGCCGCGCAGCTTCGTCATCGCGTACTCTCGGGGGATGGAGAGGCAACCTACGTCGTCGGCGTCACTGACGATGGCGGACTGGCTGGGATCTCACCGGACGAGTTCTCAGAGACGATGGACGTTCTCTCACTCCTGGCAGAAGAAGCAAACGCACACATCGACGACGTTCAGACGTGGGGTGTCGAACCAACCGGTGACGCAGACACCGGCCTCGTCGGCGTTGCGACGATCAGCGAGGGGGCGATCCTCGATACCGACGATAGCCACATTGTGGTCGGGACCGCTGGTCACGTCGACCACGGCAAGAGCACGCTCGTGGGAACCCTCGTCACTGGACAGGCGGACGACGGACAGGGCGGAACCCGGAGCTATCTCGACGTGCAGCCCCACGAGGTAGAGCGGGGGCTGTCGGCCGACCTCTCCTACGGCGTCTACGGCTTCGACGAGGCGGGTCCGGTACGGATGGACAACCCTAATCGAAAGACGGATCGGGCACGAATCGTCGAGGAGGCCGATCGGCTCGTCTCCTTCGTCGACACCGTGGGCCACGAGCCCTGGCTTCGCACGACGATCCGCGGACTCGTGGGACAGAAGCTCGATTACGGGCTGCTCACAGTTGCGGCCGACGACGGGCCGACGAAGACGACCCGCGAGCATCTGGGCGTGTTACTGGCGACCGAACTCCCGACGCTCGTCGCGATCACGAAAGCCGACGCCGTCACCGAGGAACGACTCGCAGAAGTGGAACGCGAAGTCGAGCGGATGCTCCGGGACGTCGATCGGACGCCACTCCGCGTCGAGCGCCACGGAGTCGACGCCGCCGTCACCGAAATCGGCGAGACGGTCGTGCCCGTGGTCACGACGAGCGCGGTGACCGAACGCGGCCTCGACACGCTCGACGAACTGTTCGAGCGCCTCCCGAAGACCGCGGGCGAGGACGGCGATTTCCGGATGTATATCGACCGGACCTACAGCGTCACTGGTGTCGGGGCAGTCGCCTCCGGGACGATCATGTCCGGCGAAGTCGAGGCGGGCGACGAACTCCTGCTCGGGCCGATGACAGATGGGAGTTTTCGCGAGGTCGAGGTTCGCTCGATCGAGATGCATTACCACCGGGTCGACGAGGCAAAGGCGGGGCGGATCGTCGGTATCGCGCTCAAAGGTGTCGAGGAACGCGAGATCGAGCGCGGGATGGCGTTGCTCCCCCGCGATAGTAATCCGGAACCGGTCCGTGAGTTCAGCGCCGAAGTGATGGTGTTGAACCACCCCACGAGCATCGACGAGGGCTACGAGCCGGTCGTCCACGTCGAAACGATCAGCGAGGCTGCCGTTTTTTATCCGGAGGGGGGGACGCTCCTTCCGGGTGACACGGGCGACGTTCGAATCCGGTTCAAATTCCACCCATACCTGATCGAGGAGGGCCAGCGGTTCGTGTTCCGTGAGGGGCGAAGCAAGGGGGTCGGGACGGTGACAGGTGTCGGTTCGGTGGAGTAGCTATTCCCGTACGACCGTAGGTGTGTGAATATTAATCACACATATCTGAAACGTAAATCTATAACCCGCTTCAGGAGCGATAGCCCCACGTATGCTCGAAAGCGTTCAGTTCACGATACACGACGGCGTCGACACGCAAACTGCGGTTTCACGGGTCTCTCCCCGATCTGTCAGCGTTCTCGATCGGATGGAAGGCGAATTTGCTGGCGTCTTTCGGGCACTGACACCTATTTGGGGGTGTGCGTATGGCGGCCAGTGCTGACCGAGTCGTCCAGAACAGACCTCGAGTGAGGGTGGTTCGCCCGTGAGCACTAGTCCTCGTGAGGAGTTCTGGGGGATCTATCGAGAGACCCTTCCGATACTGTTGATCGCCCTCGGTGGCGGCCTGTTCGCGGGACTGGTACTCGAAGAGATCCTCGAGAGCGTCGAACGGTTTCCCGGACTGCTCGTGATGGTGCCTGTCTTTCTGGCTACCCGCGGGAACGTCTACGGAGCGCTCGGTGGACGGATCGCCAGCGGTATCCACCAGGGGCTGCTCCCGCCGCAGTTCGAGTGGAACGAGCGGCTGGTCAACGCCGTCGTCGCCTCCTTCGTCAACGGGATCGGCATCTCAATCGTGATCGGCTTCATCTCGTGGGGTGCGCTGAATCTGCTTGGAATGCCCGCCGCAGCATGGTACGAACTCGTCGGGATTATGCTGCTCGCAGGGACGGTAACCTCCGTGATTATGATCTTCGGATTGCTCTCGCTGATCTTTCTGGGCTACCGGATGGGCTACGACCCGGACAACCTCGTCGGGCCGATCGTCACGACGCTCGGTGACATCTTCGGAATGTTGTTCCTCCTGATCTCGGTCCTCGTGATCGACGGGTTGTTCGAGGTGGTCGTCTGATGGTTACGCCGACCGGCTCGCTCGGATCCTGGGAGACCCGGAGTATCGTGACGAACATGTTCCCGTTGCTGGTGGTGCTCTGTGTAATCGTGCTCTGGGCAGGGATCACGCTGGAAGCGGCAGAGGAGAACTTGGAGGAGTTTGCCCTGCTCGCAGTGATGGTTCCGACGATGGTCGATATGGGCGGGAACCTCGGTGCAATCCTTAGCTCCCGGCTGTCGACGCGACTGCACCTCGGGACCACTGAATTCGACCCACGCGATCGGGTGCTGTGGGCGAATATTCTGGCCGTGATGGCACTCGCCGCGACGATATTCACTGCGCTCGCCCTTGGCGCGTGGCTGATCGGACAGGTGATCGGCGCGGCCCTGGGAATCACCGAGCTGCTGACGATAACGCTGGTCAGCGGGATGAGCGTCGCCGTCATCGCCGTTGTATTCAGTCTCGCGGCGACATACGGCTCGTATAAATTGGGGATCGACCCCGACGATACGACGATCCCGATCGTCACGAACGTCGTCGACGTCTTCGGGATGGTCATCTTCATCGGTGTCTCGGGCGCTGTACTGGGGTTCTAGAAGAATGTCTCCCTGCCGTGTTACGTCCCAGCGAGCGTCTCGAAGTTCTCCGCGGCAGTTCTGGTTCCCTTTCCGATCAACACGTCGCCCGGCTGCAGCGTCTCTTCGGTGTCGGCGACGAGCATCCACCCCTCGTCGGGCCGTCTGATCGCGATGACGCTCATCGTCACGTCGGTTGCCGGAACGCCGTCCGTGATCGTCGCGCCCGCGAGGTCGCTTCCCGCTTCGACTGTGACCCGGGAGATGACCTCGTCGCTTTCCTGCATCGCCAGCTCGATCACGGGATGAACATCGATATCGCGTCGTACGCCCTCGCTTATTTCCAGTGCGGCGTCACTGATCACTTCCGTGCTGATCCCGAGGCGGATCAGCCCTCGCAGCGAAACCGGGTCCTCGGCGTCTTTCGCAGCCCGTAACGTCCACGCCTCGAACCGCGATTGCAGGGCGTCGACCTCGACTTCCAGATTGTGGACCTCCTCGGCGAGTTCGGCATTGTCGAAGAGGATGCTGCCGTAGGCCAGATCCACCGCCAGTTCGCTCAGGTTCTTCATGTGGATGATCGATCGGACGGCGCGTTCCAGATCGTCGACATCCGGTTCCTCGAACTCCGGCAGGCTATACCGTTCGCCGGTTGCAGTTTCGTAGACGTCGTCGATCGACTGTTCCGGGCCGCGCATGATCGTTACGTCGTTGGCCTTGATCCGCGTTTTCGGACCGGGATTCGTTATCCACTCATCGCCGCGTCGGATCGCGATGATTCGAACACCGGTCTCGGATTCCAGATCGATCGTCTTCAATTTCTTGCCGACGTACTCTGAATCCCCCGCGATCGTGCCGCGGACGAGCGTTTCGACAGCTTCGGGAAGTGCTGCTCGCATCGCTTCGGGAAGCCCCATCTCCTCTAGCACAATTTTCGCGATATCGCCGGTCGCATTGCTGATCTTCTCCGCCCCGCTGACGACCCCGAGGACCGGGGCGAGCATCTCCGTGTCCTTCGGATTGCGCGCGGCCATCATCAGACTCATCCGCGCGCGCATCTCCAGTACATCCATCTTCTCTTCGAGTTTCAACACCTCGGCGGCGATATCCTCGCTCTGGTGCAGCACGGCCGAGTACGACAGATCGATTAGCAGCTCCGACGTGTCTTTCATCTCGACGAGCACGTCCTTGACGCTCACTGGCTCGTACTTGATCGGCTGCGAGGATGCCGCACCCTCGTTCGGTCTCATACATGGCGCTATTCGGCCAGCCGGTAAAGTGTTTGTTACCTTTCGGACCCTTCTACAGCGATACAGGTTTAAGACGGTCGGAGCTACTTGTGGAAACGATGTCGGCTCACGAAACAGCGGCGGACGTCTATCGGCAATCCCTCCCTGTGATCCTCATCAGTCTGGTCGCCGGACTCTTTGCAGGAACGATCCTTGGGACCGATACTATGCGAAACGGGATCGAGAGCGTCCCCGGACTGTTATTATTGCTCCCGGCGTTTCTGGCCACGCGCGGCGGTGTCTACGGCTCGCTCGGTGCGCGCCTGTCCAGCGGGCTCCATCAGGGGCTCATCGAGCCCTATTTCACCCGCGACAAACGGGTCACGAACGCCATCGTTGCCTCCTTCATCAATGGAATGGTCGTCTCGGTGTTTATCGCCGTCGTGGCGTTCATCGTTCTGGTGGGTCTCGGACGATCCGGCAGCCTCCTCGAACTCGTCGGGATCATGGTGATCGCCGGCTTGCTCAGTGCGGTCACCATGCTTGGGGTTCTTTTGTCCGTAATCTTTCTCGGTTACCGGCGTGGCCTCGACCCCGACAACGTGATCGGCCCGGTCGTGACGACAGTCGGTGACGTCTTCGGTATCGTCTTCTTGCTCGTTGGCGTCTATCTCGTGGGGCTGGTACTGTGAGCTCCCCGGAGGAGGAGTTCTTTGAGACGGAGTACTACGAGGAGGTGATCCTCGAACAGTGGACGGTACGGGGAATCGTGACGACTATGGTGCCGCTACTGGCGATCCTGTCGATCCTCCAGATGGTCTCGGGGACAGTGCTGGAGACGTTCGAGGATCAGCTACTCGCGAATCCGTCACTGTTGATACTCGTCCCGGTCATGATTGGGACGGCAGGAAACCTCGGTTCGATCATGTGCTCGCGGCTCTCGACCCAGCTTCACCTCGGGACGCTGGAGTTCACGCCGGAAAACCGTGCGATCCGTTCGAACGCTGGGGCTGTGATAGGGCTCGCCGCGACGGTGTTCGTCCTGCTCGGTCTGGGTGCCTGGAGTATTGGCCGCGCCCTCGGGGGAACGCTCGCGCTCTGGGAAGTGATGCTCATTTCGGTAATCAGCGGAATGCTTCTTGCGGTTTTCGTCGTTGTCGTCAGTCTCGGGGCGGTCTGGGCGTCGTTTCGACTCGGCCACGACCCCGACGACACGACGATTCCAGTCGTCACGAACGTCTGTGACATCACCGGCGTGCTCATTCTGTTCGGGGTCGTCGCAGTCGTCCTCTAGTATACTGTGGGTGTGTATGCGTCGTCCGTTTCCACCAATAACTCGAACAGTACCGCCCACCCTAGCAGCCTTGCCGTCCGTTCGTGCCAGACTGCTTCCCAGTCGTCGTGACAGCGTTGCTCCCACGACGGCACGGTTTCTCTGACCCGCTCGAAGATCCGGTCGACTCCCAGCGGTTCGTCGGCGTCTTCGACAGCCGAGAGTACGTCGTCGGCCCCGACAACACGGTCGCGAAACCGCCCTCCGAGTTCAGCAGTCTCGACGTCCTCGCGCGTTCTGTGGTAGCCCCGGTCACCCGCCTCGACGAGCGAGAGCGCGCGCAAAAAGACGAGCCACGTTTCCCCCACGCCGCGGTCGGCCAGTCCCAGCGCCCGAACGACACGGGTGCAGCAGTCGTCGCTATCGCTGGGGACGAGCGGTACCGCCGCCCGGGCCTCGTGAAGCCGGTCGAGCGATTCCGGCGCTGGTGGAACCGGCTTGAATCGAGCGTCCCCGCTCACGGTTACAGGCCGAAACTCTCGACGAGCAGTTCCTCGTTGGTCTCGCCGTAGACCGTCGTCGGGCAGCCGATCACGTCAACGGTCACCTGCGCGGGCGCGAAGACGCCGTCGTCGACATCGTAGAAGTCCCAGTCGGCCGCCGCGAAGATCTCGGCGAACGGCGTGCCGTACGCGTCGGCCGCGGTCGAAGCGACCTCGTCGAAGCGGTCGAACTCCTCGCGGACGGTCAGGTGGACTTGCCCTCCGTAGGCCAGTGCGTCGTTCGTCCGGGCCATCGCAGTCTGTTCGTCCCCGGCGACCGGTGCGACCGGCGCGCTCGCGCTCACGGAAACGAGGTCGAGCGGGTCATATCCCAGCTCGGAAAGGCGGAACGCGGCGAGTTCGGCGGCTCGGGCCGCCATCGTTACGCTGCCCGCGATGCTGGCACTCGGGAAGACCGGCAGAAAGACGCTTCCTGGGTCGACCTCGGCCATATCGGCGACCTGCTCGGCGACGCTCTCGTCCGGTAGCTGATCGCTCTCGATCGCCAGTACCGTGAGATCGAAGGCATCGTGGTAGCCGATCCGGGCAAATTCGCTTTCTTCTCCGACGAGCGCGCGGGCCGGACCGCTCCCCAGCCCCTCGAAGCTTTCCGTGGCGACTTCCCAGCCCGCTTTCTGCGAGCACAGTAACGCGAGTGCGGGATGGTCGGTCGACAGTTCGACATGGGGTATCGGCGCGCCCTCCACGTCGTCCATTCGCGTCTGGACGGTTGCCAGTCCGGCCGTCTGGATCTCCGCAAGCAGGAGTCCGGACTCGATGCCGCCGTCGAATTCGACACCGAAGTCGAGGACGGTGGCTTCGTTGTCCAGTTCGAAGGCTCCGATATCGAGTTCCTCGGCGAAGTCGAGGGCCTCATCAACCAGCTCGATCGCCATGCGATTGAGACTCTCCATGCAGGTTCGTTGTTCGGCCTCCGGTTTACCTGTTGGTATACGTTCGACTGCAATGGTGCCCTGCCGATGGTCCCGGAGGGAGTCGCTTCCTGGACCTACCTGGTGTCGCTCGACTGCCGGCATGATGACCACCGGGAACAGAGCCAACTCTCCGAGACGTATCGCCACCCCATCGACCGACCACCGCACAGTTGCGATGTCTCTCAACCGGGGACTTCGTACCCAGCCGCTTCGATGGTAGCCGACAGCTCGCTGCTCTCGATCCCTCCATCATCGTACGTGACTGTCACGGTATCACTCTCGTGATCGGCGACAACGCTTCCGACCGCGTCGTGCTCGGTCAACGCGTCCGATACGTTCTCTTCACAGCCTGAACAGGACATCCCCTCGACGTCGATCTCGATCTCTTTCATATCCGTACCTCGTGCTCGGTGGTTGAAGAACTTTCGCGACGGGTCCCAGCACGGGGTTCCGGATAAACCGGTCGAATATCCTCTCGAAACGGGGTCAAAGCGGCCCGCCCGCTCAGTTCTGGCTGGACGGGGTGCGGCCCAGTTCTTCCTCGACAGATGCGACTTTTTCCTCGGCGCTGGTCTCGGCGGTTCGTTTGTGATCGATTTTCAAGACCGTGCTAACGCGGTCCCCATCTACCGCCTCATGGGCGGCCTGCGAAGCGGCGAACAGTTCGCCGATCTCCTCGGTCTCGATCACCGTTCCCATCGGATTGGTCTCGTACTCGACATCGTACGCCTCCAGCGCGTCGACCGCTTTCGCGACTTCGCTTGCCATGCTCTCCTCGATCACCGGTGCAACCGACAGGTAGCCAACGACTGTCATAGAGGAATCGTAGGGAGGCAGTTGCCTAAATCCATCGTGAGCGATTTCGGAGCCAGCGGGCGAACCATGAGACCTGCCAGTGGAACCGAATATTTGTGATCATCGGGCACGTAGCTCACATCGATGCCCGTTTCGCCCACTCAGATAGTTCTCGCTGTGGTCCTGGCACTCGCCTTCGGCTTCGTCTGGTACTACGAGGGGCGCGGCAACTGGCGTGCACGACTGGAAGATCGGTTCGTCTACGGCGTCCCGTGGGGAACGATCGTCACCGTCACCATCGTCGTCGCGTTTTATCTACTGGCGCAGGCCGGTGCGCGACAGTGGGGCGATCCGTTGACGCTTCCGTTCGTCTCCTGGTCATATTTTTATCCCACTGGGATCGTTACCGCCGGGATCGCACACGGCGGGCCTCAGCATCTGCTGTCGAATATGACCGGCACCCTCGCGCTTGCACCGATCGTCGAGTACGCCTGGAGCCACTATCCTCGGAACGTACGCAACGAGGGCGGTGACGATGCCGGCGGACTGTTCGCCCGACCGGCGGTTCGTGCAGTCGTCGTCTTTCCCCTTGCGTTGCTGGCCGTCGCGTTCGGCACCGCGGTGTTCTCGCTGGGGCCTGGACTGGGATTCTCGGGAGTCGTCTTCGCGTTACTCGGCTTCGCAGTCGTAACCTACCCGTTGCCGACGGTGGTCGCCGTCGTCGTGAGCTCCGCACTGGGAACGATATATCAGGCTCTCAGCGAACCAGTGGTCCGCGAAGTCGTCGAGACCGGAACGCCCGCGCCACCGGGATGGGCCGGAATCGCGTTTCAGGCGCACCTCCTCGGCTTCCTGCTTGGCGTTTTGCTGGCGGTCGCGTTGTTACGCTACCGCCATCGACGACCGTCAACCGAACGGGTCTTTTTCGCGCTGGTGATCGTCGGGATGGCGCAGTCGCTCTGGTTGGTCGCCTGGCCGGGCGGGGACGACGTCTACTTCCTCTATCGGGGCGCTGGCGTGATCTTCGTGCTCTTACTGACCATGGTCGTTACCGTTGCCGTCTCGGGAAGCGACCGACAGTTACTGGGGCGGCGACCGCTGGCCGTACTGCCACGATCGCCGTCGCGACGACAGCTCGCTGTCGGCTGGCTCGCGGTGGTTGGCCTCCTCACAGTGCTCGGGATCGCCGGTGCGTTCGTGGTCGGCGAATTCGTCGGGATCTCTGTCGCAGCGACGCTCGTCATCGGCGGGTTGCTAGCGATCCCGGCAGTGCCGCCACTGCTGCCGGATCGGCTGTTTTCCGGACCGGTGTCACGTCGACAGGCCGCGATCGTCTGTCTCGCTGTCGTGACACTGCTCGTCGCGATTCCGAGCATCCCGGTTAGCCTCATAACAGTCGGCGAAGATGCTGTACCCGGCGACGGTGGCGTCGAAATCGACGAGTACACCGTCACCTACGAACAGGACGCGACCAGCGGACAGGTTCCCGCGATCGACCTCGGCGACGATGACGTACTGGCTGGCGAACAGACCGGCGTGATCGTCGTCAGCGACGAGCGTGAGATCTGGACCATCGGCGTCCGTGAGGAGGTCCTCGAGTTCGAGGGCGGTGATACGACAGTCGTCGGAGGTATCGGCTGGCACGAGACGGTTCACGCAGAGCGCAGCGGCTGGGAGGTCGTCGGTAACGACAGCGCCTACGTGGTCGATCTCACCCACGATGGCGAGACGACACGATCGTTCACTTCGGAACCCGTCCGTGCGGACGCACTGATCGACGGGCAGTCCGTCGTGGTCGTACCTGTGGCCGAGGAGTTCCGGTTGCAGATCCTCGAAGACGGTACGGAAGTCGACACGATACCGGTCCCGGCGGAGAACGAGACGACGACGGCGGCGGGTATCGACTTTACGACGGAGCCGACCGAGGACGGTGCAGCGATAGTTGCCGAGACGGCGGGTGATCGGTTCCTGATCGCCGAACGGGAGACGTACTGATCAGGCCGGCACGTTCACGTAATCAAGGACTGAGCAACTGGGCGAGCTTCGAGCGCACTGACATCCGGTCGTCGGCATCGCTGGTCGTTCGTTCTCGGGCCAGTTGGCGTTCCGTCTCCGCGAGACGGCGCTCGTACTGCTGGATGATGACCTGCAGCTGCTGCTCTCTCCGTTCGAGTTCGGCTTCGAGTTCACGTCGCTTAGTGGACTCGTCCGGTTGCGATGCCGGCCGGTTCGAGGCCTGTAGCCTACGCCACCGCCACTCCCCGTTCCCACTGATACTCTCCGTGGGTCGATCGTGGGACATCCTAACATACACATTGGTGCCTAGTGGCATAATATTCAGTCAGACGCCTGTCGTTCGGACTGGTTCACTCGTCGCCATCCGGCAACGGCAGGTGCCAACCCTTAGAAGTCTCGACGCCCTTCTGAAACGCAATGGATAGAACGGATAGCGATGCCGCCTCGGCCGTTTACGACGAGCTACTGGACGCCCACGAGGCGATGTGGGACCGGCAGGGCCACCGAAGTCTCCACTACGGGTACTACGACGACGACCACGACGAGCCAGCCGCCGCCGTCGAGAATACGACGCGAATCCTTGCGACGCTCGCGGATATCCGCGCCGACGACCGTGTGCTGAATATTGGCTGTGGAGCCGGTGCGGAGTCTATCTGGGTCGCGACCGAGCGCGGTGCCGAAGTCGTCGGCATCGACATCAACGACGCGTTGCTTGAATCGGCACGCGAACAGGCCCGGGAGACCGGCGTTGAGGAGTCAGTCACGTTCCGAACTGACGATTTCCGAGAGCTGGCCACCGTCGATGACGACTCGGTCGATGTCGTGTGGGGGTTAGAGGCGCTCTGTCACGCTCAAGACGTAGATACCGTTCTGGAACAGGTCGCACGCGTCCTCGCCCCGGGTGGTCGACTGGTCGCTGGCGACCTGTTCCAGCGACAGCGAGACCTCAGTGGGGGGGAGTCAGCACGAATGGGCCGTGTGGAGGACGGTTTCGGCGTCTCCATTTCACGGATCGACACCGTAGAGTCCGCTCTCGAAATGGCAGGATTCACTGACATTTCGATTCGCGACGTCACCGAGGCCGTTCGACCGTCGGTCCGGAGACGGGGGATCACTGGCCTCGTGAACTACCCGGTCCAGCGCCTGCGTGGGCTGCTCGGTGATGGTGGGTCAGGACGGGAACTGGCACTGTACCGGGCGTCATACGATGTCTACAGACTGGTTGGGGATGGTGCATTAGGGTACTATATCATCACAGCTAACCGGTGATCGTCGGTATATTTTCGAAGATATTTCGAATGATTAGACACAATCTAAATTTATTGAGTAGGAACACTTTTGTTTTAGCCCCATCTAATCCATCTCGATGACAGACGGACGCAATAGGTGTAGTCGGCGGATAACCAGACGACAGGCGCTCGCCGGTGCTGGCGGGCTCGCAGTAGGCATGGCGGGCTGTCTCGGCGAGGATCCACAGAACGGAAATCCATCTGGCGGCGGGGACGGTGGTATCACCGTCTTCGCGACGATGCCCGCAGTCTGGGACTTCGTCCGGCAGGTGGCCGGCGACCACATGGACGTTATCGATCTCGTTCCAGTGGGCGAGCATGGCCACGACTGGAACCCCGAACCGGGGACCGTACAGGAACTGGACGATGCAGACGGCTTTGTCTACCTGCGTGACTTCTCCAGCTGGCAGGACGATGCAGCACAACAGCTCAGGGACGACGATGTCGCCGTCATCGAGGCGTCCGAGGGAATCGAGTTCTTTGATAGCCCCGCGGAAGACGACGACGAACACTGGTGGATGGACCCCATCGAGTGTCAGAACGGCGTCGAGAACATCGCCGACGGTATCGCGGAACTCGATCCCGAGCACGCGGACGACTACGAGGCCAATGCCGCTGCGTTCAACGAGGAGCTACAGGAAGTCCACGAGGAGTTCCAGGCTATCGTCGACCGGGCAGAGCTCAACGAACTCGTCGTCGCGACACACGACTCGTTCCAGTGGTGGAACCGCCGCTACGACATCGACATCTACTCACCAGTGGGTACGTCCCCCGACGATGCGGCGTCACCACAGGATGTCCAGGAGATCGAGGAGCTAATCGAGGAGTTCGATATCGGACACGTGCTCTACGACGTCGGAGAGCCCTCTCCGCTCGCAAACTCTCTGGCCGACGAAGTGGACGCGGAAATTCTCCCGCTGTCGCCCGTCGAGACACAGATCGACGGCAGTCCGGATCTGGATCCGACCGTTCAGATGGAGCCGGACTGGGGGTACGTCGATCACTTCCGGGAGCTGAACCTCCCGACAGTCGAGACCGCGCTCCGTGCAGAGTCCGAGTAGCGATTGCGAAAGCTTTGGATAGTACGACGGAATACTCTTTCACGAAACGGCAGTCGGCCACATGACCAACCCGATCACCGCCACGAACGTAAGCTTCGCGTACGACGACCAGCCGGTGCTACAGAACGTCTCGATCTCGATCGAAGCAGGCGAGTTTCTCGGGCTCGTCGGCCCGAACGGCTCCGGGAAGACGACGCTTCTGAAGATTCTCCTTGGCCTCCAGACGCCCGACTCGGGCACCGTCGAGCTGTTCGGTGCGCCAGCGAGAAAGTTTAGTGACGGGACCCGACTTGGCTACGTCTCACAGCAGTCGACCGAGGCCGACGCGATGATGCCGGTCACAGTCCGCGAGGTCGTGACGATGGGCCGCTATCCTCACGCCGGTCTCGCGCCGCTGAACAGCGAGGACGACGACAGTGTCGATCGTGCGCTCGAGCGCGTGGGGATCAAGCACCTGGCCGACCGGCGGATAAACCAGCTTTCAGGCGGCCAGAAACAGCGAGCGTACATCGCCAGGGCGCTCGCCTCGGAGGCCGATCTGCTCGCACTCGACGAGCCAACGGTCGGCGTCGATGCCGATTCTGTCGAACGGTTCTACGATCTCCTAGAGCAGCTCAACGATGAGGGAATCACGATCATACTGATCGAACACGACATCGCGGAACTCACTGAGTACGCGACGACGATGGCGTGCCTCGATGGCGAACTGTACGCCCATCAACCGACTGAAGCGTTCCTCGATAGCGACGCCCTCGAACGGGCGTTCGGATCGGCACGAATGCTCGGTGCGCGCGGTGTCGGGGCTGGTGACTAACAGTGGTCCTATCACGTCTTCGCGGTCATTCGGGTGTTCGTGAAGAGTTTGCGGTACTCGGTATTCTTGGCCTGATTACTATCGGGGCAGGACTGTTCATCTTCTCGGTGTTCCCCGCGATGTATCAAGTCTTCTGGGGAGCGACCTGTAGCACGGCACAGTCGTGGGATGTAATCAACCCGTGGATCGTCTGTAGCGGCTTCCTCCAGCGTGGGTTCACTGCCGGCGTGCTCATCGGCATCACTGCTCCACTGGTTGGCGTGTATCTCGTTAACCGACAGATGGCTCTCATCGGCGAGGCGCTCGCCCACACGGCGTTTGGTGGCGTCGCGATCGGGCTGTTCGTCGGTGCAGCAGTGCCCCGGCTGGACTATCCGCTCCTGTTTGCACTCGTCGCCGCTGCAATCTCGGCGCTTGGCATGCAGTATATCGCGGTGAAAACCGATGGCTACGCCGATATCCCCATCGCAATCATGCTCACCGGTGGGTTCGCGCTGGGTATTGCCGTCATTTCGTACGGCGTCGTGTTTAGTGCGACTGTCGAGAGCTACCTGTTCGGGGACATCCTCTTTGTCCCCTTCGAGAACGTCCAGTTGATGGTCGGGCTGACTCTCGTCGTCGCGGCCACCGTGGCGCTGACGCACAAGCAACTGCTGTATATAACGTTCGACAGGGAAGCCGCAAAACTCGCCCGGATCAACGTCTGGTTCTACGACACGCTGTTGATCGTCCTGACGGCGCTGGTCGTCGTCGCGGCGATGCAGATCCTTGGGGCTATCCTCGTGGCCGGGATGCTCGTCATCCCCGTTGCCGCCGCCATGCAGCTCACCGGGAGTTTCAATCGTGGAATACTGCTCTCTGTGTTGATCGGCGAGCTGGCGATTTTCGGTGGGATTTTCGTCTCGTACGTCGGGAACATCGCCACCGGCGCGACCATTATCCTCGTCGCGATCGCTATCTACCTCTGCTCGCTGCTGATCGCATGGTTGCTCTCCTCGTATACCTGAGCGGCCCTGATATCCGTCGCCGCGGAACCTACTTCCTGCGCTTTGCCATTTAGCTTCTCCACGGGAAGATTCCCATCTCCTCGACGGAATCGAGTCGACGCCGCTCGTCAGCGGTGAACTCGACATCGAGTGCAGCGAGGTTCTGGTCGAGTTGTTCCCGCGTGCTGACGCCGATCACCGGGATGGTGGGCTGATCGCGGTCGAGCAGCCACGCGAGCGCGACCTGATTACCGTTCAGGTCCTTCTCCTCGGCAATCTCGTCGACGATATCGCGTTTGACCCGGTTCTCGGTGTTGACGTATCCCTCGGGAATCCCGCGGTCTTCACGGCCGTAACAGCCCCCCAGGGTCGGTGAGTACGGCAGAACAGTGAGCTCGTCGTGGGCGGCGTAGGACAGTAGTTCGTCCGTCCCTTTCACTTGCCCCCCGAACTCCGCGCCGCGGTTCGGCACGTAGTACGAAAACCGTGGCTGGACGCACTGGTATGGCGTCAATCCCTGTTTTTCGGCGATCCGGTTCGCTCGTGCTAGTCGCCAGCCCAGAAAGTTACTTGCCCCCAGATGGCGGACGTGACCGGCGTCGATCGCGCGCTGGAACGCCTGCATCGTCGCCTCCTGGGGCGTATCGAAATCGTCGACGTGAGCGTACAGCAGATCGATCTGATCGATCCCGAGCCGGTCGAGACTGCCAGCGATCTCTTGCTCGACGATCTCGGGCGCAAGGCTCTGCGGTGTCTCGCCGTAATTGAAACCGAGTTTCGTGGCGACGAACATCTCGTCTTGGACCCCTCGTTCGTCGAGCCAGTCGCCGAGCAGTGGTTCGCTCCGGGGCTCGTCGTAACCCTCGATCCACGTAGCGTAGTTGTTCGCGGTATCGAGAAAGCGCCCGCCCGCCTCGTAGTACCGATCGAGCAGTGCGAACGACGTTTCACGATCGACCTCGGTCCCAAAGAGCATCGGGCCCAGACAGATCGAACTGACCGCCGCTCCGGTCGTGCCAAGCGGTGTGGTCTGCATACCGACACTCCGTACAGGCCCGGCTTAAGAGTTTCATAATTCGCAACCGGCGGTCACTCTACGGCGGGGAGGCTGATCGTAACGACGCTCCCGCGGGGCTCTCTGTCCTCGACACTGACGGATCCACTGGACCGCCTGAGGATCCAGTAGACGAGCCACAACCCGAGCCCGCTACCGTGGTACAGATCCTCCGTCGCCTTCCCGGTCTCCAGCACGTCACGATCCATCGCCGGGATCCCCGGTCCGTCGTCTTCGATGTGGATCAGGATCCGCTCCCCCTCGTGCTCGACGCACACTTCAACGGTTGGTTCCTCCTGATCGCTGTGGATGACTGCATTCTCGATCAGCTCGGTGATCGCCGACTGGAGCTGTTCCGTCGCGGCGGCGGTGGCGGGCCGTTCGAGGTCCAGATCGATCCGTGCACTCGGATACGATTCGGCGACCGATGCCGCTGCCGTCTCGACGACCTCGTCGACCGCTGTTTCCCGGACGGACACGGTTTTGCTCAGGCTCTCGGTGATCGCACGCGACTTCTGGCTTGTCGTGAGTAGCTCGTCACACCACTCGACGATTGCCGCTGCCATCTCGGCCACATCCTCGTCGCCCGCGGAACTGATGCGTTCGGCCTGCCCCCGGACGAGCTGGAGGCTGTTCCGCAGGTTGTGTCGCAGGATCCGATCGACGACCCGCAGCTGTGTGGTCTTCTCTTCGTTTTCAGTTACGTCTCTGAGCACGCCGACGACGCCGATCACTTCGCCATCTTCCCCTCGAAGCGGATGATATCGCACGTCCAGCACTCGTTGTCCTCGTGAGGGATGGTGTCTGACAGTTCTGTACTGTACGGTCTCGCCGTTTAGGGTCCGTTCGATCGAATCGACGATCGTGGCGTACTCCTCCCCATCGAACAGTTCCGACAGTGAGTGGCTGGATACCTCCGCAGCGGACAGGCCGTGATACTCACGATACTGCGGGTTTGCAAAGAGATACTCGCCGTCGATGTCGACCGCGGCGATCAGGTCGTTCGCCTCGATGATCGCACGCTTGTACTGTCGGAGCGTCCGTTCGCGCTGTTTCAGATCCGTCACATTACGACAGATCGCGACTGTCCCGGCGATGTTTCCGTCCGGATCGTAGTAGGGGAACCGCTTCGTGCTAAAGGTCGGCTCTCGACCGGTTCTCGGGAATGTGGGCGAAAGCTCGTACTGGACTGGCGTTTCCGTCTCGAGTACCTCGGATTTTTTCGCTTCGATTGTCGCGGCAGTGGCCTCGTCCATGAATTTCGTTTCGTCGGTACGCAGTAGTGCTGTTTTCGAGAGCCCGGCGTACTCGGTCACAGCCTCATTTAGTAACTTGAACCTCCCCTCGCAATCTTGCATCATGATCGGATCGTCGAGCCGCTCGATGATTGCGGCGGATCGACCGAGCTCCCGTCGGAGCTCTTTCTGTTCGGTCACGTCCGCCTGTACGCTCACGAAGGCGACCGGCTCACCCCCTTTCACGATTGGGGCGATCGTCTGATAGGCCGTGTACGTGCTCCCGTCTTTCCGCTCGTTGACGATCTCTTCTTCCCACACGTCGCCATCGAGGATCGTATTCCACATACTCTCGATGTAGGCTTCGGAGGTCTCCTCGGAGTGGAGGAGTTCCGGCGTGGCACCGACCGCCTCGTCGGCACTATAGCCGGTGACCTCCTCGAACGCCGGGTTCACGTACTCGATTTCGCCCGACAAGTTCGTGATGTACACGGCGTGCCCGGACGCCTCGACGGCCTCCCTGAACCGTCGAAGGGCGTTTGCCTGTGCCTGTACAGTCAGCGACTGGTTGCGGAGCCGTAACATGGCCTGCACCCGCCAGCCGAGCTCCGCCTGCTTGATCGGCAGCGAAACGATCTCGTCGATCGTCGTCTGGAACACGTTCTCGGCGATCTCTCCGCCGTCCACGTCGATGACGTCCAGTCGGCGGTCGGGAAGCAAGAGGAGCACTGGCAGTAATACCGGGTTCGCAGCCGACTTGAGCCGCCGCAGGCTCTCCTCGTTTCTCTGCAGCGCCCGATGGTCGACGATGCAGAGATCGAACTCGGCGTCCTCAAGCGTGACATCCGGCTCCACAGCCCGGTACTCATCGTGCTCGTCGAGCCACTGCCGCAGCACTCGTTCGTTCCCGCTATCGGCCAGCAGTGGGTAGATCAGCGGTGGCGACGTATCCTGCAGACCTGTCGCTAGCCCCGTCCACTCGGGAGATTGCCGATCAGCCGTCATCGTCCCAGTCCGGCGTTCCTGTCAGGATCCCACGCATGCCCGACAGCGGCTCACCGACGGAAATACCGTCCTCGGAGATCATCAGTTCTTGGATCGTTGGCGCGCAATCGCTGGCTCGCATCTTCAAGACACCGATCACTTTCCGAAGTTCGCTGTCGTGTTCCACGTGCCGGAGAACGATAATGTTGTCTGCTAGGTGACTCAGTTGCTGTTCAGTCGCCCGAAATGATCCGGTGATCTGGTGGACTTCGTTAGAGATAATCGCGGTGACACCCATATTTCGGAGATAGCGACCGATCCTGACGAGCTGTTCGGTACCGTCGTCGTCAACCCCACCAAGGGACCGGGCGAATCCGGTAACACCGTCGATCATGACGACTTCCGTGTCCCCCTCCGTGACGTGGTTCTGGAGCTGCGACGTGAACTCATCGACCGTGAGCTCGTCAGGATCGACCGATTCGATACGGAGCAGTCCTTCTTCCACCATCTCACGGGCAGGAATGCCGATCTCGTCGGCCCGTGTGAGCATCGTCTTGCGCGCTTCCTCGAAGCTATAGAGCACTGCCCGTCGGTCCCCCCTCGCTGCGGCGGTGAGGAACTGCAGGCCGAGTGTCGTCTTTCCGACCCCTGTGGGACCGCTCAAGAACGTAACTGTCCCAGTCGTGAGACCTCCGTTTATCAAGCCATCGAGCCCGTCAACGCCCGAGGCAAGTCGACCAAGGGGAGCGTCGCGACCGTGATCGGCCGGTGCTAGCCGCGGCCAGACGTGCATTCCGGTGCCGGTGATCGTAACTGTGTGGGGTCCCTGTTCCGATCCGGAGCCACGAAGCTTCGGCACCTGTAGTCGGCGTCGACCATTCTCCGTGTCGAGGTTGATAACCGCGTCGGCGAGAAACTGTAGGTCATCGTCCGCAACAGAGGGCGCGGCCTGCGAGGTGAGCAGGACGGTTGCGCCCTCCGATTTGAGCAGATCGAGCAGGCTCAAAATCTGTGTCCGAAACTGGTGTTCCTCCGAGGAGAGATATTTGAGTTCGGTTACCGGATCGACGACGACACGATCGGGTGATACTGACTCGACTTCACTGCGGAGTGCATCTATCAGCGCTGGCTGTTCGACTTCGCTCGACAAAAAGAGGTCGTAGGATTCCGACTTCCGGAACTGATCCGCAGACGGGGACAGATCGAGGAACGTGACCGTGTCAAGATCCAGGTCGAAAGCCGCTGCAGTCTGCCGGAGATACTCCTTTGGCTCGCCCAGATTGATATAGAGTGTGTCTTCTCCGCCCGCGACGCCTTCCGCGAGAAAGTGCAGCCCGAAAATCGTCTTTCCTGCTCCCGGCGATCCCCGGACTAGCGTCGACGAGTTGGATACGAAGCCGCCGTGCAACACATCGTCCGCACCATCGATCCCAGTGCTCACGCGGGGCGTTTCGGTAGTCATTACTATAGAATATGTTAGTACCATCATAAATCTGTTCGACGTATTCTCCGCTTCGTTTTCCGATCCCGTGCGGAAAGCCGAACTGATCCGGCACAAAGGGCTTATTATGATCGGCTTACCTCCATTGCTGTATGGAGATCGAGGCCCAGCAACTGGCCATGGAGTTCGGCGGCGGCGCGTTGATCGGCGGTATCATCGGCTATGCGACAAAGCGGATCGCAAAAGTACTTGCCGTCATCATCGGCGTCCAACTGGCGCTCTTTCGGTTTCTGGAGTCGAAGGGTATTGTGGTAGTCGACTACGATCGACTAACGTACGGACTCGTTGCGACGCGCGACCAGGTGCAGGATCCGGGCTGGATCGTGCCTATCATATCGACGCTGTCGATCGGTGCGGGCTTCGTCGGCGGTTTCTGGGTCGGTTACCGGCGTGGGTGACTCATCCCTCTGGAACTGTCGTCAATCCCAGCGTCTCGAAATCGCTGTCGAAGGCAAAAACGTGCTCTATTTCGTATTTAGCTGCCAGAATTGCAGTCGTGTGATCGACAAAGGAAATACTTTGATCGTCGTACTTTGCGAAGGATTCGCAAGTGCGGTCGAACCCCTCGTCGCTCAGGTCAAGAATCAGAATCGCCTCTGACTCCCGGATTGCGTTCACCGCACGGACGGCATCGGCATGTGTCGTTTTCCGTTCCAGCAACGTCGCTAGCTCGCCGATGACGAACCGACTCGTGTACAGCGGACGGAACCGACGCCTTCCAGATCGGATTCGCTCGAACAGACGTTGTGCACGACCGTGTCGTTCGTCATCGGCATCGAATCGCGCGTAGAGTGCGCCCGTGTCCAGAAACAGCGGCCGCGGTGGGCGCGGTTCAGACATTATCGTACAGGTGTTCGTCGACGTTCGCGGCGACATCACCGGGACCACCCTCTCTCGCTGGCTCCGCAGCGAAGAAGGGATCCTCGGCATCGATCGGAGTCGCTTCCCCTTGCTCAACGAGCCAGTAAATTAGTGTCCGGCCAGTTTTACGACGACCGAGTATTCCCCGCTCGTACAGCCCCGAAAGTTTGCGTCGTGCGGCTTCTGTGCTACACGAGAGTGTGTCCGCGACATCGCTCGACGTAATCACCGGTCCATCGACGCGTTCGAACACGCCAAGGACGCGCCGTTCTGTTAGCGTTTCGGCGTATTCGCCCTGGTCGTTGCGATCGCGTGATCCCATGGTACCGAATTTACTCCGTGACCTCATAAGCCTATTGGGTACTGGCACAGCCAATTGGTAGTAACAATACCATTCGATGAAAGCGCGACAATTTCGATGCTAGCCGGGAGCGACCTACCGCGTCTTGATATCGTCTTCGTCCCGGATGATCTGTGTTTCGGCCTCGCCACTCGTGACCTCGTTTGCGCGGTCGAAGAACTCGTTTTGCAGTCCTGCGGGGAACGTCAGTACGCCGATCCACGAGCCATCGGCCTGCCACTCCTCGCGTTCCAGGTCGCCGAAGTCCCGGAGCTTGGATTGGGCACTTCCGGCGTGATCGGCGGGAACCTGAACGGCGACGGTAACCTCGTCGAACCGAATGGGAATGATCGGGCGCAAGGCGTCGAGCGCCTCGTCGACCTGTTCTTCTACCGGTTCCATCGGATCGACGCTAAAGCCGGCGTCTTCGAGCGCGCTTTCGATCCGGTCCGGGGGATGGGGCGCGTCGTCCATCTGCGGGTTGACGGCGTTACGTGTGATCTGGTTGACCAGCTTGTTGTGCTTGCGCTCTTGCATCTCGCGACGCTGTTCGGCCGTGATCTGGATCTCCCCGCGTTTGATCACCTGGGGGATGATCTCCAGTGGGTCGGTCGTGTCAAAGACGTCCTCCAGATCGCCCTCTGCGGGCCGGTCGCCGCGGCTCGCGTTCTCGAAGACGTCCTCGGCGGCGATCACGTCCTCCAGATCACCCTCGAACTCGTCGCGCTTGATCGAGAGGGCGGCGTCAGGATCGACGAGCACCTCGAAGCGTTCGCCGTGCGATTCCAACCGTGCCGTCACTGCCTCGTCGAGCGATATCATGGCTGATAGTAGCAGGCGGGGATAAAAAGGTGTTTCCCGATCAGAACTCGAACGCTTGCGCGACCAGCAACGGGACGACGAGCGTCGCTTCGGCCTCGACCTGCGTGTAGTTCTTGTCGGCGTTTTTGATCTTGCCCCACGAGACCGCCTCCTCCGGCGGTGCGCCCGACAGCGAGCCGTCGCCTTCCATTCCAGTGGAGACGTAGACCGCATAATCCGCGCCGCCGCGGAACAGGTTCGTCATAATAGCGTGGTGCTTCGGGACGCCGTCGCCCAGCGCGATGAGCCCCGTCTTGTCGGCGAGCATGCCGTCCTCGATCAGTGACTCGTAGTCCTCCAGAATCTCGATGCCAATATCCTCGTCGGCTTGCTGGCGATAGTAGTACAGGAAGTTCCCGACCTCGGCATCTGTCAGTGCCGGACAGAACACCGGCACGTCGTTGTCGGCGGCCTGTTTCAGGATCGAATCCTCGTCGTCGAGCGTCGCGCCCAATTCGGCAGCAAATTCGGTCGGCGTTCGCACTGGCTCCTCTGCGAAGAAGTCGTCGAAGAAATCATAGAGGTACTCCTCGAGCCAGACGTACCGGTCAGAGGGGACGTAGATGTTGCCCAGACGGTTGATCCCTTTCTCACGGAGTTCGGCCTCGTCTGCGTCCCACGACCCCATCTTGAACGGCTTGGCCGTCTTGATGACGTCCTCGGTCAGCGAGCCGGAGGTTGTAATCAGCACGTCGACGTGTCCCTCCCGGAGCAGCGCCGCGACGACCTCGCGAAGTCCGGAAGAGACGATATTCGAGGTACAGGTGAGATACACCGTGGCGTCTTCCTCTTGCATGCGCTCTACGATATCGATCGCATCGGCGAGGGCGGTTGCCTGAAAGCCCGTTGTTGCGTACGAATCGAGAACGGTGTCGAGTGTGATTTCGCCGGTAAAATCAAATCCTTCGACATCCGGAGAGTCCAGCTCTTCGTCGCTGTCGGGAAGCACGTGCTCCCGTGAATCGTCGGTCATACTGGCTCTAAGAAATGACGGAACTTGAATCGATTGAGTTCGATCGCGGAGTGAGATGGTTGCATGAAGATCCAGCAGAGAAAACGTCTACTGTGATTAACCAGCAGATCCGAAATCTTATTTCTTCCCAAGATATTATTCGAGTATGCCCGAAAGTTTATCGGAATATGATCTCCGGTCGGATCCGGTGCAAGAGGCAGGCCAACGAACGCTGCTAATTGGCGAAGAGAAGCCGATTCGGATCAGTACTGGTCATCGAATCCTGCATCATGATGGGAAGTGCTCGCGGCCCCACGGCCATAATTACGAAATCAGCATCAAGATAACGGGCGAACTCACTGAGGAAGGGTGGGTCGTGGATAAGGGTGATGTGACGGATGTGATTGATGCGTGGGACCACCGGTTCCTCGTTGAGGAAGGTGACCCACTCATCGAAGCGTTCGAGGAAGCCGGTGATGGGGATTCCGTGGTCGTGCTCGAGTATCCACCGACAGCGGAGGTGATGAGCGTACTGCTCGAAGAGGAGATGCTGGAGGCGTTTCCGGAAACCGTCTCCGATGTGTCGGTATCGGTGCGTGAAACCGGGGAGCTCTGTGCAACGTACTGATGCCGGTGGCGAGTGACACGGAGGAGTCAGAATTCGATGCTGAGGCGGCTAGCGAGGGACTCCCGATCAACGAGGTGTTCTACTCGCTGCAGGGGGAAGGGACGCTTGCGGGCGTGCCGTCAGTGTTCGTGCGCACCTCCGGATGCAATCTGCGGTGTTGGTTCTGTGACTCGTATCACACGTCCTGGGAACCGACCGGGGCATGGCGTGACGTTGAGTCGATCGTCGAGCAAGTCCAATCCCACGAGCAAGCAAGCCACGTCGTCCTTACGGGTGGTGAACCATTGATTCACGACGAGTCGGTGGAGCTATTAGAACGACTTGCAGCGGAGGGATATCATACGACTGTAGAGACCAACGGGACGATTTACCGGGATGCACCGATCGATCTGGCGAGTATCAGTCCGAAATTGGCGAGCAGTACGCCGACGCCCGAGCGTGACCCGAAAGGTGAGGGAGAATGGGAAGAGAAACACGAGCAAGAGCGGATCGATATGGACGCCTTATCACGGCTGATCGATACCTACGAGACGCAGTTGAAATTCGTCGTGACGGGTGAGAGTGACCTGCCGGAAATCACGGCCCTGATTGATCGGGTACGAACGGAGACGACATCTACTGTCGCGGATGATGACGTGTTGTTGATGCCGGAAGGGATGACGCGTGACCAACTCGACGGCACGCGTAGTGAGGTGGCTGAGCTCGCCATGGAGTATGGATTTCGATACACGCCGCGCCTCCACGTGGATCTGTGGAACGACGCACCAGGGACATGACCGTGATTCAGGACGGATCGATCGAGACACTGGAGCCGTCGAAGTCTGGCGTGACTATCGGGATCGTCGCGGAGTACAGCAGAACAACCGATTGCGGAGTGTGACAAAACATGAGTACTGAGAGTGCAGTAATTCTGGTTTCGGGCGGGATGGACAGTGCGACTGCCGTCTACGAGGCGATGGAGCAAGGCTACGAGCCGTACTTGCTCCATACGTCGTATGGGCAGCAAACGGAAGACAAAGAATTCGAGTGTGCCGAAGCACTTGCTGCGGAGGTTGACGCAGCTGACTTCCTGCATATAGAAACGGGCCATCTCGCTCAAATCGGCGCATCAAGCCTGACTGACGACGACATGGATGTGGCTGACGCTGATCTTGAGAGTGACGACATCCCCACTTCGTATGTCCCGTTTCGGAACTCGAACTTGCTGTCGATGGCAACATCATACGCGGAAGCAACGGATTCCTCAGCCGTGTTTATCGGCGCTCACTCGGAGGACTTCTCCGGGTATCCGGACTGCCGGCCGGAATTCTTCGAGGCGTTCCAGAACGTGATTGACGTAGGGACCAAACCAGAGACGCAGATCGACCTGAAAGCGCCATTTGTCGAGTGGTCGAAAACCGAGATTGCAGAACGGGGATTAGAGCTTGATGTGCCCTACGAAATCACGTGGTCGTGCTACCGTGACAACGAACCGGCCTGCGGGACGTGTGACGCCTGTGCGTTCCGTCTAGAGGCGTTCCGGAATGCTGGCGCACGAGACCCAATTCAGTACGCAGAGCGACCGCAGTTCTCGTAACATCACACCTGCCAATCAAGCGGAGATGGTAGTTGAGTTCGTTCAACTATGCCAGCAACTGACGACGACTGTATAAAATGGTCGATAACTCAACGCTCATTGGATAGACTCCGACCTACATTGTATTCTTGTAAGCGAAGCAATCTTATCGTGACACTAACATACGTACGGTACGCCTCCGGATCCTCTGTGAAGTACTGTGCCGATGTCTGGCGGTGCAATCCGATACGTCGAGACTGTAGATACACACCTGTCGTTCGGTGAGGCTCACGGACTGATGACTGACACCCCGCCACAGCCCGGTTCAGTTGGCTCACGTCGGACACACGACGAGGGGTAAGTGGGCTGGCTCACAGAGTACACATTATGAGTAGCGATAAGAAGCGCGTCCAGTTCCGGGCACCACACCGGTCCATCGACCGGACCGACGCCCTCGCGGAGGTACTCGGCCAAGATCGGACGACCGTCCTCGTGACCGCGCTCCGGGAGTATCTACAAGAGGCCACACACGACGACGCGCTGACCCAGGAGATCGCAGCCGCCTACTACGACGACGAGATTTACCGTCGAGCAACTCAAATCACTCGCTGGTGCTGAAGAGGCAGCAAATCTTCAGGTCTTGAAACAGCAGTTAGACGAGGACTTCATCGACGAGGTTGCTGACGCATAGATGTCGACGCTCGTTGCCGATGCCTCCGCACTCGTCAGTCTCGGAATCGTTGCTGACAGCGATCCTGCTCCGCTCGCGCTCTGTCTCTCCCACTACGAGGTCGTCGTCCCAGCAGAGGTTCTCGAGGAACTCAAGGAGATCGCCTCGTATGATGACGCACACGGTCGTGCTGCATCCACCGCCCTCGATCGAACCGAAGCGTACGAAACACGGGCAGTTGCCCTTGACGCCGAGTTTCTGTTCGACGATGGCGAGAACGCGGCCGTCACTCTCGCGAACGACCTCGGTGCTGCGCTCTGCCTCTGTGACGAGTTCAACCAGCTTGGCCTGATTCACGCCTCGCTTGCTGATACACAGCTCGTCACGACGCCGACGCTCCTCGCGATGCTCGTCCAAACTGAACAGCTATCAGCAGCCGATGCACAGCTACTTCTCGATACGATTAGCGATGCCCGTAGCTGGGGCACGAACAGCTACGTGCAACGGGCCCAATCGTTTTCGAGGAGCACTGACATCGATGCTATCGACCCTTGCTCTCGGTCCACCACGTAGAAGATCACGATGATAGAATATTCTGTGAATGTCGTTGGGATCGATACCCGAACACGCATACTACCTGGATACACTTCCGTGAGCCACCATCTGCCACCAATATCTCTGACCTC
>OBKM01000248.1_pt1 | contig 27045 bp, 20 predicted proteins | sample 1519691 | NCBI WGS metagenome assembly OBKM01 (sample SAMEA37050418, study PRJEB22526) | metagenome | biome: saline pan; feature: lake; material: water | place: Egypt | collected 2015 | depth 0.5 m
TGCTGACAAGGTGAACCAAGCCGTCGGCGCAAGTGGCGAGGTGGCTACAGCTTAGAACCTGTTTCAATTTATGTCTTCGGGCTGCGAGCGGCTTCGATGGGCTCCAAATCGCCCCCGATCTCGGCCCGTAGCGCTGCTACGCCCCTTGACCGTGGTCCGATTTTCGCTTCATCGCTGCTCCCTCTCGCCATCGAATCCAAAATCAAAACAGGTTCTTAGGATCTCTACAGTCAAGTTGTTGCTAATTGTAGCTCCGTGCGGGCATGTCGCAGAAGGCGGCATGCCCATGTGTATTGGAAGGGAAGTTCAGAGCCTGCCGAGCCTATCTAGAAAACCTATGCCTCGTGTAGTGTCGACATGATCAGTTATATTCACCGCACTAAAAGCGCCCTTGTGTGAGGCCGTCGAACCGGCCGCTGCGTTCATCTCGGGGAATATTCAGTTGGAGGAGGTCGCTCATCATACCGCTCGTCACGCGGAGGCTGAATCCGTACGACTGAAATTCACCGAAGGGCGTCCAGTTAAGAGACATCTGCCAGCAGCATCCGACCTGGCGGACAATGTCGAGTTGGGTCGTGGAGATGTCGCCCTCCACGAAATCAAATCCGGTTCGCCCTCGGACCTTCATATTGTCTGGAGTGAGGTTAAAGTCAAACTGCGCGTCAACCGTTGCGCTGGGACTAAGCTCCGCATTGCGGCGCCGCAGGCGGTAGTTGAAGTCCAGGCTCAGCGACCAGGGAATCGAGAAGTCGGCAAATTGTCCAGGTCCTCGGTGCCGGCCGTCTCGGAACCACTCCGTCATGGGATCGCCTCCGGGACGCCCGTCCACCTGCATGTCGTCAAATCGACCCTGAGCGGGAGCTTGCGCTTGCTGCGCCCGGTCTTCGCGGCGGCCTCCTTCGAATGAGGTACTAACGGTCAGATTGAGGTTGGTAAGCCGCGCGAGGGCAAATCCGGACTGCTGGAAGACAAACCGATCGATAGTGCGCCCGTCTTCGGTTTCCGCGTACGGCGAGAAGGTCGAGCGGAAGCGCACGCTAAATTGATCCAGAATATTGGTGCGCGCGGAGAGGCGAATATCGTTGAAGTTCAGCGAGTCGGCGGCGAAGTTGTATCCGCTATCGAGATCGACGTTGAGCAGCCGGAGCGTCCGCGTCGACTCCTCGGGCGGTTCGCCTTCCTCGTCGGATTCCTCGATCTGGACCTGCCGGGTCTCGAACTCGTTGCGCAGACTGAATGATAACGTGCGCTGCTCCGTGCTCCCGCGAGCGGTTCGTCCCGTCATGATGTCGTAGCGCACCTCCTCGCCCTCAGACTCGTCAAAATAGGTACGCGTGTAGCCCCAGAAGTCAGTGTTGTAGTTGGGTCGGTAATTAAAGGATAGGCTGGGGCGCACTGTATGCCGAAGCCCACGAAAAGGGCCCAGCTCCACCGGGAAGGTGCCGTAGAACGTTGTATTGGCAGACAGGCTAGTGTCGAATTCGCGGCGAGAGAAGAATCCGGGTTCAGACGCACTGACGACTTCGCTGCGACCTGTTTCGGTTTCCGTAGAGTCTCGAAACTCTAGCCGCTCGGTGCGAATGCGCCACTCTTCGGAATAGTTGATACGAGGCGAAAGATTGATGTTGGCCGGCTGACTGGTAAAGGGAAGCTGATTGAGAGTGAAGTTGGCCCGGATGGGTATACGATGGCTGGCCTCGAAGTTGAAGCGTTCGTCGTCCCCTGTGGCGCGCTCATACTTGCTCGGTGAGAGAAGCCCGTCGTACCAGTTGATATCGGCCGCGGCGGGGTCGCCGCGCGCTTCTAGTTCATCCTCAGACAGCGGGTCGAAGTTGTATCGGTTCGAGAGGTCACCGCTGTAGCTGAGCTGAATGCGTTCGAACCAGCCTTCGTCTTCCCCGGGGCCGCGCTGTTCGCGCTGAAAGGGCCTGAAGGAGGATTGATTAAAAGAAAGGTTCGGGAAGCGCAGCCTGGCAGATCCATCCTCAAACGACTGGCGCTGGTTCATAGAAACACTGAGACGCTGCCCGCGCTCGCGCCATCGCTTTTGATAGCGCACGCTTGAAGAAGTCTCCTGCGATACGAGCTCGTCGAAATCGTCGCTCTCGATCCGGCGGAATCGGGACGAAGAAACGAAGTCCACGTCGCCACTGATCTGGGCGGTGGGGCTCAGCTCCTGATTGTGATTCCATTGAATCCGCCACTGGTCGTTGCGGGTGAAATCGGGATCCTGGCGTTCGCCGCGCTGATTGCGCGTGAAGTTCAATCGCAGATTGCCGCGGTAGTGGTAGCGCCGATTGTATCGGAAGAGCGCACGAGCCTCCCAGCTGCCACGCGACCAGACGCCGCCCTGAAGCTGCAGGTCGGTGTAGTCGTTCATCGAGAAGTACCACCCCCAGTCTCGGATGTAGAACCCGCGCTCGTCCTCTCCGAAGTTGGCTGGTAGCAGTCCGCTTCGTCTTCCCTCCAATGCTGGGAGAATACCAAAGGGCAGGACGAGCGGGGTGGGAATATTGAACAGATACATCTGGATAGGGCCCGTGAACACCCATTCGTCCTGCATCATCATGCGGCTTCCCCTGAACGAATAGGAGGGCGTGAGCGTCGGGTCGCAGCCGCAGGTCGTATACACCCCGTCAGCGACAAAAAGGGTGTTGTCTTCCATGAGCTTCACCGTCTGTCCGGTCACGAAGCCGTCCTGATCGATCTCAGTCCGCGCCCCCACGACGCGTCCGCGCTCGGTTCGCATGTTGAAGGCAAGCTGGCTTCCAGTGAACGAGTCGCCGCCTTCTTGCTGGAAGTGGGGACGGCCGGGAGCCGTCGGATCATCGGGGTTGTCGGGCGGGCCTGAAGCGTGCATTTCGTCTCGATCCAACAACACGTCAATCCGATGGGCTTCGAGACGAGCGTCCCGGTGCGTCGCTTCGGCCTCGCCGAAGAAGGAAGCGGTGTCGCCTTCTTCCGCGTCGAAGGAGATAACAAGCGAGTCGCGCGCTGAGAAGTCGACAACGCCCCCCATAGCTTCCCCGTCTGAGGCCGGTTCGTCTCCAGCAGGACCGCGGCCCGCGTCCTGCGGTCGAGTTTGGTCTGCCGGACGCTCTTGCTCAGCGCGCTGTAGCGTATCCTGCCCCGCCGGCTCGGCCTCAAGGGTGTCCGTGACCGATTCCACGGTCTCTGAGATCGTGCGGAGGGTGTCCGCCTGCTGGGCGGCGACCGGCGTGCCGAAAACCAAGAGAACACACCAGACAAGGCCGCAAACCGCTATAGATAGACCGGTGCGCATGCAGGAAAGACGGACGGACACGAAAGACATACACTCAACCGACGGGTCTGGGGGCGACCCGACTGCAAAGACCCTTGTCGGTTTTAAGACGTCTCAGTCCGACCTATGTTCGAAAATAAGGTGGGCGGCCCCTAACATACCTACGTCATTGCCTCGCGTCTCCCGAAGAATTTGCAGATCGTCGCGCAGTCCAACGGTTACATACTGCGGCAACGTTTGGCGGGCGGGCTCCAGAATAAAGTCACCGGCCCCTGAGACGCCGCCTCCTACTACGATCGTGCGGATGTCGAGTAGGTTGACCGCGGAGGCGAGGGCACAGCCCAGTTTGTGGCCGGCCCAGGCAAGGACCTTACGGGCTGGCTCGTCGCCCTCGGTGGCAGCCTCGTAGAGAGTTCGGGGGGTGAGACCTTCAAGATCTTCGCCCGTCATATCGTGAACAAGACTGTCCGTCTGCGCCATCAGCTGATAGCGGGCGTGATGAGACAGGAATTCGCGCCCGAGATATCCCTCGATGGCGCCGGCGATGCTGTGCCGATCGTGCGGACCCTCATAGTCGATCGTCATGTGACCAATCTCGGCCGCTCCTCCGGTGCTGCCTCGGAAGATGCTGTTTTGATAAATGATGGCGCCGCCGACGCCCGTCCCAAGGGTCACCATGATGAAGGACGGATGAGGGCGTCCCACGCTGTAGTGCGCGGATCCAAGGCCAGCTACGTTCGCATCGTTCCCCACAACGACGGGCAGATCCATATCAAGCTTCTCGCGCAGCCTATCGCTAACGTTGACAACCTTCCATCCAGGCAGGTTAGGCGGATGGCTAACAGTAGTTCGCTCCCAGTTGATAGCTCCTGGCGCTCCCATGCCTACGCCGGCGACCCCGTTAGGGGCCTCCTGTATGAGCATGCGCGACAGGGAGGCAAGACGATCAAGCACATGATCGGGACCCTTATCGGCCTCTGTCGGAATACTATCCTGCTGCAGAAGTCCCTCCTCGCGGTGAACAAGAGCTCCTTTCAGGTTGGTACCTCCAAGATCAATGCCGATGGCGTAACTCATACGATATGCAAGTGCGTGAGAGAGAAAGTTTGAGAAGAGACAAGGGAAGGAGAGACGGATTACTCTTCTTCAATGCGATAGATCGTCTCGCCCGGCCGAGACATCCCGTAATCCTCACGAGCTAACTGCTCGATCACATCGTCCGAGAGCGGTTCTTCGAGCCGCGTTTCCAGTTCGTCGATCTCCTCCCGCAGTTCCTCGTTCTCGTTAGACAGCTCTTGATACTCCTGATGCCACTGCACGCGATTGAGGATGCTGTGGCTGTCAAAAAACAGAATCCACACGAGAAGTCCCCCAACCACGGTGTAGAATAGCCATTGCAACGGAATCGAGCGGATAAAACGCATCGCTACCGGCGGGTTGCTGGCTGATGAGAGGGGAGCGTAGGAGCGGAGACGTCATCATTTACCGCTGAAATGGAGAGGCCCCTGGATACTGAGCGGCGCTGCCCAGGTGCTCTTCAATGCGCAGGAGTTGGTTGTACTTGGCCGTCCGATCGCTACGACTTGCCGATCCCGTCTTGATTTGCTCAGTGCCCAGCGCGACGGCGAGGTCTGCGATGGTCGTGTCTTCCGTCTCCCCCGATCGGTGGCTGACGACAGCCGTAAAGCCGTGCCGGTGCGCCAACTCAATGGCGTCGATCGTTTCAGTGAGCGTGCCGATCTGGTTGGGCTTGATTAGGATAGAGTTGGCGCATCCTTCCTGAATGCCGCGGTGAAGCCGTTCAGTGTTGGTAACGAACAGATCGTCGCCGACGAGCTGAACCTCATCGCCGATTGCATCCGTCAGCTGGGACCACCCCGTCCAATCGTCCTCGTCCATCGCATCCTCGATGGAGACAATAGGGTAGGTGTCCACCCAGTCGGCCCAGTAGGCAACCATGTCTTCGGAGGAGCGCCGGGTATCGGGATCGCTCTTCCAGAATCGGTAGTGCCCGTCTTCGTACATTTCAGCCGCGGCCGGGTCCAGAGCAATGGCCACGTCTGTGCCGGCTGCGTATCCTGCGCGCTCAATGGCTTCTACGACTAGCTCAATAGCTTCCGTATTAGAGGCAAGATCGGGCGCAAAGCCACCTTCATCGCCCACAGAAGTGCTGTAGTTATTTTCACTGAGCACGTCTTTCAAGGTGTGAAAGACCTCTACTCCTATGCGAAGCGCCTCGGCGAACGAGTTGCTTCCGATGGGCACCACCATGAATTCCTGCATGTCGACGTTGTTATCCGCGTGATGGCCGCCGTTCAAAATGTTCATCATAGGAACGGGCAGCGTGCGGGCACGGGCTCCGCCCAAGTGGTGGAAGAGGGGCACGCCGAGCGTAGCGCTGGCAGCTTTTGCAGCCGCGAGTGAAACGCCCAGCAGGGCATTCGCGCCAAGATTTTCCTTGTTGGACGTGCCGTCGAGCTCCAGAAGCTGATTATCGAGGTAAAGCTGGTTGAGCACGCTTGTGCCGCTGAGCGCAGGAGCGATGGTCTGATTGACGTTCTCCACCGCCTGCTGAACGCCCTGTCCGTTGTAACGATTGGGATCCTCGTCGCGGAGCTCAATGGCTTCGTGCACGCCAGTCGAAGCGCCACTGGGTACGGCGGCTCGTCCCATGACTCCGTCTTCGGTAGTGACGTCTACCTCGACCGTAGGATTACCCCGACTGTCTAGGATTTCTCGAGCGGTAATAGTTTGAATGGAAGACATGGAAAGTGTCCGGGAGATGTTGAGAGAAGTCAAGACCAGCGTGCAGCATTCCTAATCTCGGAATCGACGGTCGCAATAACAAGGGAGGAGAACCAATCGACACACCCCACCAAGCAGATCAACATGAAAAAGGCCGGCGAGCAGCAGGCGCCCGCCGGCCTTCGAGTAACCAAAAGAGAGTTCACCTACGGAGAACGAACGACTGTGGATTCATTGATCCACGAGTAGCATCCGTAATCGATCTGAATCGACTCACCTTCGGTCCAGTCGCTTCGATAGAATATATCCTGGACCGTCGGCAGGTACTGTTGGTACGTTCGGATCTGGCTCTGCGCCGTTGAGGCCACGTCATCGTCTACTTCCATGGCCCGCTCGTACATATCGACAGCGAGCCAGTAGACGGCGCGGTCATCGCGGTCCAGTTCACCGTCGCTGCACTCGGAAACGGTGCGAACATAGAGGTCACCGATAGCCGCGTAGGCGCGACCGAACTCAGCATCTATCTCGAGCGCCTGTCGGTAGTACTCGCGCGACTGCTGAAAATTGTCGAGCTGGCGCTGCGCTCGGCCCATATTGTAGTAGTCTTCAGCTCTGGGCTCGGCATCTTCGTCCAACGCTCGCTGATAGAGCCCATAGGCTTCCTCATGCAGGCCATCGTCGAGGCGCATCTCGGCGATCTCCCGATAGGCTTCCATCGGCGGATCCTGCTCGATGATGCGCTCGGAGAGTTCAACCGCGCTGGAGCGTTGTCCCTGCTCCAGGTACAGGTCGAAGAGCTCCATCATCAGGTCGAGGTCGTCCGGGTTGTTCGCAAGCTTCTCTTCATGGTACTCCAGACGGGCGGCCGGATTGGCGCCAAAGACGTCTTCGCGCTGGCTGGATACCAGTTGCATCACGTCATCGTCGCCGGAGCGATGGGCTTCAACTTCGTCCATGAAGGCGAGGGCCGCCTCTTGGTCGCCCTGTTCCAGGTCGCGCTCGATGATGCGTTCGATAAAGTAGGGGTCGATACGCTCGGCGTCTTTCTCAAAGGCCTGCCGGTAGAGATCCGTATAGTGGTTCCCTACGCCGTCGAGCTCATCGCCATACTGTTCGAGGAAACTACCCTCGCGAATGAGCCACCGAAATTCGTCGTAGTCCGCGCCGGTTGCTTCCAATACGTCCCAGGCCTCTTGAATCGTGGCGTACGCCGTTTCGAGGTGTTCCTTGCGCTCTTCCTCGCTTTCAGCTTCTTCGGCGAGGTTCGGGTAGACGTCCACGACCGCGCGCCGGAAGTTGCGGTCATCATTACGCGGCTCGATTGGCGCATGCTCGAGAATCCATCGCAGGTTCTCTTCCGCTCGCTCGTAATTCTCATTGCGCCAATCTTCGGTATAAAGGCTGTAGTGGGTTAGAATTTCTTGCTCCGACGGCTCGTCATCGTCAGATTGCGCAATGGTCTCCTGCGTGGGAAACAGGAGCGCCAGGATGAGCACGGATGTAAAGGCGAAAATGAAGTTGCGAGCACCCATGGGATGGCTGTTTGTTAACATGGTGACGTATGTAAAGTCCGTATGCTTGTTATTATAGACGGGGCACTTCACCGGAGTTTCGTAAACCTTACCGGAGCAGTCGCTCCTGGAACCAGCGTTCACCAATGTTGACACCGATGGTTATAGAATAAAACAGGTCACGCACCAAGTTGGCGTCTGTAGTGCCTCGTGTGCCTACTTCCATATTTAGGTCAATACGCGTGCCAGCGGCGCCGGTCGGTATGCTCAGGCCGCCGGTGGCCGCCAGCACGTTGATTGGGTCGGCATTGGAAGGTTGTACATACGTCTGTTCAGCATACCCGCCCAGTCGGTAGGCAACTCGACGGAGGAAGGGCTCGCCCCCAGGACTATCGCCGGCTGGTAGAATCTCAGCACCACCGCTTACGCGCCAGCGATCGGTCAACGATTCCTCGCCTCCAACCGGGAAACTGGACCCGGAGCCCGAGCCACTGCCGGTGAAGGTGGTTGATAGGTCACTCCAGGGCTCAAAGCTGCCGTCCAGAGTAAAGATCCAGCGGTCATCCGGCTGGTACGTAATCCCGGCTTTCGCACGCCAGGGGAGGTCGACCGATCCATCGGTGGGGGTTCCCAGCGTATCTTCAACAACGCCGGTCTCTACCGTGCGAGTCCGGGACCCGGACAGTTCGGTGGGCAGGGTGAAAGACGCACCGACTGAAAAATTGTCGTCCGAACGGATTACATTGTCAAGTGAAAGGAGAGCGCCTAAGGTGCTAGTCACACCGCTCAGGCGCGTGCGATCTGTGAGATTAGTGGACTCCAGTTCAGGATTTGTGAACGTAGTACGCTGAGATTCCTCAATGATGCCAAAGATGAAGTCGACACTCGCTCCCACGCTCAGGGCATCATTGATGCGATAACCGAGTCCGCCGGTGATCTCCTGGAGTCCTCCCTGGCCGTCAAAGTCGGTCGCAAAGCTCGTCGTGTCGTCCGGAGCGGGGCCAAAAGAGAAGGGATCTCCGGAGGGCGCGCGCACCCGGTAGTTCGTGCGTGAGATAGGCTGAAAGCCGACAGCAAAGCCGAGGGTACGCTCGTAGATAGGGAAACTAAAGTGCACGGAGTTCAGGTTCCCACCCACTGTGCGGCTCGTGAGTCCCTCTGCATCTTCAGCTCGCGTTTCCTGGTAGTTGGCACTCATTGAGAAGCGGGTTAGCGATTGGTCGCTCCACAATGCCGGATTAGAAAAGCCGACGTAGTTCAAAGAGCGCGTCGCCGTTCCGTTGCCTCCAAGAGCCTGGCTTTGGGAAGAAGAAAACGTACGGAGCTCACCAACACCGAATCGGGAGTAGATCGAGCCGTCGCCGGTGGACTGGGCCAGACTGGTTAGGGGAAATAGCACGACCACCAGTCCGATGACCGCTACCGAGCGCGCGAGTCTCGTGAAGAAGGGAAGGGCCATGATGTTTACAGTTACGACTGCTACAATTCGAGAGTTAGAAGGCGACCAAACAGGGCTAACTCCAGGGCGTAAAGCGAAAGCCGGTGGTCGCGATTGCCAGGTGTGAGAGCACGGCTGGTTCGTAGAGCGGTGTTACTCAGTACCTGAAACAGTGATTTCAAGGCGAGGGAGTTGCTCGAGGTCCTCATCGCCTTCAGTACTATCACGTAGAAGGAAGGGATTTATTGTGAGCGTCGGGGCCCCAGTCTGAGGATCGGGAGAAACGGGGCGCAGGCGGAAGCGGTCAATCTCGAGCTCCCCGAGAGATATGCTCTGGAAGAGCTGGCGCGGCGGAAACACCTGATTAATGAGTTCCGGCGGACCCTGAACGGATGCAGTGCCGGTGAGCCGGACACTGCGCGTTTCTTCGTCAAATACGAGTTCGCTGAACGTGATCACTTCCTCTCGATCTTCCAGAAAAAGGTCCAATTCAAACGCACCTGGGAGGGAGCGGACGAAATTCTCCTGATCAGGCTCTTCGAGAAGCTCCTGATTACCGGGAAGTACGATCACGGCCCGGTTGACGGGCGCTTCTGAGAACTCTTCAGGAAGGTCGAAGGTAAAGCTCAGCGCTTTGCCGATGCCGTCTTGAATAAGAAGATGGTTATCCGGAGGCGTTCCCTCAGACACGGACTCGAGTCCAGAGAAGGTTTCGTTGATAGAAAAGGCCTCTTCGAACTCGGTGCCTTCATCATCTTCGGCCGTGACGCGAAGAGTGGTCACTCCAGGGCCGACTGCTCCAGGAGATCCCACCGCCTCCAGACCAAGAACTGCATTGCCGCCGTCAGACTTCAGCTGAAATCCGTGGAATTCATCAGTGAACCTTGTTGAGTCTTGCAGCACTTCGGGGTCATCCAGACCCTCCAAGACCCACTCGTCCAGGGATATCGTGTCGCTGGAGTCGGATGGGGAGAGGGTAACGGTGGAGATAGGATCCGTTTGCCCGGATGCCGGATCAGCGGCCGTGCGGTCGTCCATCTCCCAGGCGTCGTCGGCCATAATCTGAGCGAGTTCGAGCTGCACGGTTTCAAGCGTATCGCCGTACACGTAGTCCCAGGAAAGCTCCAACTCGGCGCCGGTGATGGTGGCGTCTTCAAATCCCTCAGATACCTCGGCCGGATATCCGAAGGCTATGTCTCCGGTTGCTGCAATTTCTCCGGCAATAGGATCATTGGTCTGGCCGATCAAAATGCGCGTTTGACCTTCTGTGGCGACAGGGTCACTCGCGATCTCGAATACAGTCGGAGAAAGAGTCGAGTCCGTCGGGGCGCCGCCCACGAAGAGATCGTCCCCAATATCGGTCCCCACGGTGTCCAAGTTCTCCCCGCAGGCCATGAAAAGGAGGGCAAGACCACAAGCTACCACCAGCAGCCCTCGTTGGGCAGTGAGCGAGCGCACAAAATACGGCATACTAAGGGTGGGGAATGAATGCAGAAGCAATGCTTCGGCCAGATGAGAGGCTGAAGCGCTAAGCAAAATGATCCTGAGCGGACCCTGCTGCGACCGCAGAAGCGCTCAGATCATCGACCTTGCGTATGCCAGTAGCTAGGATAGAGTTTCCCGAATCGCTAAAACTTACATAGCGTTAACTTACTGCAAAAAATCGGGAGAGTTAGGCCGGGACTTCGCTCAGTAGCTTTTGATAGAGTTCAATCAGCTGATTTCCACGAACCTCTGCACTATCGCCGAAGGATCGGCCGTTGCCATTGGCGGCATAGGATGGAGGAGCAATCGCCGCGTCAGCTTGATTCGACCCAAGGCTGGCAAGTGGCTGACTGAAGGTGTCCCCATTCGACTTCAGGTGCATCCGATCCGCGAAGTCCCCGGAGAGCTGAGTGGTCGTGTCGAGGCTGTCCGGCGTGTATACGACGCGTGTCGACGAGAGTAGGTCGTTTCCGGCGTACTCCGTATTCAGGAGGAGGGGAGCAAGTGAGCTAACCCATCCGAAAGCGTGTACGATGTCGGGACCCCAGCGCAACTTACTGATGGTTTCAAGCACAGCGCGGCTGTAGAAAAGGGCCCGTTCGCCATTATCATCAAACGCCTCGCCGTCAGCGTCGTGAGCAATTGCCTTCCGTCCGAAGTAGCCGTCGTGGTCCATGAAGTAGACCTGAAGGCGCGTGTCGGGGATGGAGGCGACTTTCACAGTCAGCGTTTCCTGATCGTCCCCCATAGTAATATCCGTATCAGAAAGGCGAATCACCTCGTGGAGCTGGTTGCGCCGCTCATTGATCGTTCCGTAGCGGGGCATAGTGATTCGCGCCTCAAAGTCACCGTGCTCGGTAAGGTGCTCGGGAAGTTGACGAACGAGATCGGCGAGTTCAGACGCCTGCGCGAAGGGGGTTACCTCACCTGCGATGAGGAGAATCCGTTTCTTTTTGGCCATTTGGCTCAAGAGGGTTCAGATGAATGTTTATTGATGGTGTGGAAATATTGATGGTATGGAAGGCCCACGGATGAATTACCAAACTATATGGATGTGGGCGTGGGAAAAACGACAAATGAAGAGAAGCGCTTCCTCTGCTACAAACGAAATAAAGCACCTATAACAGATAATGATCATCTGAACCTAAGCAGCAGGCAGCTAAAATTCAACGTGGATAGGCCGGGCCGATTCCGTTTAGAAACGTAGAAAGGCGTTGGAACCGCTTCCAAAACAGGTGATCAAAATCAGCAGGAAATTTCTCTAGCAGCCGGTCCATTAACGGACGTTTAGGGAAACCGCCGTCTCTATTACATTCCTCTCTATGGTTCTTCTGATCTTAATCGCAGCGGGTACCAGGATGAGAGATGTAGGAGGGTAATTAATAACAGTGGATCCGTTTGGACCTCCCTCCGCAGCGGTCGGTACGACTGGTGGGTAAACTCTGAGTTCAACACGGCCACGCATGACCGACCGTCCAGTGAACAACCGTCCACACATTGACGGGCATCACGCTCTGGTCCTTTTCGATGGTGTCTGCAATCTCTGCAACGGCTTCGTCAACTTCATCATCGATCGAGATCCCAAAGGATACTTTAAGTTTGCCGCCCTGCAGTCAGAAGAAGCGCAACCATACCTCGAGGATCTCGGGCTGCAGGACGATGCGCTGGAGAGCGTCGTCCTGATAGAAGGGGGAGAAGCCTATCGCCGATCAACGGCGGCGCTACAAATTGCTCGACACTTGGAGCCCCCATGGCCGCTATTCTACGTGCTCCTGGCTGTGCCGCTTCCCATTCGAGAAGCTGTTTATAAATGGGTGGCCACCAACCGATACCGATGGTTCGGAAAGCGAGACCAGTGCCGTGTGCCTACACCGGAGTTCCGATCACGCTTCCTGCACTACGACGTGCCCGGAGAGTAATCGGGCCGAAACACCCTATTCGGCACTACTCGTCTTCTTCGAGCCGGTCGAAGTACCGTCTGATGAGGTCTTCGTAGTCGGGGGCATAACCGGAGTCGAGTGCGCGAATGAGGTCGCGTCGAAGGCGTTCGGCCTGTTGCTCGGGCGTCAGGTCTTCGGGGCTCGCGCGCAGGAAATCGTCCTCAGGGTCTTCGCCGCGCCGGCGTTCTTCCTGGTCCTGATCGCGGAGCGAACGCTGCGTGTCGAGCAGCCGCGTGTGGATTTCCTCCTGGCGCTCAAGGGTGTGACGATCCTGGCGGTTCTCGCGGAGCTCATCGATCGTCTCTTCCATCTGCTCGGCGATGCGGTCGAGGTCGCCGAGGATGTCTTCGCTTCGGCGCTCGCGTCGGATATCATCGAGTTCGCTCTGTAGGCGCTCTTGCTCCTGGGCAAGTTGCTCGCGCCGCTGTTCTTCGTCCACCGAGAGCCGTTCGCCTTGCACATCGTTCAGAAACTCTTGGATCCGCTCATTGAGCTCGCCCTGGTCGCCCGCCATATCCTGGAGCTGCTCCATCATGTCTTCCATCGACATCCCGCCCATGCCCTCTTGATTCATCATCTGATCGAGCAGGCGGGAGAGGAGCAGCGCAAGCTCGTTGAGATGGGTCATCGACGTCCTCTGATGCGAGCTTGCCTGACGACCCTCCTGGTCGCTCATCGTGGTTATCGCTTCGTCCATGGCACGAAGCGCATTGCCCGTCTCGCGCTGCACGGCCCGTGACATCTGAGGAACGGACTGCGCAAGTTCACGGAGCGAATCGCTCACGGTCTCTAGACCATCCTGAAGGTGCGACTGCTCGGGCGCTAAATCGCGAAGCGTAGGACTGTCGGAAGACAGGGCTTCAACCTCGTTGCGCAGCTCCTCCTGATTTTGCGAGAGGTCCAGGACATTGCGCAGCGCATACCGCAGGCCCCCCATGCTGATCTCCATCTGATCCTCCTGCATGGATTCCTGCATGCTTTGGAGATTGTCTCGCATCTGCTGCAGGTCGCTCTGCGCCTGCTCCTGGTTCTGCATCGCGCTATCGAGCTGATCGGACTGCAGGTCCTCGATCGCATCCTGCATCTGCTGGGAAATGTCCTGCTCCTGGAGTTCGTCACGGAGCTCCTGGAGCCGTTCTTCGCCTGCCTCTTCCGCGCGTTCAGCTAGCTCGTCCATTCGCTCCTCGAGCGCCTCCATGTCCGAACGCGCCTGATCCTGGTCCTGAGCCAGATCTTCATGGTTCGCTTCCGACGCCGGATCGCCGGGATCGCCGTCCTCGGATTCTTCCTGATCTTCATCGCGACGCGCCTCAGTCTCGTCGGCGATGCGCTCCTGGTCGTCCAGCAGCTCTTCCGTGCGCCGTGACATCTCGTCCAGATCCTGCTGCATGCGAATCTGCTCGAAGAGCTCCATCGACCGTTCCAGCCGCTCCTGGAACTGCTCCTCATTAAACTCGAAGTCCTCCATCGATTCCATCATTTGCTGGAGGTCATCGTCCATCATGGCCTCGCGGAGCTCCTCCATCGCCTCCATGAGTTCCGGCGCGTCGATTTCTCGGACGGTCTCCTGCAGCTCCTCGTACATGGCCTGCGTCTCAGGACTGACGAGATCCTGATCCTGCATCTGCTGACGCGCTTCTTCCATCTGCTGCGATAGCTCGTCGATACCGTCTTCTAGATTCTCCTGCCGCTCCTGGATCTGATCGAGCCGGCGCTCGTCTTCCCAGTCTGCCTGGCGAGACTCACGCAGGTCGTCGCGGAGCTCTTCGAACTCTTCGCTGACAGCCTCGCTTTGATCTTGGAGGCGCTGCATCTGCTCTTCGACGCCGGTCTGCCGCTGGTCGAGCTGATCGTAGCGATCGGCCAGGGAGGGGACGTGCAGGCGCTGCGTCTGCGTGCGATCCGATTTGGGGCCGCTGACGGCGTCGTTGTCCCAGACCTCGACGTAATACTCGACCGCGTCGCCGGGCATCAGGTCGAGGTTCGTGTCATCCCGCAGCTCCCAGATATGGTCGATGCGCTGATCGGTTTGATCCGGATCTTCCAGCGGGAGGTCGACGGTGCTAAACTCCGCATCGGGCGAGCCGTACCGCCGCTCGGAGACGCGGTAACGGAGCGCCAGACGCGTGAAGCCGTAGTCGTCGTTGATCTGCATACGGAGAGGCGCTTCGAAGTCCTCTCCGAGAGCAGCATTCGAAGGAGGAGAGAGAAGCGTGATCGAAGGGGCGGCGTCTTCGCGGAGCTCAAGATCGTATCTAATCGGATCTCGGTTGCCAATACCTTCCCCGCTCTCAAGGTGAATGCGGTAACTGCCCTCGGCATTGAGCACGAAATCGCCGGTCGCTGTGCCGTTTTCTATGTCGAGGGCAAGCGAGTCCTGCCGCTCACCGTCGAATGCCACCCACGCTTGGTCGGCGTCCGGGCCGCCCAGATCGGCTTCGAGATCAACGCGCGTCCCCGGAAGGCCCGAGACGTTGCCGACATTCGGGCTGAGCGTCTCCGGGGGAAGTCCGGTGTAGGCGGGCGGGGTTACTTCAACCGCCAACGTCCGCACCAGCGGTCGGGATCGCGTGGTGGCCGTATACCAGCCCGTCTGCACCGGCTCGGCCTGTACTCGATACTGCTTCGTTTCGCGGACGCTTGCAACTGTATGGGCGAATGAAGCATCCCCCTCTTCGGCCGTCAGGCTGACCTCATCGATGATATTACCCTCCGGATCGCGAATCTGCAGGTCCAGCGCTTCCGGGCGTTCGGGGCCTGAGACATCGACCTGGATGCGGAGCGAGTCCCCCCGAACGAGCTCCACGTCGCCCGGCGCCACCGTTAGCTGGAAGGGCGCTGGACGCTCAAATGTCGTCTGCGGGTTGAGGAGACGCTCGGAGGCGTCGAGGAAGGTCGTGGGCGCGGCCAGCAAGAACACCAGAAGTCCGATGATGGGAAGGGTGGCGAGCCGTCCGGCCCAGCGTGCATGCTGGAAGTCCTCAACGGCCTCGAAGTCGACCGATTCGATATCTTCTCCGAGCCGTTGCACGGCCTGATCAATCATCGGAGGGGGCGCGTGGCTGCGCTGGCCCTCAGCGAGCTGGAGCAGGTTGACGAGCCGGTCCGAGACTTCCGGGTAGTGATCGCCAATCTGGCGCGCGATGTCCTCCTCGGACGGAGCCTCAAGGAGACCTGCCAGCTGCAGGAGAGGCCGACCGAGGAAGTAAAGCGCAACGCCCACCACGACCGCTGCGATACTGCCGACCAGCACCGAGCGTCCCGTCTCGCCCAGCCAAAAACCGGCCTCTATCGCTACAGAGAGAAGCCAGATGGCCGCCGCTACGCCGAGCGTCAGCACAAAGCCGTACGTCGCATCCGCCAAAGTGATACGCCGGATCGTGGCACGGAGACGGGCGCGGATGCGATCGACGAGGCGGGCCGTTTGCTCGCTCATGGCTGGACGGGCTGAGAATCAGAGCTGAGACTTCACCGTGCTGTACCTTCCATATGCAGATGGTGTTTCCGCAAAGAGCAGCTTGTAGCTCCGCGGCCGGACAGGGCAAGGGCGTTAGAAGAAGAAGGGTGCCCCAAGCGATTGGATAGGTTGGACGAAGCGTATGTGCACGGCCGTCACGCCTTCGGGGCTAAGTCCCACGGCGCTGCTGATATCAATATCGTCGCGAAAAATGGGACCCAGGCGGATGCCCGTCGAGATCGCGGGTCGGAGCGGGAACGTGTCGCGATCGGCATCGATCGTCTCGCTAAAGTCAACGGCAAGCTCAAACTCGTCGAGGATATCGTTGTAGACGCTCACCGCGTGGGCGGCGACGTGGCCCTCAATGACGAAGGCGTCTCGCCACTGAACGAGCGGGAAACGGTACATGGCCTGCAGCATGAGGGCATCGTTTCCAACAAACCGTCGCCGGGAATAGCCCGGCGCGTCTCGGCCTCCGATCTCGGAAAGGAAGTGAAAGGGCACGGGCGTCCCGTCGTTGCCGAACGTGCGCTTCAGATGAGCGCGCACGGTGAATGCCTGGCGGTCTGCAACGGGCAGGTGTCCGAGGGCGTCGATGGTGTATCGATCGATCTGCGGGGCGTCGTCGACCGACCAGAGGCGTTGCATTACGCTCTGTAGCCGAACGCCGCTACGCTGGAACCGGATCAGCTCGTCGGTACCCCAGGAGAGCGCCAGACCGGTCAGGAGGTGGGTCTGTCGCCGCTCCGTTCCGCTGAGCTCGCCCGCTGCGGCCAGCAGCGTGCGCTGGGACAGCGGGCGTAGCGCGTCGAAGGCGTCCTCATCGTCGTTTCGGAAGCTGCGCGTGAGCCGGTGGCTGACGCCAACGATGGGTTGCACCAAGCCCGTCTCGAAGACAGGCTGCCCGAGCCGGATACGCGACTCGAACGTGTGAACGTTAGCCGCCAGTCGCGTGGACGCTGAGCTTCCCGGCCCGGTGCCGAAGTACCAGTGCCGGTCGTTTACGTCAGCCCGCGCGCCAACAGCGAGGTACCGTTGTCCGCGGAAAGGAGGCGCCGTGGTATACGTTGCGGAGTACGTGCCGCGATGCTGGGACGGATAGGCGTGCAGCAGGAGTTGAGATCCGCTCGGTCCAAGGTTGCGCACCGAGAGATCCAGTGCTGCGCCCACGCCACGTGTCGGTCCCCACAGCGAGGTCGGATAAGGCCGCACGCCGATCCGAATGGGCGCTTCTTCCCCCGCTTCATAGCGGGGTTGAGCCGTGGCCTCGGAGGCGGTCCAGCCACCAGTGCCGACGGCGAATACAAAAAGGAGGAGAAGAGCGGTCCAGAACGTTCGCATTCAGGGGCAGACGCATGAAAGAGTGCCGCGCTGCATTGTATATTCCCTAGCACATGCGAACGATCCATCACCCCTAGATCCAATTCAGACACCCGAAACGGTCATGCGTATTCTCATTGTCGGTAGCGGAGGGCGCGAACATGCGGTCACCCGTGCGCTCACGAACAGCTCCTATGAACCAGAGCTTTTCATTGCCCCTGGCAATCCTGGCACTGCCGATCACGGGACGAACGTTGATATCGAAAGCGGGAATTTCGAAGCGTTAGCCTCCTTCGCTCATGAGAAGTCTATCGACCTCACGATTGTCGGTCCTGAGAAGCCGCTGGTCGGAGGAATCGTCGACCGGTTCGAGGAAAACGACCTGCCCATCGTGGGCCCATCGGCGGCAGCAGCCCAGCTTGAGGGGAGCAAGGCCTTCGCCAAGAAGTTCATGAAGCGCAACGGCATCCCGACAGCGCACCATCGGACGTTTACTGCCGCGGAGTATGAGTCTGCGTCTCGCTTTATCGAGCGGCTGGGGGCGCCGGTCGTTGTCAAGGCGAGCGGTCTGGCGGCCGGGAAAGGAGCGCTCGTGTGCGACACGCTCGAAGAGGCCCATGAGGCCCTCGATCGCATTGTGAAAGAGCGTGCCTTCGGGGCGGCGGGCGACCGGATTGTGATAGAGGAATTTATGGAAGGCGAAGAGGCCAGCGTGTTTGCTCTCACCGACGGTGAGCATTACGTGGTGCTGGAGCCGTCTCAAGACCACAAGAGGATAGGAGAGGGAGGAACTGGTCCCAACACCGGAGGAATGGGCGCCTATGCGCCTGCTCCCGTTATCACAGACAGCATGATGGCGCGCGTTCAGCAGGAGATTATCGAACCCACGCTGGTTGGGATGAGGGAGGCAGGATCCCCGTATCGTGGGATACTGTACTGCGGCCTGATGATCACCGACGAGGGGCCGAAAGTCGTAGAATACAACTGCCGCCTGGGCGATCCGGAAGCCCAGGTTGTACTTCCACTCATGGCGACGGATGTGCTTGATGTAATGCAGCACGCCGCCGATCGTCAGCTGCAGGAGATCCGCGTGCGCAACTCGGGCGGGGCGGCTGCATGCGTCGTGCTCGCCTCCGACGGCTATCCCGTCGATTATGACACTGGCTACCCCATCGAAGGCGTTTCAGAAGCCGACGCGATGGAGAGTGTAGCGGTGCTCCATGCGGGCACGCGCCGCACCGAGGATGGTACGCTCGTCACCGACGGGGGCCGCGTGCTCAACGTCGTTGCTGTAGGTCCGGATCTGGAAACGGCACTGGACCGAGCGTACGCCGGAGCTGATGTTATTCAGTTCGAAGGAAAGACGCTTCGGCGTGATATCGGTCAGAAAGGCCTTGCCCACCAGGCCCACTGAGGGACCCGATGGGACGCCTACGCCTCATCCGTTCGCCTCTCAACCTACTGCCAAAATTTTAGCTACGAGGCGGGCTGTGCCTTAGGCGATTCGATTTGAGGCTCGGCAAACTCGTCATACTCTTCGCGCCGAATATCGATACCCGCACCCTGGAGTTTCTCCTCCAGGTCTTCGTACCCGCGGTCCAGGTGGTAGACGCGCAGGACGTGGGTCGTGCCCTCGGCAACCATACCGGCCAGCACGAGCGAGACCCCGGCTCGCAGGTCGGTGCTCATGACTTTAGCGCCTTTGATCGGGTGGCCGCCTTCAACCGTGGCCGTTCCATCCTTGACGGACACCTGCACGCCGAGACGCTGCAGCTCGGGGATATGCTTGAATCGGTCGTCGTAGATCGTATCGGTAACGGTCCCAGTGCCGTCCGAGCAGGCCAGAAGGACTGTCCATTGTGCCTGCAGATCGGTGGGAAAGCCGGGATAGGTGCCCGTGGTGATCGAGACCGGCTTGATGGCATCGGGCGGGGTGATGTCTACGTAGTCGTCGCCATACTCAGCACGGACGCCCGTCTGGTCGAACTTCTCGCGGAAGACATGACCAAGGTGCTCCGGGTTGGCGTTGCTGATGCGAATCGTGTCGCCGGGCTCTCCCGCGATGGCGGCCGCGATCATGAACGTCCCAAGCTCAATCCGGTCGGGCGTGTTCGTGTACGTGACGGGGGTGAGCGCGTCGACCCCCTGCACTTCAATGGTGCGCGTCCCTAGTCCGTCGATTTGCGCCCCCATGGCTTGCAAGGCTTTGCCGAAAGCGACGACGTCGGGTTCCTGCGCGGCGTTTTCGATGCGCGAACCGCCCCGAGCCGTCACCGCACCGAGGAGCAGATTAATCGTGGCGCCCACGCTGGAAGGCTCCAGGCGAAATGAGCCGCCGTCGAGCCGCCCGTCTGTAGACGCGAGGACGTAGCCCTCATCCAACTCGATGTCCGCACCGAAGGCTTTCATACCCTCGATGTGCAGATCGACCGGCCGCGGTCCCCACGCGCACCCGCCAGGGAGCGATACACGCGCCCGACCACACCGGCCCACGAGCGCACCAAGCATGTAGAATGAGGCGCGCATCTTCTTGACCAGCTCATATGGCGCCTCGGGATGCGTAATCCGAGACGCGTTGATCGTCATGCGATTAGCATCGGCATCGAAGTCCACCTCCGCGCCCGTAATCCGAAGCACGTGCGAAAAAGTTTTAACGTCCCGCAGGTTCGGGACGCTGTCGAGCGTCGTGGTGCCGTCGGCAAGCATGGCGGCAGCCATGAGCGGAAGCGCGGTATTCTTGGATCCGCTCACCGGAAGTGTGCCATGCAGCGGGCGATTGCCTTCAACAACGAGTTTATCCATGGGGAATTGGGAATCAGGTTCTACTTGCGAAAGAGTGGGGAGGACAACCGCCTGCAGTCGGGCGGTCTGAAGGGATGAGCCCGTAACTCGTCCCCTCTACTGATGCAATGCACGCAAGTTCGTGAAGCCGTTGTAGGCCGCGACGTGGAGGCTGTTCTGAACCAGGGTGGACCTTCGTTCGTTGAGTACATCCTATCGCAGCCAATATCTCCATATACGTGCTTTCCAGGTAATAAATAAGCAAGAATCATGCGGCGGGTGTACATGGACCATGCGGCAACGACTCCGCTCGATCCGGAGGTGCTCTCGGAGATGCAGCCGTATCTGACGGAGCACTTCGGAAATGCATCGTCGGTGCATGCGCTCGGACGGAAAGCTCGTTTTGCCGTTGAGGACAGCCGCGAACGCGTCGCTGAGCTGCTGAATGCAGAGCCGAGTGAGATTGTCTTCACGAGCGGAGGAACGGAGGCCGATAACACGGCGCTCAAAGGAGTGCTGCATCACTATCATCAATCGAACGGAGAGCGCGGCGAGCTAATTACCTCGGCGGCCGAGCACGAGGCGATTCTGGAACCGGCTGAAGCGCTTCGCGAAGCCGGATGGCCCGTCACTGTTCTGACGCCTGATCATCACGGAGCCGTCACCCCTGAACAGCTCGAAGAGGCGATCTCTGAGGAGACGGCCCTCGTGTCGCTCATGCATGCGAATAACGAGACAGGCGTTATGACAGACATTCCGGCGATTGCCGAGGTGTGTCAGAGCTACGATGCGCTTTTGCATTGCGACGCCGTTCAAACCGCCGGACTCTTCGAGATCGACGTGAAGGCGCTCGATGCTGATCTTATTTCTATCTCGGGACATAAGTTCTACGGTCCCAAGGGAGTTGGCATTCTTTACGTCCGCGGCGGAGTAGACTTCGATCCGCTCGTGGTCGGGGGATCGCAGGAGCGGGAGCGTCGCGGCGGAACCGAGCATGTGCCTGGCATCGTGGGGATAGCTGAAGCGCTCGACCGCGCGGTGTCGGCTGCGGAAGAGCGGAGGGAACGGCTCTATCGTCTACAAGAGCAGCTGATCGATGGGATCCATGCGTCCTTCAATGGAGAGATCGTGCTGAACACTCCAGTTGAAGAGGCCTTCGTCGCTCCGCACGTCGTAAACGTAGCGTTCCCTCCAGAGAACGGATCGCCTGTCGACGGCGAGATGCTCCTGCTGAATCTAGATATGGAGGGAGTGCTGGCCTCTGCTGGATCAGCGTGCACGAGCGGAGCGCTCGAGCCCAGCCACGTGCTTACCGCACTCGGCCTGCCTCGGAAGACGGCCTCTGCCGCCGTGCGTTTTTCGATGGGGAAAGATACTGACGAGGACGATGTTACCTACGCGATTGAAACGCTGGACGAGGTTGTGTCCCGTATGCGGTAGCTGCACGCGTCTCCTGCGGGCGACGCTGCAATTTTGCGGATTTCCGTCTCAACGATAATTACATCGGTAGTGCCCAGCGGTGGGAAAGTGGAAACCGTGTAGTCCCGCCATAAGCAGGCACGTCAACTCTATTAACTAGATCATCTTTATGAGTCAGGCCCTCATCGTCTTCGCGAAACCCCCGACACCTGGCCAGGTAAAGACGCGCCTTACGCCCGTCCTCACTGCCCGGGAAGCAGCTCGTCTCTACAGCGCGTTTCTACGAGACGCGCTCCTGCAGTATGCCAGCCTGGCAGTGGACGTTCGGTTGTACCTGGCGTCCGGAGCCGATGAAGGACTTCCCAGCGACTGGATGCCGAATGGCGTCCAAACATTCGCCCAACGAGGGGACGGACTGGGGGCCCGCATGCGCAACGCCTTCGAAGAAACGCTGGACGCCTATCAACGCGCCGTCATCATTGGCACGGATCATCCGACCCTGCCAACGGCCTTCGTGCGGCAGGCCTTCGAGGCGCTGTCCGCTCCGCATACCGTGACGATCGGGCCGAGCTCGGATGGGGGCTACTACTTGCTTGGCATGAATGCCTTCTATCCGCAGCTTTTTGCGGACATGCGCTACAGTCACGGCCGCGTGTTCGCCAACACGCTGGCGCGTGTCGAAGACACCGATGCCCAGCTCACAGTGTTGCCCCAGTGGTACGATGTCGACACGCCGGAAGACCTGCAGCAGCTCCTCACTGATCTGGAACGCCCCCCGAACGCGATGCCTCACACGCGGCGCGTGATCGAGGATCTGGATCTTGAAGACATGCTGGTTCCCGAGGAATAGCCGGTGCGCGACTGACGATATGGACGAAAAGGCAAGTAATTGTTATAATGTCGGTAAAGATGTTGCATAACTCGCAGCACGCGCACAGAGCACCGACAGATCCATGACTCAATCAATCGATCAAGATGGAAACGGCCGGGTTAAGGACTTGTCCGATTTTCAGACGCTCGAGCAGTATATCATTGAGCAGCAAGATCGATTTCCGCACTCAACCGGAGCCTTCTCGCGCCTGTTGCGGGACATCGGACTGGCTGCAAAAATTGTGAACCGTGACATGCGCCAGGCAGGTCTTATCGACGTCTACGGCGATACGGGAGAAACCAACATCCAGGGCGAGGTGCAGCAAAAAATGGACGCCCTTGCCCATCGGGAGTTTGTCTTAGCGCTTCGTCGAGGCGGCGAGTGTTGCCTGATCGGCTCCGAAGAGCACGCGGAGGCCATCCCTATGAAAAACACGAGCCCTGAGGGAGATGGCGAGTACATCGTGCTGCTAGACCCGCTCGACGGCTCCTCCAACATCGACGTTAACGTCTCGGTCGGCACGATCTTCAGCATCTATCGGCTTCCCGACGCTTACGACGAGCCCGAACTCGAAGCTGCCCTGCAGCCCGGCTCCCAGCAGGTCGCCGCGGGATACATCGTCTACGGTTCCTCGACCATGCTTGTGTACACGACCGGAAATGGGGTCAACGGCTTTACCCTCGATCCTTCGATTGGAGAGTTCGTGCTTTCCCACCCGGATATTCAGACGCCTGAGAAGGGGCGCATCTTCTCGATAAACAGCGGATACTACAACGCCTGGGATGAGGGTCTGCGGTCCTTCATCCAGTGGCTGCAAGAGGAGGACCCGGAGACCGATCGACCTGCAAAGACGCGCTACATTGGCTCCTTCGTGTCAGACTTCCATCGCAACCTGCTCAAAGGCGGCATTTATATCTATCCTGCAACCAAGAGCAGCCCGGAGGGAAAGCTCCGCCTGATGTATGAAGCCAATCCTATGGCATTTATTGTCGAGCAGGCCGGCGGCCAGGCAACGGACGGCACCGGCGAGCGCATTCTTGAGAAAGAGCCGAAAAAGCTCCACCAGCGGACTCCACTCTATATTGGAAGTCCCAATCTGGTTGGTAGGGCCGAAGCTTTCCTCAAGGAGGAACCCGAGGTGGCGGCTCAGATGGACGTTCCCGCCTCGTGAACACTTGTCCTATGCCGGTTTAGCCCGAGCCCATCTTCACTTCGATAGAGGTTCCGCGTAGGTGACTCTGTTTCCTTACGGTGATGGCTGATTGGCGGTCGCCTGACGGGCGACGGGTCCGATGGCCGGAGCCAGCCAGTCTCAGAGACAGAGGAGCGAGAAGGTGTGCGGCTCTCTACGTGGGACGATCAGCGTCATTCTCGTCCTCGGCGTGACGAGGAATGTCTCGCGTATTGCCTTCCCAGGATGGATCGCTCTGCTGGGTCGAGGGCTCAGTGGAGGTGCCGGGGGACGGCTCGGAGGAAGGGGGCGTGTTAGGAGAGGGGGAGGCCATGCCGAATCCGCCGACGTGCATCTGAACAGAGCCGTCCTCCATCTTTTGCTTGAGGCGACGAAAAACCAGGCGACGAACGGGAGCGCGCGTGAACGGAATGAGGCCGATAAATCCAATGGCATCGGTGAGCACGCCTGGGGTAACGAGAAGGGCACCGGCTACCAGAATAATCAGGCCGTCAACGATCTCTTTGCCCGGCAAGCCACCGGACTGAAGCCGCTCGTTGAATTGCCGCCACACCGACCAGCCCTGTTGGCGCGCTAGGAGGCTCCCCACAACCCCCGTGGCTACGATAACGCCCATGGTTGGCCAGAATCCGATGAGCCGATCGACCTGTATCAAGAGGGCGAGTTCGACGAAGGGAGTTATCAGAAAGATGAGAAGCAGGCGACCAAGCATGATGGGCGTAGGAACGTATGGAAGCGTTCAGTTCAGAGGTGATAGGATAATATCTGTGCTATCCATCCAACACGAACACGCCATAAGTTGATTCGTTCAGGCTGGAGCTTGGTTGTAACACTAGTCATAATAAGCCGATGGCCAACTGTGCAATCGTTGGAGCTGGCGTAGCCGGGCTCGGAGCTGCCTGGGCACTTCGAGATGACCCGCTTACCGTCACCGTATTGGAGAAAAGTCGTGGATACTCCGGGCGTGCAGCGACGCGGGGTCGTGCCGGAACGCGGTACGACCACGGTGCCAACTACCTTCAAACACGATCGGAGCGCGTCCGCCGAGTCGTCTGTGAGGAACTCCCCACCGATCAGCTTGAAGATATCAATCGAGATCTGTGGGTCTTTGACGCGGAGGGCACCCTGCAACCGGGAGACCCAGAATCAAACGCTCGACCCAAGTGGACGTATCGCGATGGCATTAGCACGCTTGGCAAGCTGCTGGCTCAGGAAAGCGAGGCTACCGTCCAGCATCGGACGCGCGTCGAGCGCTTAGTCAGGGAGGAGGAAGCGTGGCATCTGCAGGACACCGAGGGCCGCTCGTTCGGCGCCTACGAGGCCGTTCTGCTTACGCCGCCCGCTCCCCAAACGGCCGATATCCTGCGAGCGAGCACCATGGATACGTCGGTGAAGCACTCGCTTGTTCAGGCGTTGGAGGCCGTGCCTTACCTCTCGCAGTTCACGGCCGTCCTCCACTACGATCATCCGGTGGATCGGCCGGGCGACTTCTACGGCCTGCTCAATACCGATCGCAAGCACGACGTAGCCTGGCTGGCGTTTGAAAACGACAAGCCGGACCACGTGCCGGATGGGGAGACGCTGCTTATCGTGCAGATGGCACCGCACTGGAGCGAGGCACATTTGGACGCCTCATCGGAGGCAGTAATTGATGCCGCTGCCCAGAAGGCGAGCGCGCTGCTGGACACCGATCTCACCAATCCCACATGGTCGGATACACAGCGGTGGCGTTACGCTCTCCCTACGGAAGAGGTCGATCAGGCGGCCCTGAAATCCGCTCAAGATCGAGGCCTTTTCTTTGCCGGTGATCTGCTGCTCGGAAAGGGGCGCGTGGGCGGTGCGCTAGAGACAGGCCTCGACGCTGCTGCGGCGATACGCCGGCACCTCGAGTAGCGGCGGGCTCATGGTTGGTTACGAAGAGTCGCGGAAGTACTTCTCCTCGTGAATGCGTTCCTCCGGAAAACCGGCGCGCTGCAGAATGCCCTGCGCCTTGTCGATCATCTTCGGATGCCCGCATGTATATGCGGCGGTTTGAGCAGGCTCAAAGGCTGAGGCGTCGAGGTGCTTACGAAGCACATCTTCAGCGCGCCCTCGCTCGCCTTCCCAGTCCGGATCCTCCCAGGGGCGGCTGACGGTGGGAACGTATCTGACCCAGTCGTGCTTTCGAGCCGCGCGGGTGAGCTCGTCGTGGTAGGTGCCCAGCTCCCAGGAGCGGCTTGCGCCGTGAATGATGAGCATGCGGTGCGGAGTCATCTCCTGTCCGTTGCAAGACAACGCCCGCTCCTGAGCGCGGAGTATGCTCACGTAGGGCCCGACCCCCGTAACTGTGGCGACCATCACGTGCTGGCGAACGTCTTCGTTTAGCACGAAGCGTCCGACAATGCGCTTCCGCATCAAGATGTCGTCGCCGGCTTGAAGGCGCCAGAGACGCGTCGTAAGCTCGCCGTCTTCTACGCGTTCGATGAAGAACTCCAGCTCGGTGGAGTTGGGCGCCGAAGCGACCGAGTAGGGACGCAGGAGGGGACGCTGTAAGTCTTCCTCAATGAGCGAGTCCGTGAGCCCGATTGTCGCGTACTGTCCCGGCGTAAATTCAACCGGCTCGTCAGAACGAAAGTGGAAGACGGCCAGGTCCTCAGAAAAATCGGTACGTTCAAGCAGCGTGAGACGGCGGTACTGCGAGCGATCCAACATGTGCCCAACCAACCAGCTTGTTTAATAAAAGTAGTTTCATACAATGAACCGGTTAGATCGAGCAGATGTTTGTGAAGAGATGACTATAGAACTCGCTATTCCTCGAGGAGACGCTCGATAACATCGACGGACGAGACGCCGTCTGCTTCCGCGTTGAAGTTGGGCACGATGCGATGGCGGAGCACGGGAACGGCCATGCGATGCACGTCGTCAACGAGCGGCGTCATGCGCCCGTCAATAGCCGCCTGCGCCTTCGCGCCAAGGATAAGGTACTGAGACGCGCGCGGACCGGCGCCGTAGCTCAGATAGTTGTCGACAAACTCGGGAGCCGATTCGCTCTCGGGGCGCGTGCGGGAGACAAGATCAACGGCGTGCTCAATCACGTTGTCTGCGACGGGTATTTGGCGCACGAAGTCCTGATAAGACAGAAGCTCCTCTCCTGACATCACCGGCTGGATTTCGTCGTCCGTGCCGCTTGTCGTCTCGCGCACCACTTCGACTTCCTGGTCGAACGACGGGTAGTCCAGCCAGAGGTTCAGCATGAACCGGTCAAGCTGCGCCTCGGGCAGCGGATAGGTGCCTTCCTGCTCGATGGGATTTTGCGTGGCGAGCACGAAGAAAGGAGAGTCGAGCTCATGCGTTTCGCCGGCCGCTGTTACATGCTGCTCCTGCATGGCTTCGAGCAGGGCGGCCTGCGTTTTCGGCGGTGTTCGGTTGATCTCATCGGCCAGGATGATGTTTGCAAACACCGGTCCTTTCGCAAACCGAAAAGAGCGACGACCGGAGCCCTTGTCTTCCTGAATGATCTCCGTCCCGGTAATATCGCTCGGCATCAGATCCGGCGTGAACTGAATCCGACTGAACGAAAGGTCGAGAGCATCGGCGAGCGTTTGAACGAGAAGGGTCTTGGCTAGTCCGGGAACGCCGATGAGG
>OBKM01000249.1_pt1 | contig 26961 bp, 25 predicted proteins | sample 1519691 | NCBI WGS metagenome assembly OBKM01 (sample SAMEA37050418, study PRJEB22526) | metagenome | biome: saline pan; feature: lake; material: water | place: Egypt | collected 2015 | depth 0.5 m
CTGGTGGTACAGCACGTACGTCGCCGCGAGATCCGTGTTGAGCGCGTCGACGAGCTGCTCGGCTTTCTCCTCGGGGATCCGGATCGCCTCGCTCTCGTGAACGTCACCGTACTGCTGACGCGCGTGCTTCTGGGTACTCATTGCATCCCTACGTTCGGCTGCATTCCACTTAAGCGTTGTTACGAACAAAACAAGAGTTTCTAAACTCGAAAAATATTTTTATATATTGGTACCACATCGCACGACCGCTAGCTTGACATCCTGTGCCGGGACCGGAACGCGCTCGGGGTCGTTCGCGTGCCGATGATCGTCCGTTTACCGAAGTAGCGACTCGCCGGTCATCTCGGACGGCTTGTCGATCTCCATGAGTTCGAGCAACGTCGGCGCGACGTCACACAGGGAGCCGTCGGCTCGGATCGAGCGGCCGCCAGCGTCGCCGTCGGGCGTCACGTACACGAACGGGACCGGATTGTACGTGTGCGCGGTGTGTGGGTCGTCCACCGTGCCCATGTCGTCCGCATTGCCGTGGTCCGCCGTGACCACCGCGTGGCCTCCAGCAGCTGCGACGGCGTCGAGGAGACGGTCGAGCTGGTCGTCGACAGTTTCGACGGCCGCCACGGCCGCCTCGAAATCGCCCGTATGCCCGACCATATCCGGGTTCGCGTAGTTCAACACGAGCAGATCCGGATCGTCGCTCTCGATCACGTCGATGGCGGTGTCGGTCACCTCGAGTGCCGACATCTCCGGTTTGTGGTCGTACGTCGCCACGTCGGGGCTTTTCACGATCTCGCGGCGCTCGCCGGGGAACTTCACCTCGCGACCGCCGTTGAGAAAGTAGGTGACGTGGGGGTACTTCTCGGACTCGGCGATCCGGAGCTGTGTGAGCCCCACCTCCGAGACCACCTCGCCGATCGTGTTGACCGGAATCTCCGGCGGGAACGCGACGTCGAACTCGAACGTCTCGTCGTACGCCGTCATCGTTACCAGCTTCACGTCCGGCGCGTCGACGTCGAACGCCCATTCCGGTCGCGTTTCCGACAGCACCCGAACGAGCTGGCGGACGCGGTCAGCACGGAAGTTGAAAAAGACGACCGCATCGCCGTCGCGAAGCGGCTCGCCGCCCTCGACGAGCGTCGGCTCGATGAACTCGTCGGTCTCGCCGCGGGCGTGCGCCTCGCGTGCCGCTGCCTCGGCGGTTGCGGCCGTGTTCGGGGCTTCGCGGTCGACGATCGCGTCGTACGCCCGTTTCGTCCGGTCCCAGTTCTCGTCCCGGTCCATCGCGACGTACCGACCCATCACCGTCGAGACGTCGCCGGTTCCCCGGTCGGCCGCGTGCTCGCTCAGCTCGGCGAGGAACTCGTCAGCGATCTCCGGGGCGGTGTCACGGCCATCGGTGAACGCGTGCGTGGTAGCGGGAACGCCGACCTCGGCCGCCGCGTCGATGAGCGCCTTGAGGTGCGCGAGATCGGAGTGGACCCCCCCGTCGGAGACGAGTCCCATGAAGTGTACGCGACCGTCGTGGTCGGCGGCGTGCTCGAAGGCACCGGCGATCGCGTCGTTGTCGACGAACGAGCCGTCGACGAGCGTGTCCGTGATCCGTGTGTACGCCTGCTTGACCACGCGCCCCGCGCCGATGTTCAGATGCCCGACCTCGGAGTTCCCCATCTGTCCGTCCGGCAGTCCGACCCGCCGCCCGTGAACGACGAGTCGTCCATGCGCGCCTCGGTCGGCGGCGGCGTCAAACGTCGACGTGTCGGCGGCTTTCACCGCGTCGCGTCGATCGTGGTCGCCGAGGCCCCATCCGTCGAGAACGATAAGTGCGGTGCGCATACGTCTCCGTTCCCGGCGCAAGGTAACTACTCTTTGCTTCGCGCGATTCGTGACTTTGCTTCGCGCGATTCGTGAAGTCAGCCTTTTACGTATCGGACGCTAACCACACGTTAATGGACTCCGCGGTACTGCTGGATCTCCTCGGGAACGAGAACCGGCGGCGAATTCTCCGGCTTCTCGCCCACAAACCGTGTTACGTGACGGAGATTTCGGAGTACCTCGACGTGAGCCCGAAGGCGGTGATCGACCACCTTCGGAAGCTGGAGGAAGCCGGACTGATCGAGTCGACGACGGACGACAAGCGCCGGAAGTACTTCCGGATCACGCGCAGTCTCCGGCTGGAGGTGAGCGTTTCACCGTACGGCTTCGGTGCCAAGAGCGCGTATCCGGCGAAAAGCAGCCTCGATATGTCCGGACGCTGTCCACACATCTCGATCGACGGTCCTCCCTGTTCGGATCCCGAGCCACCGGACGATATCGCCGAGCTGGCTGCCGAGTACGGTCGGCTACAGGAGATCGACCGCGAGCTCTCGCTGGCTCAGCGATGGGTCCACGGTCGGGTCGAGGACACGCTGGCCGCGATCGACGAACGGCTCGGGACGGAGGTCGACAGCCGGTTTTTCGCCGCCGTCCTCGCCGCACTGGCCGAAACCGATGGGACTCCACGGTCGGTCGCCGACGAGGTCGGTGCCCCGGAAGACAGCGTCGCCGACGCGCTAGAACGTCTCTCCGACGTCGGCGTCATTCGTCGAGACGGTGACGGGTACGCTGTTCGGTGACTCCCCCACGGAACCGACTCCCCCACGGAACCGACTCCCCCACGAGACCGACCGGTTTCGGAAGTTTTTGAACCGCACCCGTCGGAGTGTTCCCGTGACCCGCTACCGGAACCTCGCGCTGTTCCTCGTCCTCGCTGCGGTGTGGGGCTCCGCGTTCATGGCGATCAACGCCGGGCTGGAGTACTTTCCGCCGGTGCTTTTCGCGGCCCTTCGGTACGATATCGCCGGTGTGATAATGCTCGTATACGCGTGGCACGTCGTCGACGACCCGATCCCACGCGGCCGGAGCGAGTGGACGCTCGTCGCGGTCGGGGCGACGCTGCTAATCGCGGCGTACCACGTGTTCCTCTTCGTCGGCGAGAACGACCCCGCAGTGACGAGCGCGATCGCTGCCGTGATCGTGAGTCTCTCCCCGGTGCTCACGACGGTGTTCGCGCGAGCGTTTCTCCCGTCCGAGCGGCTCACGCTCGTCGGCGTGATCGGCCTACTCGTCGGACTCGCCGGAGCGACGGTGTTGGCCGCGCCGGATCCGTCAAACCTGACCGGCGACGGAACCGTCGCGAAGTTCCTCGTGTTCCTTGCGGCCGCCGCGTTCGCCCTCGGGAGCGTCCTCACCCGGGCCGTCGAGGCGGAGCTGCCGATAGAGACGATGGAGGCGTGGTCGATGGTCGTCGGCGCGCTCATCATGCACGCCATCGCGGTCGGCGTCGGGGAGTCGATCGACGAGATCGTCTGGACGACCGAGGCGCTGCTGGCACTGGCGTATCTCGCGATCGCGGCCAGCGCGGTCGGCTTTCTCATCTACTTCGATCTCCTCGACCGACTGGGCCCGATCGAGATCAATCTCGTCTCCTACGTCGCACCGGTTTTCGCCGCGCTCTCCGGCTGGATATTTTTAAACGAGGGGATCACGCTCACGACGATCGCCGGATTCCTCCTCATCTGCGTCGGGTTCGTGCTCGTGAAGCGGTCGGCTCTCAGGGATGAGCTCCGGCGTCGCGGGCTCGTGTCCCGACTGTTTTAACTCTTACAGGCTAAGTCCCCGTCCTCAAGGAGCGAGCCACTACTGTGGCGAGCGAGTAGGGTGGGGTAGTTCACTCGCGTTCGACGGTCGCGAGCGCCTCGGCGTCGACGTACACGACGACCCGGAACGACCAGAGCCGGAGGTCGTGTTCGCGGTCGACGTAGCCGTCGAGATGTGGGTCGACTGCGGAGCGATTGTCGGCGTGGGCGACGACGACCGGCGGCGGATCCGCGAGCGCCTCGGCGTGGTCGGCGTCGGGGGGCACGCTGTCGACGGACGCGTCCGCCCGCTCGAAGTACCACGGCAGCGGCAGTCGGTCGTACCAGCCGCCCGGCGCACCTTTCGTCTCCGCGGCCGTCTCGTCCTCGATATAAAAGGATCCGTCACGGCTGTCGATGTCCGCGCCGACGAACAGCACGTCGACGTCGCGGTCGGCCGCAGCGATGACGGACTCCGCGTCGTCGAGCGACTCGCGGAGGTCGTTGTGCGGCTGTGACCACTGCACCACCTCCGTGTGGTCGGGATCCGCGGAGTTCCAGTACAGCGCCGTCGGCGCGACGACGCCCGCGACCGCGACGAGCAGGACGGCGCTGGCCGCGATCGTCGTCCGGCGGTCCGCCCGATCGACCGCGGCGACCGCCTCGCGGGCCACGTAGGCGACCCCGACCGCGGCGGGAATCGTCAGCGGGAGCACGACGTGGACCGCCGACCACGGGGCGTTGATGTCGGTCGCAGCCGGGTAGCCGACGAGGCTCGCTAGCGCCCAGTAGCTCGCGAACGCGACGAGCGCGCGCGACCGTCCCGACGGCACGTTCGATACCCGACCGTCGTCCACATCGTCCCCGCGTCGGCCGTATCCGTCGACGACGAATCCGACGAGCGCGAAGACGCAGACGACTGCCGCCCCGTGCGCCAGCGTCTCCAGTTCGTGGCCGAGATACTCGAGATACGGGTTATCCTGCATGTCGCCCGTGATCCAGAGGTCGACGAGTGCACGAGCCGATCCGACGGTCGCCTCGTGGACGAGCTCACCCCACAGCGAGGGCGTCCCCAACGCGGTGTACAGCAACGGACGCGGGGCATACAGGAACACGACCACGGCGAGAAACGTGGCCGCAAGCCCGATAGCGTGACCGGGGAGCACGAGGACCGCCGATCGGTCGCCGGAGAGTGTACGAGCCGCGTCGCGAACGCTCGACGCCCACGACCGAAGCGCGTGCGTGAGCGAGTCTCCATCCCGAACGCGCCGAACGAGCCGGTGATCCGCCACCAACACCGCCGCACCGGCGAAACACAGGACGTACAACAGCGTGTTCGCCTTCGTCGACAGTGACAGGGCGAGAAACGCGGCGCTCGGATACAGATACCGAACCCGTCGCGTGTCGAGCGCTCGAACGGCGAACCCGAGCGCGACGAACGCGAACGCGCCGACGAGCACGTCGTTACGCATGAACCGCGAGTAGTACACGAGGAGGGGGTTCGCCGCGAGCAGCGTCGCCAGTGCGACGACCTCGACCCGGTCGAGATGCTCACGAAACAGCCACGCTGCGAGGGGTAACAGCCCGCCGACCACGGCGACGACGAGCCGTGCGGTCGCATCGGTCGGTGGCAGCATGCCGAAGACGGTCGCGTTGACGATACGGAGGAACGGCCCGTGGATGATCGGATCGTACGCGAACTCGCCCGTCTCGGCGTACCGGAGCGTCCAGTACCCGACCCGCCCCTCGTCCCAGTGGAACACCCGCTCGCCGAGCTCCCACAGGCGGACGACGAGCGCGACGAGCGAAACGGTCGTCACGGCAAACAGGAGCCGGGCGTCCGGCGAACCACGGGATGCGGCCGATCGGAGACGACTCCGCTGTGGGGACCGCGACATGACGTGTCGATGCGGGCGGGGAGATACAACTCTTTTCGTTCGCCACGGTCCCGATCCCGCCGGGTATAAGACGCACGGCAGTACACTCCAGCACGAATGGCAGCCGACGGACGACGGAAGCGGAGTCGATGGACGGGCATGCAAACGATGACGCTCGACAAGCTCCGAGAGCAGCGATGACGCTCGACAAGCTCCGAGAGCAGCGATGACGCTCGACAAACTCCGTCCGCTGTCCAACAAGGCGATCGGTCCGTTCGTCTCGGCTGCGAGGCGGCTCGGCATCTCGGCAAACGCGATCACGGTCACCTCGGTGGTCACCGCCGCGGCCGCCGGCTACGTGCTCGTCGTCGCCGGATCGAGCCAGTCGTGGTACCTGCTCGCGTCGGCGCTCGTCTTATTTACCGGGTTTCTTGACGTGCTCGATGGCGCACTGGCTCGCGCGACCGACACCGCGACCGACGCTGGCGACTTCCTCGATCACGTTCTCGACCGCTACGGCGACGTGTTGATCCTGGGCGGCCTCGCGATCGGTGCCGACCAGTACGAGCTCGGCATGCTCGCGCTCACCGGCGTGCTGCTCACGGCGTATCTCGGTACGCAGGGCGACGCGCTCGGACTCGGCCGGATCTACGGCGGGCTGCTCGGGCGGGCCGACATCCTCGTGCTCGTCGGTGTCGTCTGTGCGGTCGCCGCCGTCGCGAACCCGACGCTTCTGTACGGGCTCGACCTCGTCGACGCGACGCTCGTCGTGCTCGCCGTTTTTACACACGTCACCGCGCTCCAGCGGTTCGTCTGGTCGTGGCGCGAACTCACCGAGCACTGACCGCAACGTAAAAAAAACACACCGGGGGCTGGCTGACCGATCCCACCCGAACGCCGGCGTGAAGCCTACTCAGCCGTGAGTCGATCGGTACTCACCATGTTTCACGCCGAGGAAAAACGCCACTGCACCGAACGCGATCATCGACGGTGCAACCATCATCAGCGTCGTTTCGAGCACCATCATGCCGCTCCCGACGAGACTCGCGAGACCGACTGCGATCACGAGTACGAGCAGACCGGCGGCGCGTGGAAAGTCGAACTCCATACGATCGCGGATCGGTGTTCCGGAATCGTAAGGCGTTCGGTCCGGGACGGCTCCGGGGCAGTGCACCGGTCGCTCACGCGACTATCAGGTCGTCGTCGTCCGCGTCGGGGATCCGGATCTCGCCGTCGAGCGAGACGGTCGCCCGGCCGCCGACCCGGACGTCGTCGCCGTCGAGCCGCACCCGGACCGACCCCGGCCTGTCGAGGAAGTGCCCCTGTTCGAGCCGTAGCTCCTCGGGAAACTCGCCGTCGAATGCGGCGACCTCACGGAGATAGGCGGCACACGCCCCGCTTGCGGTTCCCGTCACGGGGTCCTCGTCGACGCCCAGCGCCGGGACGAACGCACGTCCGTGAAGGGTGGCATCGGCGTCCAGCGCGTCGAAGGTGAACGCGTACACCCCCGCAACGTCGAACTCCTCCGACAGCGCCACGACGGCGTCCGTCTCCGGATCGGCCTCCCCGAGCCGCTCGAGGAAGTTGACGGGAACGATGAGAAACGGCAGCCCGGTCGACGCGACCGCCGCCGGAAGGTCCGCGCCGACGTCCCGCAGCGCAGCGGGATCGACCCCGAGCGCCGCGCCGAGCCGGCCGTGCTCGACGTCGACACGTCTAACGGTCGGCGGCTGCTGACGCATCCAGACCGTGCCGTCGTCGTCGGCGGTGACCGTCAGCTCCCCGACGTTCGTCTCCAGCGTCTCCTCGCCGGGCGCGAGCGCGTCGTCGGCGACGAGCGTCGCGTAGCTCGCGATCGTGGCGTGGCCACAGAGGTCGACCTCCGTCGTCGGGGAGAAGTACCGGATCCGTCGGTCGGCGTCGCTACCCGCCGACGACTCGGTGAGAAAGGCGGTCTCGGACGCGCCGAGCTCCGCGGCGATCCGTCCCATCTGGTCGTCGCTCAGCCCCTCGGCGTTCGGTACGACGCCGGCGACGTTGCCGGCGAGCGGCTCGTCGGTGAACGCGTCGACGAGCAGCGCGCGTCGCGTTTCCATACCGTCTTCTCTCGACCCGGACCCAAAAGCCTACCCGAGAGAAACGGTCGGACGTTCCCACCGGTCCGAACCGACCGGCCACACGATTCGAGTGCGGTCGGGAACGAGTGTACAGCCGATGGATCGGATGTCAACTCTTTTGGGCTCTACACCGGAAGGGGTGGTATGGGGCTATTCGACCGGTTACGAGGCGACGACACGCCACGGGTCGCGTTCATCGGGATCGACGGCGTCCCGTACGACCTCGTCCGGAAGGAGCCGGAGACGTTCTCGACGCTGACGACGATCGCCGAGACGGGCTCTAGCGGCGCGATCGACAGCATCATTCCGCCGGATTCCAGCGCCTGCTGGCCGGCGCTCACGAGCGGCGTCAACCCGGGCGAGACGGGCGTGTACGGATTCCAGGACCGCGAAGTCGGCTCGTACGACACGTACGTGCCGATGGGACGAGACGTTCAGGCCAGCCGCGTGTGGGACCGGGCGACCGACGCCGGGCTCGACGCAACGGTGCTGAACGTCCCGGTGACGTTCCCGCCACAGCGGGACGTCCAGCGGATGGTCTCCGGCGTGTTCGCACCCGGCGTCGACGAGGCGGCACATCCGGAGGAGCTCCGATCGTACCTCGATGAGTCCGGATACGTCCTCGACGTCAACGCGAAGCTCGGTCACCAGTCGGATAAGTCGGCGTTTCTCGACCACGCACACCGGACGCTCGACCGCCGGGCGGCGGCGTTCGAGCGATACGTAAAACGCGACGACTGGGAGCTGTTCGTCGGCGTGTTCACGACGCCCGACCGGGTCAACCACTTCCTGTGGCGCGAGTACGTCGAGGACGGTCAGTACCGCGACGCGTTCCTCGAGTTCTACGAGACGCTCGACGAGCGGATCGGCGAGATTCGACGGGCGCTGCCGGACGACGTTACGCTGGTCGTCGGCTCTCCACACGGGTTCACGACGCTCACATACGACGTCTACTGCAACGAGTGGCTCGAGCAGGAGGGGTGGCTCTCCTACGAAACCGACGACGACCACGCCGCACTCGCCGACATCGACGACGACACCCGGGCGTACTCGCTCATCCCGGGTCGGTTCTATCTCAACCTCGAGGGGCGCGAGCCGCGCGGCGCGGTCCCCGAAGCGGAGTACGACGAGGTCCGCGCCGAACTGAAAGCCGAACTGGAGTCGATGGAGGGGCCGAACGGTCGCTCCGTCATCAGACGCGTGGTCGAGCGGGAGGACGTCTTCCGTGGCGATCACGACGAGATCGCGCCCGACCTCGTCGCCGTCCCGAACGACGGGTTCGACCTCAAATCCGGCTTCAAACCCCACGAAACGGTGTTCGATCCCGACGGCCCCCGAACCGGGATGCACACGTTCGATAACGCGGCGCTGTTCGTGGATCATCCGGATGCGACCGTCGAGGATGCCGATCTACTCGACGTGGCACCGACTCTGCTGACGCTACTCGACGTCGACTACGGTCGGACGGACGTCGACGGCGCGAGTCTCATCTGACCGCTTTTCAGCCGTCCGTGGAGGTCTCTCAGTCGTCGAGCAGCTCCCGCGTCCGTGCCAACAACGCCGACATCGATGTCGCCTCGACCGAACTGCACACCCGTAGTCGTTTTCGGGGTCGCCCGACTGGCTGGCCGACCCGGTCGGTCGTCACGACGTCGGCGTCGACGAGTCGACGTTTCACGCCGGTGAACGTCGCCGGACTCCCGATTCCGGCGTCCTCGCAGGCCCGACGAACGGTGTGGTCGAAACGCTCGTGCCACGCGCCGACGAGGTACGCACGGATCCGGGGGCCGACGACGTCGGCGTGGGGATCGGGCGACGCGTCGAGCGCACGCACCACGTCGTCGGCCATCTCGCGCCCACAGCGGTCGAAAAACGCCGCGTACAGCCGATGTCGGCTCGGTGCTGGGATTCGAACGGAGTCGGCCTCCGCTCGTGTCTCGGCGTATCGCCGTCGGAGGCTTGCGTCCGAGCCGACTGCCAGTCGACCGTTCGGCGTCTCGACGACCGCGAACCCCTCGTCCCGCCCGGCGACGACGGCGTTCGGTTGCGGCGTGTCGAGCCGGAGCGGGGCGAGCAGCGCCGCGTCCACGAACGCCGCGACGCGGCTCGCCTCGTGAAAGCCGTCAATAAGCCTCTCGAACACCTCCTCGCGTACGAGGACGGAGACGGTTGGGTGCGCGTCGACCGCCGACCACGGGGGCACGTCAGCGGCTGCGGCAGATCGGAGCTCGTCCAGTCCCGGATCGGCGAGCGACGGATCGACGTCTTCAAGCGCCAGCACGACCGTTTCGAGAAGCCACGGATCGGGGTCGACGACCAGCGGATCGGCGAGCTCGCCGAGCGAAACGGCACCCGATGCCAGCGGAAGCTCCGCCGTCGTCTCCATGACGATGAGAGTGAACCCGTCGGTGGTTAAATCCGCGGTCGATCAGTCCGTCTTTTAGGTCGGCGGCGCGTACGTCGACCGTGACCCCGGACGCAGAGTTCGGCTACGAGCTGACCGTCTGCCGGTACGCCGAGCTGGCGTGGCATCCCACGGAGGGGCCTCGTCCGGTCGTCGTCTCCAGACAGCTCGGGACCAAACGCCGACGCTGGGATACGGTCGTGATCGAAATCGATCCCGAAGCGTTCTCGCGCCGTTGCGCGTTCGGCGAGCGCGCCCTCGACTCCGATCTCCTTCACGTGGTTCGCCATGCTCCCGCGGAGTGGGAATGGTACCGCGACGCGCTGCCGCACCCGGGCTACCCGTGGCGTCACGTCAGGCAAGCGGTCCATCGCGCGGCCGGACGCGACCTGATCGAGAAGCGTCGACGGGGAAACCGGATCGAGCTCCGGCGGAGACGACCGTATCCGGACTGGGTTCGCCGGATCGTCGCCATCGAGAACAAGCCGGACCTCGACGCGAGCGCGGCCGACGCGCTCGCCGACCAGCTGACACACGACATCGACGTTGCCCTCGCGGACGAGGTGTGGCTCGCCACCGAGACGACCGGCGACGCCGTCGAACCCGCACTCCTCCACACGGTGCCCGTGGAGGCGGGCGTCCTCACCACCGATTTCACCGACGGCGTCGACGCTGGCGGCGCTCGGGTCGACTGGCTCCCGAGCGGTCTCGCACCCACGGAGCGCGAGCCCGGCGTCGTCACACGTCGCCTCGAGATCGCCGAGCGGGCCTACGGAAAGGGGTGGCGGTCGTTCCACGAGACGATGCGACCGGACTGTCGGTCGTTCGAGCTTCGGCGGAACGGACGCGGGCTGGTCCCGTACTGCGCGGCCAAAGAGAAGGTCCCGACCGCCCGGGAGTGTGCCGGCTCCTGTCCGTCGTTTGCGCCCGAACCGCCCGGCTGGCGAACCAACGGGTGGCCGATAGCGGGCGGACCGGGTGCCGGGATCAGGCGACTTCTGGAGCGACGTCGCAGGCGGGAGCGAACGTTCGAGAAGTGATCCGCGTCGAAACGTGACGGCCCAGCTAGGGCCAGAGACCTCGTGCCTCGTGTGCGTCGGCGATCCGTGACAGCGCGACGACGTAGGCGGCGTCCCGCCACGTTCCCTCGTGGGTCTCGTACGCTTCACGGACCGTCTCCCATGCGCCGTCCATCTCGCTTTCGAGCTCCTCGTTGACGCGTTCGAGCGACCACGACCGTCGGTTAATGTCCTGAAGCCACTCGAAGTAGCTCACCGTCACGCCCCCCGCGTTCGCCAGAACGTCCGGGATCACCGGGATCCCCCGGTCGGCGAGGATCTCGTCCGCGCGACTCGTCGTCGGGCCGTTCGCACCCTCGACGACGAGCGCGGCTTGGATGTCGCTCGCGTTCTCGCGTGTCACCACGTTGCCGATCGCGGCCGGGACGAGGACGTCAACGTCGAGTTCGAGAAGCTCGTCGTTCGTCACCGTTCGCGGCGCGTCCTGTCGCATCACGGCCTCGGGCTCCTCGTCGTGTGAGGGGATCGATCGCGTCTCCAGTCCGTCGGGATCGTACACTCCGCCGTTCACGTCGCTGACCGCGACGACGTTCGCGCCCCAGTCGTCGAGCAGGCGGGCCGCGTTCGCACCCACGCTCCCGTATCCCTGCACGGCGATTGAGGTGCCCTCGAGCCCGTCGTCGTAGTACTCCACCGCCCGTCTCGTGATGATGGCGACGCTGCGACCCGGGGCCGCGTCCCGTCCCTCGCTACCGCCGACGGACGGCGGCTTCCCGGTGACGACGCCGGGCGTCGTCTCGCCCTCCTGCATCGAGTACGCGTCCATCAGCCACGCCATCGTCTGCGGATCCGTCCCCATGTCCGGTGCCGGGATATCCGTGTTCGGTCCGATCACGTCCCGGAGCTCCTGTGTGAACCGCCGGGTGAGCCGCTCCCGCTCGTCGTCGCTGAGAGACTTCGGATCGACCGCCACGCCGCCTTTCGCGCCGCCGAACGGGATATCCATCACGGCACACTTCCAGGTCATCCACATGCCGAGCCCGACGCATTCGTCCCGCGTCACCTCCGGATGATACCGGATTCCACCCTTGTACGGTCCGCGGACGGAGTCGTGTTGTGCGCGATATCCCGTGAACACCTCCACGGAGCCATCGTCGAGTTCGACCGGGACCGCCACTTCGTGGACGCGCTTCGGCTCGGCGAGCCGCTCGACGACGTTCGGATCGATGTCGATCCGGTCGGCGACGCTGCACAGCTGCCGTTGTGCGGTCTCCAGCGCCGTCTCGGTCGGCTCGGCGTCACTCCGATCCTCGGTCGCGTCCGGATCGTCGTCGGCCGAGTCAGTGCTGCCGCTATCGTCGTGGATCGCGCCGCTCGTGCTCGTCATCACTCGATCGGGAGACTTCGGTTTCGCATCGTCCCGCCGCAGTTCGGGCACGCTCCCGGGTGGTCCGCCTCGTCAACGATCGTCGCACAGTCGAAACACTCGTACGGTGTCGTGTCGGCCGTCTCGAGGTCGGTGGGTAGGTCCATCATGGTTCGAAAGCGAGCGACGTCACGTCGGCGGACGTGCTCGCTTAGGAGTAAAAGGTGTATAAGGTAATGCTGAACGGTTCGATGACGAACCCCAATGCATCAAGAGGGTTTGATAATCAACCCTGCTTGGCGGTCTCTACCATGGCGGCGTTCTCCTCGAAAAGCACGCTGAACAGCTTGCTCTGGGCGGATCTGACGTGATTGTAGAACGCAGTCGAGGAGATATCGAGCATCTCTGCCACCTCCTCACCGGTGTTCCGTCGCGGCGCGTCGAAGAATCCGCCGTAGTAGGCAGTCTGAACCACCTCCGTCTGTCTCGGCGTGAGTGCCTCGAGGAACCGCGAGCGAGTGGTTCGGTCGGGGACGCGGTCGTGACTCCGCTTCGAGCGCAGTTCGACGCCGTCGAACGACTGCCGAACGACCGAGGTGACGTGACGGACGTCGACGCTACCCGGGACGTCGACGGTGATCGTCGTCGTCTCCGGCGTGGCGGATGCGCTCCGGAACACCGCCCCGTGGTCCGCCAGATCCGTCGCCAGAAACGGCCGCGAGAGCTGGAGCCGGAGGACGCCGCCGTTCGCGTCGGCCGCGATCCGCTGGACCGACTCGACGTCGACCAGCGAGGCCGCGACGTCCGCAACCGCGTCGACCGAGGCGTCGTCGACGGTGACGAACACCCCAGTTCCGTCCGGCGTCCGCTGCACTCCGCCCTGGTACGTTAGCGTACAGTCCGCGTCGCGGGCGAGTCGCGTGAGAACGAACGTCGGATCCCCGACGGCGAACTCGACTCGCGTCATCGACGTCGACACCAGCGCGTTCGTCCGTTCGACCGCGCTTATCGCCGAGGCGATCGTCTCGCCGAGCTCGGCCAACACCGCCTTCGAGGTGTCGTCAAGCGCGCTCTGTGAGTCGCCGTACACGGTCAACACACCGTAGGAGACGTCGTTGTACACGAGCGGAATGCTCGACACGGAGAGGAAATCGCGTGCGAGCGCGTCGGTTCGCCACGCCGCCTCGCGAAGGTCGCGTCCGACGTTCGAGATCGTCGTCACGTCGCCGGTCGCGAGCGCTCGACCCGCGGGCTCGACCCCGTCGGCCGCGATCGGGATCGATCGCTCGTCGAGGTAGCCGCGTCCGTCGCCCGCCCACGCCCGCGGCTCGACGACCTCCCCCGCGGCGTCGGGGGCACCGATCCACGCGAACGAAAACCGGTCGGCGGCAGTGAGCAGGTCACAGACCGCGTGGTCGATCTCCTCGCGCGTCTCGGCACGAACGAGCGCGCGGTCGACCTCCCGGATCGTCTCGTTGATCCGATTCAACGCCGACAGCTGACTGTTGCGCCACTGCAGCTCCCGCTCCTGGCTCCGAAGCCGGGCCTCGCGAGCGACCCGGTCGAGCGCCGCCTCGGCGGTCGCCGCCAGCAGATCGACCAGCTCGCGTGCAACCTCGTCGAACGCGTCCGCGGACGACGACCCGGCGAGAAACACCCCGTGGTCACCGAGCGGAACACACGCGAGACTGGCGAGGCCGGTCGAGGGGTTCGACAGTCGCTCCGCCCCGTGGACGTCGCCGTAAAACAGGGGTTCGTCGGCGACGAACGCGTACCCCGGAAGCGTCTCCTCGTCGATGCCGACCGGGGAGAGCGGCCCGTGTTGACGCTCCATCTCCCGCGTCGATGCAGCCGGGCGAAGCACGTTCGACTCCTCGTCGAACAGGTGTATCGCGGCCGCGTCGATACCGACGACGTCCGACGTGTCCCGGACGACGCGCTCCGCGATCCCGTTTTCGGTTTCCGCGTAGAGAAACTCCCGAGCGGTACCTTGCAGCGTCGCCAGCGCGTCCTCACGCTGTTTCCGTTTCGTGACGTCCCGACAGCTGTACAGCAGCGTCCCGTCCTGGATCGACACCTCGCGGACGTTCACGAGCAGGCTGTGCTCGCGTCCCGCCTTGTCGGTCGCAGTGCACTCGATGTTCTTCAACACGCCGCGTTCGGCGAGCTCCTCGCGGTCGAACAGCTCCTCGCCGAGCAGCGCGTCGATCGTGCCGAGTTCGCGGATCTCCTCGGCCGTGTAGCCGAAGATGAAGTTCACGTTCGGGCAGACGTACGTGTACTCGCCCGCCTCGTTCGTGATCAGGACCGTATCCGTCATGTTGTTGAGGGTGACGCGGTGAAGCTCCTCGGACCGTCTGAGCTCCCGCTCGAGGCGAACGCGGTCGGTGATGTCGACCGCATCGACGACGATACCGTCGACCCCGCCCCGCCCGTCCAGCGCCGGCCGGACCGACAGCTCCGTCACGCGAGTGTCCTCGTTCTCGTCCCCGCCACCATGCTCGACGACCACCTTTCCGGTACGCCCGTCCATCGCGTCCTCGATGGTGGTCCGCACGTCTCGCCGGACGACATCGTCCGTCCAACACGGCAGCTCCCAGAACGGGACCGGTCGCCCGGACTCGGACGACGGACCGTCGGCGACATCCCCGTTCGTACCTCGGATGGACGCGTCGCCGCTGTCGAGGAGATCGCGTGCGGTCCGATTGGCGCGCTGAACCGTACCGGACGGAGCGAGCATCAGCGTCGCGGATCGGTCGTCGTGAAACACCGCCTCGAACCCGCGCGCCGACCGCTCACGTTCGCTCCGTCTCCGCCCGCGGTCGAGCGCCCGCTCGATCGCGTCACGGAGCGTCTCGAAGTCGAGCCCGTTGGCCATCAGCTCGTCGGCGACGACGAACTCGTCGACGCCGGCCGAGACGGCGTCGCTTGCGACGCGGTCGTCACCGGCCGTCGAACACAGCACGAACGGAACGGCTTCCTCGCGGTCACGAACCGACCGGAGCAGCGTCAGCCCGGTTTCCGAATCCGGGCCGAGATCGTACGCCGCGACCACGACATCGGGGAGTCGGTCGTCGATCGCCGCGAGCGCCTCGGAGACCTCCTCCACGGAGCGAACGACGCTCGGCGACGTCGACTCCGAGCACGAGTCCTCCCGACTCGCCTCCGAAAGCGACGTCGCCAGGTCGTCGGGGCCGACGACCAACACGTCGATGTCGTCGCGTGGCGTCGCATCACCGATATCCATTGACGACGCTTCGATCCTCAGCCGGTTGAGCGTGTCGGCCGTCGTCGTCGGGACGTTTTTGGTCCCGGTCCGCCCGATCCGAATCATGGATCCACTCGACCTCCGGGCGGAGACGCCGGGATTACAGGACGCGACGTATCTCAACTTCGGAGCGCACGGTCCGAGTCCGACACGCGTCGTCGAGGCCGCGTCGTCGTTTCTGGCCGACCACGAGTACGACCCCGTGTCAAAAGGCCCCTACGAGCGCGCGTTCGAGACGTACGATCGGGTGCGCGAACGGGTCGCGTCGTTCGTCGGTGCCAACCCCGACGAGATCGCCCTGACCGAGAGCACGACCGACGGAATAAACCGGATCGCCGCCGCGATCGACTGGGAGCCGGGCGACGTCGTCGTCCGGACCGACCTCGAACATCCCGCCGGGGTCCTGCCGTGGCAACGGCTCGAACGCGAAGGCGTCGAGGTCCGCGTGATCGAGACTGACCGCGGCCGAATCGACATCGACGCGTTCGCCGACGCCGTCGCGGACGCCAGGCTCGTCTGCTTCAGCGCGATCACGTGGACGCACGGGACCTGCCTTCCGGTTCGAGAGCTCGTCGAGATCGCGTCCGACGCGGGCGCGTTCACGCTCGTCGACGCCGTCCAGCTACCGGGCCATCGGGCGATGGACGTCGCCGAGTGGGACGCGGACGCCGTCGCGGCCGCCGGTCACAAGTGGCCTCTCGGTCCGTGGGGTGCCGGGTTCCTCTACGTCGACCGCGACTCCGCCGCCGATCTCGTGCCCGGCGCGATCGGCTACCGAAGCGTCGAGACGCCGACCGCGGAGTCGATCACGTATAAACCGGGCGCACGCCGGTTCGAGGTCGGCAGCACGACGCCTACCGCACACGTCGGGCTCGCGGAGTCGCTCGACATCGTCGAGGAGGTCGGTATCGACGAGATCGAGTCTCGGATCGCCTCGTTGACCGACCGACTCAAATCCGGTCTCGACGACGACCGTCTGTTGAGCCCGCGGGAGTTCCACTCCGGGCTCGTGACGATCGCCGCTGACGACCCCGAACACGCCGTCGACCGGCTCGCCGACCGCGACATCGTGGTCCGGTCGCTGCCGCATCCGGAGGCGATCCGCGTCTCGGTCCACGCGGTCTCGACCGAAGCGGAGATCGACGCCGTCCTCGACGCGCTGTCGACGATCGATTGACGACGATCGGCTACCGTCAAACGGTGCAACCCTTATATACGATGCCGGGGCCAGGTCCGCCGTGACCTGATACGACCACCGCGCGGCGGGCAGCGGGTGTGCGACACGTCGCCGCGTGAACGCCGACACGGGTGTCGCCTGTCAGCCATCTCGCTTGGTCGGCTCGTATCGACCGCAGACGCCGCCGGCTCGGACGCGGTCCGTGCCCGTCACCGCGCCGGATCCCGTCATCGAGCCCGGCAACATCGGTTGTGAGCGGAGCGCTTTCCCGGACGCGACGCACAGAGGCCGTATGAACGAGATCACGCTGCTCGCCGAGGCGCTGTTCCCCAGGGGGTGGGGCCACTATCTCCTCGGCGGACTGCTCATCGGACTCGGCACCGCGATCATCTACGTGGGGACCGGCATCCACGCCGGTGCGAGCACGTTCCTCGAGTCGACGCTGTCGTACGGCTCGAAGCTCCGGCGCTTCCAGCAGCCGCGGTTCGTCTCTTCCCGGGATTGGCGCGTCGTGTTCACGCTCGGGATCGTGTTCGGGGCTGGCGTCTACTCGGTCGTGGCCGGCGAGTTCGGCTGGACCACGGAGATCCAGCCGTGGCGGCTGTTCCTCGGCGGGATCCTCATCGGCGTCGGTACCCGGCTCGGGAAGGGGTGTACGTCCGGGCACGGCGTCTGCGGCGTCGGGTCCGCCTCACGGGCATCCCTCGTCAACGTCGCCACGTTCATGCTCGTCGCGATCGGCGTCGCACAGCTGGTGATGGCCGCGGGGGTTCGGCCATGAGCGGTGGCGGCGTCGTTGCGGACCACGAGAGCCATCCGCTGTTCCTTCCGCTCGTCTTCCTCGGCGGATCGGTGTTCGGCGCTGGGCTGGCTGTGAGCCAGATGGCGCGTCCGGAGATCGTCATCGAGTTCCTCCAGCTTCGGGATCTCGGACTCCTGTTCGTGATGGGTGGCGCGAGCGTCGTCGTCGCCGTCTCGTTCTGGACGCTCACGCTGTCCGGGAGATCGGCACCACTGACCGGAAAGCGGTTCGGACGCCGCCTGAAGTCGATGGATCGCGACGTGATTCTCGGCGGCGGCGTGTTCGGTGTGGGATGGGGACTGTCCGGGATCTGTCCGGGTGCGGCGTACGCGAGCCTCGGGATCGGCAACGTCGTCATCCTCTACGGCGTCGCCGGGATGTTCGTCGGCGCATACTTCCACGGATACCTCCGCGAGCGACGCGTCGACTCGACCGCTCCCGCTCCGGCCGACTGAACCGTAACACCGCTCCGTCCCCTCCCGTCGAGACAACGCATCAGTCATCCCTCCGACGAAAGCGCAAAGGTGGCTCGCGGACACGGGCCCGTATGCGACTCGAGGATTACTGGGGGATCGGCCCGAAAACGAGCGAGACGCTGCGCGAGACTCTCGGCGTCGAGCGCGCGATCGATGCGATCGAGGCCGCCGACGTTCGGACCCTCGTCGACGCGGGACTCTCGCGAGGACGCGCGACGCGAATTCTTCGGCGGGCGAACGGCGAAGCGAGCGTCGACGTGCTCGCGACCGGAGACACCCGGTCGGTGTACGACGAACTGCTGACGCTGGCAGCGAGCTACGCCGTTACCGAGCATGCGGGCGACCGGATTCGCGTGTTGACGCCGCTGTCCGACCGCGAAGCGATCGACGCCCGGCTCGATGACGTGCTCGCGGCCCGGACTGCGTGGGAGCGTCTCGATGAGGCAGACCGCGAGACGCTGCTCGATGCCTTCGCCGACTACGACGCGGCCGGTGGGACCGATCGGGCAGCCGTGGAGGCCGCGATCGCGCTCCGGGAGGCTGGGTTCCAGGGAGACACGTTCGAGGCGCTCGACGGACTGGACGGCGACGCCCTCCGTGACACCGCCGACGCGCTGGCCGCGATCCGCGGGCCGGTCGACGGAGACACCGCGGAGATCGTCGTCGTCGAGGGAGCCGACGAGGAACTCGACCGACGACGAGACCGACTCGAGGCCGCTAAAGCGCTCGAGAGCTCGGCGTTCGACGTGATCGACAGCGTCCGAGACGGCTCGGTTCGTGACTTCGAGGCGTTCAAAAGCGGCGTCGTCGACCACGTCGCGACGGAGGCGGGAATCGATCCGGCTACCATCCGATCCTCGACTCCTGACGAGGCCGTCGACGCTGCCGATTTCGTCTCCGGAACGCTCCGCACGCTCGTCGCCGACCTCGACGCGTCCGTAACCAAGCGGGAGAAGACGGTCGCCGAGGAGCTCCGCGACCGAGTCGGCGACACGGACGGCGACGTCGACCGCGCTGTCGACGCCGTCTCCGACATCGCCTTCCAGCTCTCTCTCGGACGGTTTGCGGCCGAGCACGATCTCACGCGGCCGCGGCTCGTCGACGACGGGATCGCCGTCAGGAACGCACGGGCACTGTTCGTCGACGGGGAGGTCCAGCCGGTGTCGTACGGGGTCGGCACGCACGGGATCTCGGAACGCTCCGAGCGCGCCGATGCCGTAACGCCCCCGTCCGGCCAGCGCGTGAGCGTCCTTACCGGCGCGAACTCGGGCGGCAAGACGACGCTCCTCGAGACGCTGTGTTCGGTCGCACTTCTGGCGTCGATGGGGCTTCCCGTACCCGCCGACGACGCCGAGGTCGGTCGGTTCGACCGGATCGTCTTCCACCGCCGTCACGCCTCGTTCAACGCGGGCGTACTGGAGTCGACGCTGAAATCCGTCGTCCCGCCGCTCGTCGAGGAGGGACGAACGCTCATGCTCGTCGACGAGTTCGAGGCGATCACTGAGCCGGGACGAGCCGCCGAACTCTTGAACGGGTTAGTCGATCTCACCGTCGACAGGGCAGCGCTCGGCGTGTACGTCACGCATCTCGCCGACGACCTCAGTCCGCTTCCCGACGCGGCCCGCATCGACGGCATCTTCGCGGAGGGGCTCACGAACGACCTCGAGCTCCGCGTCGACTATCAGCCGCGGTTCGGCACCGTCGGACGTTCGACGCCGGAGTTCATCGTCTCGCGCCTCGTCGCGAACGCGACCGATCGCGGCGTCCGAGCCGGATTCGAACACCTCGCGACCGCCGTCGGCGAGGAGGCCGTGCAGCGAACGCTGTCGGACGCCAGATGGGCCCCGAACGATGGGTGAGGAGAACGATCCCACTCGAATACGGTCGATCGCCGTCCATCGCGAGGACGTCGCGACGGCCCTCGAAGCGACGATCCGAACCGACAGGCAGGTCGTGCTCCGGATCACCCCTCCCTTTTCAGGCCGGATGCGAGCCAGACTCCACGAGGCCACCAGCGACACCGTTCACGAAGGACGCGACGAAGGAAGCAAGGATGACAGCGAGCACGATGACGGCAACGAGCCCGATCCGATCCACGTCGATCCCGGAGATCTCGTAGCCGATCCACCGAGCTATCCGGAAGTCGACGAGACGGCGGCCGCGTTCCCGGACGCTGACGTCGAAACCCGGTACGAGCGGCACGCCGACGCCGTCGACGCCTGGCGCGAGGCGGTTCGCGACTCCCTCGCCGAACGAGTGACGATCTCGATCGACGGCACCGCCCACGAGATCGACGTTAGCGTTCTCGGTTGAGTCGCGAAGCGTTAGCAATTCGCCAGAGCGGCCGGTTATCTATGTTCGCGGTGAGAGTGATGAATGAACGGTGCTGAACAAGACTGCCGAGATATTCCTTCAGGAGTCCGGAAGCCGATGAAAATACGGAGATACGCTCTCGATCACTTCCCTGTGTCTCTCAACTCATCGGGCACAACGACGACTAGGCGGTGGCGGCAGGATCACCGAACGACGAGATCAGAGCCGCTTGGAGACGTACGGGCCGTCCTGACGGTAGCCGAGCTTGTTTCGGTAGTACTCGCGGGCTCCGATCCCGGAGATAACGGCTATCTTCCGATAGCCGGCGTCGCGGGCGATCTCCTCGGCGTGTTCGAGCAGTCGACGACCGTACCCCTGATGTTGCCAGTCCCCGTCACCGCCGATCCCGACCTCGCTGCCGTACACGTGGAGCTCGCGCACGAGCGCGGCCTCGTCCAGCTCCGTTCTGATCGGGTCGCCCTCGGCTCCCGGTGCCCCCGGCTGGTCCGATGCGAACGAGGGGAAGCGGAGCCGACAGAACCCGATCAGCAGGTCACGAACCGGGTCTTCGAAGGCGATGAACCGCTCCGTGCCGCCACCGGCCTCGTACGTCAACACGTCGAGTTCGACGTCGTCGGGGTCCGGATCGGCATCGTTCATGCCGACCTCACGGGCGCGAATTTCACCGATCTCGATCCCTCGCTCGTCGGCGCGTTGGGAAGCAAGCTGTCGGAGGTTCGACTTCCAGACGCCGCCGTCGATGTAGTCCGCGGGGATGTCGCGCTGGACGCGCTGTAGCCTCGTGTACTTTGGGATCATCCCCATGATCTCGGCGATCAGATCCGCGGCCTCCTCGTTCGAGAGCGGCTCAAACTCGTCATTGTGCCACCAGTCGTACACCCGCGTTCCGCGTACGACCAGCGTCGGATAGATCTTCAGATAGTCGGGTCGCCAGTCGGCGTTCTCGAAGATCTGCCGGAAGTCCTCCAGACACATCTCCTTCGTCATCCCCGGCTGTCCCGGCATCATATGGAAGCCGACCTTGAACGCGGCGTCTCGCAGGCGACGGTTCGCGTTTCGTGAGGCCTCGTTGCCGTGTCCACGATGCATCTCCCGGTTGATCCGCTCGTAGGTCGTCTGGACGCCGACTTCGACTTTCGTCCCGCCGAGATCCAGCATGCGGTCGATCTGCTCGGGGTCACACCAGTCGGGTTTCGTCTCGAACGTCGTCCCGATGTTGCGTATCGCGTTCGTCTCGTTTTCGGCAATTACGTCCTCGAGATACTCGAACTCGACCTCGTCGGGAGCGGGCGCGAACGACTCTCCCTCGGCAGGCTCGGGCGCTTTGTCGAGGTCGTACTCGTTCATCGCCTGCAGCGCGCGCTTGACGAACCACTCCTGATAGTCGTGTGAGCGAGCGGTCATCGTCCCGCCCATCAGGATGAGCTCCACCTTGTCGACCGGATGGCCGATCTTGCGGAGCTGTTCGAGCCGGAGCGTCACCTGCCCGTACGGGTCGTACTCGTTCTGTTTACCGCGGGCGGCGGCGGGCTCGTGGCCGGTGTACGCCTGCGCGGAGGAGAACTCCGAGGCGGGACCGCCGGGACAGTAGAGACATTTCCCGTGGGGACACGTTTTCGGCGATGTCATGATCGCGACCGGAGAGACGCCCGAGGCGGTCCGCACCGGCTTCCGGCGGACGACGTCTTTGACGTCCTCGCGGGCGTCCGACGGTGCATGGTCAAGGATCTCCGTGTTCTTCGGCACCTTCGGCGAGGAGAACTCCGAACAGACGTCGAGTTTTGCGGCCTCGAGGCTGTCGCGGTCGACCTCGCCCGCGAGGATCCGGTCGACCAGCTCCTCGCAGGCGTTCGCGAACGCTGCCGTCTCCGCGTCGGCCGCGGACTCCTCGTCGCTCGACGCGTCGGTACGCATTATCCTCCGTTCGACGTGTTTCGGAGTTAAGGGTGTCGCCATGACAAGACCTTAGGTCCGCCCCGGAGAGATACTCGATATGGCCGACCGGTTGCCCCCACTGTACGATGTCCACGAGCAGCGAGGCGCGAAGTTCACGGGTTTCGGCGGATGGGAGATGCCCGTCGAGTTCGACTCCATCGGCGAGGAACACGCCGCGGTCCGTGAGGCGGCCGGAATCTTCGACGTCTCCCACATGGGCGAGATCGAGGTCGCGGGGCCCGACGCGACGACGCTGATGGACCGACTCACGACCGAAGACGTCACAGCCGTCGAGCCGGGCGACGCACAGTACGCCGCGATCACGAACGAGAACGGGATCATGATCGACGACGTCATCCTGTATCGGCTTCCCGACGGGACCGAAGCGGGCACGGTCGCGGCGTCGATCGACGAGATGGACGACCTCGATTCCGGAGCCGGCGATCCCGCGTATCTGTTCATCCCGAACGCGGGCCACGACGCGGAGACGGCGGAGCGGTGGGTCGACTACCGGGACACACACGACCTCGACGCCGAGGTGGCAAACACGACGACCGAGTGGGCGATGGTCGCGGTGCAGGGTCCAGACGCCGAGGCCGCGGTCGACGCGGCGACGGCCACGGACGCGGCGGCGTCACTGCCGCCGTTCGACGCGACGTTCACCACGGTCGCTGGCGTCGACGCGGTCGTCGCCCGTACGGGGTACACCGGCGAGGACGGGTTCGAACTCCTCTGTTCTGTCGATGACGCCGAAACGCTGTGGAACGCGTTCGAGGTGCAGCCGTGCGGGCTCGGTGCGCGGGACACCCTTCGAATGGAGATGGGATTTCTCCTCTCCGGACAGGATTTCGATCCGGACGAGGAGCCGCGGACGCCGTACGAGGCCGGGATCGAGTTCGCGGTCGACCTCGACACGGAGTTCGTCGGTCGCGACGCGTTAGCCCGTAAACTCGAGGAGGGGGTCTCAGAGACGTTCACCGGTGTCAAGCTGCTCGAACGGGGCGTCCCGCGCGGCGGGTACGCCGTCACTGACGGCGATCTCACCCGGATCGGACATCTGACGTCGGGGACGATGAGCCCGACGCTGAACGAGCCGATCGGGCTCGGCTACCTCAACGAGGAGTACGCCGAGGAGGGCACGGAGGTTAGCGTCGTGGTCCGTGGTGACGAGAAGCGAGCCGAGGTCGTGACGCCGCCGTTTCTGAACGGATCGTAGTCGGTCGAGAGTTCCGCTTCGAACTAGGTAGCAGGGCTGATTCCCCGCCCCACCGTGTGCGGAGCAGTTGACCTCTGACGGTTCCGTTCACTCACCACCGTCGGTCTCGGCCGGACGAACCGACTCCGCACACCAGACGTTCCCCCGACGGCCCGCGCGTGACAGCTCCATCCGCACGACCGACCCGACCGGCAGGTCCGAGACGCGCTCGCGAGCCGTCTCGTCCGCGTAGTCCACGACGTGGTAGGTCGCATTGCGTGGATGTGCACGTACAGTCACACAATCATGATCGTTCTGCTGGGAAGCCACGGTGAAAGTACCTGTTGATGGCATCTTACTCCCGAAAAAGTGGACATCACCTATCAATGCTTCGTATAGCCAATACGGTGCTCCGGGAGGTCATTAAACGCATATAAGGGCCGACCGGGGTGAGCACTCCGACTGCCGCGGCGTGGCCGCCACGGATCAGTACCCCTATCTTCGCGGCGACGATACGCCCGGCATGGACACCACCGGTCGGGGTGACGACGAGCCGGTCGGCGTCGCGCTGTTCGTCGACGGTCCGAACGTGTTACGCGAGGAGTTCGATGTCGACCTCGACGACGTTCGGGAGGCGGCCGAGGCGGAGGGGCCGCTCGTGACGACCAGACTGTACGTCGATGAACACGCCACCCCGGGGCTCATTCAGGCTGCGGAGGCCCGCGGGTTCGAGGTCGTCGTCACCAGCGGCGATGTCGACGTAAAACTCGCCGTCGACGCGGCGCGATTCGCCGCAGAGCGGCGGATGACGACGCTTGCTATCGCCTCCCGGGATACGGATTTCAAACCCGTCATCGAAACCGCTAACGGCTACGGGATCCGCACCCTCGCGATCGCACCCGGCGCGTTCGGTCGCTCGGACGCCCTCCGCAACGCGGCCAACGACTCGGTGACCCTCGAGGGTGCGTCCGACGAGAATGGAGACGCTGCCGCCGAGGATACTCCTGGCGAGGGGCGTAGCGAGACCGCGACCGCGGAGCGATCGGCCCCCGACGCTGAGGAGTGAGCCCGCGACGTCACGTCGGTGGATCCTCCCAATCACGTCGGTGGATCCTCTCGGAGCCGTCCGAGAACGATGGAGCCGACTCCCCCGAGAACTGCACCGCTCCAGACGACCGAAACGAGAACCGGAGCTGTCCCGAACCGATCGATGGCGACGTCCATCGCCAGTCGGGGCCAGCCCGCGTTCGGGATGGTTGCTACTGCCTTCGCGTCGATCCACGTCGGAGCCACGACCGGCGCGATGCCGGCGCTCTGGTCGTACTCGTCGTTCGCGTCGCCGTAGGTGACGTACCCGCCGTGAGGAGCCGGACAGTACCGGAGTTCGTCACAGTCCCCGTCCGTTCGTTCGGGGTCGGCGCGCCGCGTCCAGTCCTCGCCGGCCTCGACGGCGAACGCGACTCGGTGGAGGATCGGCGCACCGTCATCGTTCGGTCTCGTGAACACGATCACGTCGCCGGTGGCATGCTCGTGATCGTCAACTTCGCGGTCGACGGGGCCGTGAGCGTCGGGGGCCTCGGTCCCATCGTCGTTCCCGGCTCCCCCGCGGATCTCGTCGCCGTTCACGCCACCCCATGGGAACCGATCGACGCTGGCGACGACGACGAGATCGCCACGTTCGACCGTCGGCTCCATGCTTCCGGTCTCGACCGCGACGAGGGGCGGCCATGCGCCGAGCGCAGCGGCGAGAAGCGCCGCTCCGAGGAGCACGAGTAGAGCCGGTACGGCGACGTCCGTCGCGAGACGCTCGCTCACGGGCGTGTATCGGGTTCGGAGGGCTTCAACGCGTCGCTCGGACGTGGTGAGAGCAGTTTACAGCCCGGTCGGGTGACTCACGTAAGTCGTCTCGATCCCCCACTCCTCGGTGAGAGTCTGCAGGGCGCGGACGCCGAACGTCTCGGTGGCGTAGTGGCCGGCGAGAAACACCGTGATCTCGGCTTCCCGTGCGTCGTGGTACACCTGCTGTTTCCCCTCTCCGGTAACGAGCGCGTCGACTCCGGCGTCGACGGCCTCGTCCAGCCAGTCGACGCCCGAGCCGGTGACGACCGCGACCTCCTCGATCGTCTCGGGGCCGAACGGGAGCACGTGGGTGTCCGTCATGCTGCCCTCGAAGCGGTCGAGCCGCTCGCGAAGCTCCGCGGTCACAAGCGGCTCGGAAAGCGTTCCCGCCGTCCCGATCGTCACGGGACCCAACTCGCCGAAAGGTCGACGGTCGACGAGGTCGAGTTCGTCGGAGACGCCCGCGGCGTTGCCGAGCTCTTGATGCCCGTCAAGCGGGAGATGTGAGACGTACAGCGCCGTCTCCGCTTCGGACAGCGCCGCGATCCGGTCGTACGTACGCCCGGTCACGTGGTCGATCCCTCCCCACGAGATTCCGTGATGGGTGACGAGAGCGTCCGCGCCCGCCGCGGTCGCTGCGTCGATCGTCTCCATCGCCGCGTCGACCGCGAAGGCGACGTGGTCGACGTTGCGGTCGACGGTCGGACCGGACGGCCCGACCTGTAACCCGTTGGCGCTGGCGTCGACGTCAGCGTACGCATCCGTGTCGAGCCGGTCATCGAGGCGTTCGACGTACTCCGAAAGCTCCATGCAACCGCGTACGCCGCTCGTGTGGTTAAAAACGGCGACCTCAGGTGAAACGGAAGTGGGCGGCGTCCACGGACCCGGGTCGGACACCGATCGGATGGCGCGGGCGTCGTCGACCCGTATCAGTCCCCGACGACGCCGGCGATGGCACCGCCGGCACTCCCGAACACGGCCGGATACACGACGCCGGCGAGCAGGACGGCGGTCACGAGATCTGGTGCGATCGATCCATCACCGATCGTGTACGCGAACACGAACACGCCGGCAATCGCGAGCGGCAGGTACGCGAGAGTGACCGACGCACCGACCGGCACTCCCACGGCCGGATCGTCGACGTTGGCGAGAAACGCCGCCGCGAATCCCGCGGCGAGCAGGAGAAGCGGCGGAACGAGATACAAAAGCGTCAGAGATCCGTCGTCCGACGCGGCGATGAAGTTTCGCACGCGCGCTCCGCCGAACCCGGGTATCTCGGTGTCGACGAAGTGGGCGTTGTAGAACAGCCAGCCGACCGCCTGCCACGCGGGGATGGGGTCGCTACCGAACAGGTCGGTGATGAAGTTGAACGCGCTCAACTGCTCTTCGACGTCGTTCCGTTGGGTCACGTACACGAACAGGTAGCCGAGCACGTATGCGATCGCGCCGATTCCGGCTCCGGCACCGACGCTACGCGCGTCTATGCGGTCTGTGAGGGCCATACGAACGACCGTAACTCCCCCGACATAAGTGCTTGGTGG
>OBKM01000250.1_pt1 | contig 26849 bp, 28 predicted proteins | sample 1519691 | NCBI WGS metagenome assembly OBKM01 (sample SAMEA37050418, study PRJEB22526) | metagenome | biome: saline pan; feature: lake; material: water | place: Egypt | collected 2015 | depth 0.5 m
CGGCTGTGAGTCTGGGCTGACTCCTGGGGCGTTCACGACAAACAAGAGCGCGCGATTTCAGTGCGAACACGTCCATCTTCGGGTCGAACGCGCCGACACACTGTGGACTGACTCGTTTGAAGTCGGCGATGTGATCGAAATCCCGATTGCCCACGGCGAGGGTCGCTTCGAGATCAGCGAAACGCGGTACGACGAACTCGTTGCTGACGACCGCGTGCTGTTTCGGTACTGCGACAGCGATGGCAACGTTGTTGAGAGCGCGAATCCAAACGGCTCGGCCCACAATGTCGCCGGGATTCTCGGCGAGCGCGAGTCGGTGGCGGTGTTGATGCCACATCCCGAGCGAGCGACGTTGCCCGATGTTGGCGGGACTGACGGCCAGGCGATTCTGACTGGGTTTGAGGCCTGATCACTGAACTGTCTATCCCGACTCACCGCGTCAGCGGCATCGCGTAGCTCGTTTCTTCTTCAAGCACCAGCTCCCAGGTGCGTTTGCACTCACAATCGACCTGATCGAAGACGGAGGGATCTTGCCGCAGATCAAAGTCCTTGATCGCTTTCTGTACCCTATCATCGCACTCGCCACAGTTGTGGGGGCCACGATCCGAGCCGTGGCCGACGGGATCGGAGACGACGATGGCGTCGACATCGCTGGTCTGTGCAAGCACGTCCGCGACCGACCAGAGCCACGGCGGGCGGTAGCCACCCTCGCGAAACAGCTCGTTGACCATCGTGTACTGCTGGACGTTACACGGGTTCATCGAAACCGTATGACAGCCCTCAACCGCCGCACACCGCCGGACCGACTCGATCATGTCGTCGCGTGCTTCGCGTTCCGAGAGGAACGGTGGCTTCATCAGCAGGTAGGCTTTGACGCCCGCACCTGCCTCCCGTGCAGTCTCACAGGCTGCCTCAAAGTCAGCGAAATCAAAGTACTTGTTCACGCAGTCGTGGCGAATGCGGTCGGTCGCAGTTTCGAGGCCGACAGCGATATCGACCGCAAGATCGTGGTCAGTGAAATCCGTGATTTTCTCGTGAGCGACGAAATCCGGCAGTGACTCAACAACGATGCGCTCGCGGTCGCTGAACGTCTCGGCGATTGCCTGTCGGGTTTCCGCGCCGACCTCCCGCTCATCGAGGAACGAACCGGAGGTGTAGATTTTGATGAGGTCGGCTGGCTCCGCAGCGTTGTTGGCCTCATGGTCGAGACAGACCTGGATCTGATCCATCAGGGCGTCGTGTTCGACGCTACCGCCTTCGACGCTTTCGGCGACGTAGCCACACATCGTACAGCCGCCGGCGCGGGCCCACCGACAGCCACCGGTGTTGAGAATGATCGTCAGCGAGTTGTAGACGCCGCCAGGGGTGTTGTCCTCATCGAGCCAGACGCGGGTCGGCTCATGTGGATCGTAATGTTTCTCCTTGAGACCGCGAATCTCGCGCATCACCGCATTGTGGGCGTCCATCCCGCGGTCTTCCTCGTAGACTTCAGGTGTTGGCTTACTCATTGGCGGGGATAGACACCAGTCAGGGAAAACCACATCGTTGCGAGCAGCCCGCCGGCAGCCGCACTCGCGGTGTTGAGTACCATCTCAGCAACCGCGGCGGATCGCCACGGAACCATCGCCTGCAGCAGTTCGGTACTAACACCAAACAGACTGACGGCAGCGATAGCTGCAAACACAGCTGTCAGCCGACTCCGGTGGGTTTGTTGCGCGCAGCGCGTGGCGACAGCGACACTACCGGCCGCAAGCGTTCCGTAGCCACCGATATGCAGCAGCGTCGTAGTGCCGATGCTCCCGGTTGGATCAGTCCGTGGCGTAGCCGACGGCACCGAGAGCATTGAGGCAACAAGAATTACAACTGCTAACAGTCCAACCCCAACCAGCAGCGTCGACAGCGACTGCTGGCGGGACATCTACGACAGAAACCGGTCGCTAACATCTTCGTCAGGCACCATACACTGGTCTTTTTTGCCAAACCAGTCATACCGGTTGTCGGCAACAAAATCGTAGATACGATTGCGGATATCCCGTGGGATGAGCCGGGCGACAACAAGGGCTGCGTAGGGCCATCCAAGCAGCTCAGCAACCCGTATCGCAGCACCGGATTTCGTATGCACCGAGTTCCCCTCAACGAGGATGACGCTGTCGAGATTCTCGGTGTCAAACCCGTGTCGCTCCTGGAGTGCGCGGCCAACCTCAGACTGCAGTGGCGCGAAGGCGATTTTCCCGGTCGGGTCACGCGGGATAATCTCTTGGATGCTTCTGTTACAGAGGTTGCAGACGCCATCGAACAGCAGCACTGGCCGGCCGCCAACATCTGCCAGCGGCTCATCCTCCGTTGTCGCCGGGTGCTCGCTCATTGAGTTGGGCCACTCCACCGGGTACTTGTGCCGGTGGTCACATCAACCCCTGGGCTGTAGTATCGAACCGGGTCGCCGTCGGGATGGGCGAACCCGTCGGCTCGAAACAGCGTGTTTGTCTGCGTCTCGGCCTCAGCGGGATACAGCATCCATGGCTCGTGGTCGACATCGGTGTACCGAAGCGTGCCGTCGGTGGCCTGTGTGTAAAACCGGTGGTTTTCGGTCAGAAACTGGGCCAAGGAGTCATCGGCCGCCGCAAAGGCCTCACCGCTTGGCCCGTAGGTCGCGGTGTAGTGGGCTGGCCGCGCGCCTGGATGCCGACGGCGACTGTCGAACCGAATCCGGTCGCCGTCGCCTTCGAGACGGATTCTGGCGTAGTAGTATGGGAGATGCTGGGTTACCCGCGCGCCGAGAACACCAGCGATCCCCTCGGCGTCAAGACTGAAGAAGTAGATGCCGGGCTTGCCCTCGCAGGTGACGTAGGTGCGGAGGTTGAGCTCCGGCAGCGGCTGGCCGAGGCCGGCTGGCAGCCCTTTTGGCCGAACGGCAACGTTGGTGTACGGAACAACCGAGAGCCACCCCGAGCCGTCGTAGGTATCAACAGAGAGCGATGCAGGAAGCCGCTCGGCGATCACAGCAGGATCAACCCGCCAGTTCTCGAACAGCAGGTGTCGCCACCCCATCTCCAGTGGAATGCCCATATTAGTGGGTGGGACTGTAGCGACATAGGGGTTCGCTTCGTAAAAAACGGCTGCAAGCAATAGGTTTTGACGCGTTGAGACAAGCAGCATCGGCGACATGATCGATACCGCTACCGACTACTCATCCCGGGTATCCCTGCCGACAACCTCGGTGTATGAGGCGGCGATGGGGTATCGCCAGCCACTGTCGAACGCTTTTGTGGTGATACGGAGCGCTGGCGGCGTCTGTGCTCGTTTGAACTCCGACCGCGTGAGGCGACAAACGATCTGTTCAACCTGTGTTGGCGTGGCGTCGGTTTCGTTGCTGATCCGCGTGACTGGCTGTTTGTCGCCAACATACCGTTTGACCACGGTGTCGATGATCTCATACGGAGGGATCTCATCGCTGTCTGTCTGCTCTGCAGTGAGCTCTGCGGTTGGTGCCTTCTCGATGACCGATTGCGGGATGGGAGCTGTGTCGATCCACGCTGGCGGCTCACTGTTGACGTTCTCAGCAAGCGCGTACACACGGCGTTTTGTGCAATCGCCCAGCGGCGCGATCGCACCGACTGCGTCGCCGTAGAGCGTGCAGTAGCCGACAGCGGCTTCACTTTTGTTATCCGGCGTAAGGACGAGCGCACGCATCTCGTTGGCAACGCCCATCAGCAGCAGTCCTCGCATCCGCGCCTGCACGTTCTCGCGGGTTATCCCACGCGTGCCGTCGCCGGCTGTGAGACCGGCAATCGATTCGGCTGCAGTCTGTGAGAGCGATTCAATGCCTGCCTCGCCGAACTGGATACCCAAGCTGTGGGCAACGCGTTCTGCATCGGTGCGGTTCTCCGCAGCAGTGATCGCGCTGGGAAGCGTGATACCGTAGACGTGGTCAGGGCCGACGGCTTCAGCGGCAAGCGCGGCTGTCACCGATGAGTCGATCCCACCTGACATGCCGATCACGACATCCTCAAACCCGGTCTTCCGGAGGTAATCCCGAATCCCGAGTGCAAGCATTCGCCGGAGTTGGGTCGGCTCCGATGGGGCGAGCGGCGTGGATGGCTCGGTCGCTGCGGGCGCAGAGAGGACGTGGGGTTCGCCAACCGGTGCAGAAGCAAGCCGAGAGCCGTCTGCCCCAAGGATGAGCGACGTGCCATCAAAGAGAATGTCGTCGTTGCCGCCGACCTGGTTGGCAAAAACCACCGGCGCGTCGACACGCCTGGCGTGGTTTCCGAATCGGGTGGCGCGAGCGGTTGGCTTACTGACCCGATAAGGGCTTGCCGAAAGATTCACCAGGAGATCAACGCCGTTGTACGGCGAAATCGGGTTTGTGCCGTGGCGTTGCTGGCCGGTTACTTCATGATTATACCAGCCATCCTCACAGATGGTAAGCCCGACTGTTGTCCCGTTCACGAGAGCAGCGTTGGGTTTGTTGCCGCGGGAGAAGTAGCGGTGTTCATCAAAGATATCGTACGTTGGGAGCAGTCGCTTGTCGTACTGCGTGGCGGCCGCACCGTCGACAAAGACGGTTGCACTGTTTGTCAGCGGCGGGCCACTCTCTTGATTCGAGGCGGCAGTGTGGCCAACAATGAGTGCAGGGCCATCCTCGGTCGCAGATTGAAGCCCGGCGAGGGCGTTCTGTTCGGCCGCAAGCACAGCCTGTCGGTGGAGAAGATCGCGGGGTGGGTAGCCGAGAAGGGCGAGCTCCGGAGTGATAACCAACTCAGCACCGGCATCAGCAGCGGCCGAGTACCCCTCCATGAGTTGCTGGCGGTTGCCGGAAACATCGCCGACTGTGGGGTTGTGCTGGATGACAGCCACCTGAAGCGGCAGCGACATACCAACGATTGGGGTTACTCGGTTGTAAACCTAGAGGCGGCTGTTAGCTGATGGGTTGCTACCTCAGCGAGCGATTTCAACAAGAGTGTGAGGGTATTGTCAACAGATAGACCCCCGATGGCGACGCTATCGCTCGCGGACGTGTCGAACCGTGGTGGCGACACCACGGGTTGATTCAACCATCTCGAACCCACTCATCTCGGCGCGGCCAACACCGAAGGCCGCCGGCCCGCTAATCACGACTTCATCACCAGGGCGGATCGACTCACTGGCGTCTTGAACACCGGGGGCGAGCACGCTGCCGTGGGGAACGAAGCCGTCGATGTCGACCGTTTTCGTCGGCGCGTCGCACGCGAGCCAGCGGTCGCCGCCGGCGAGTGTCATCGCCAACAGTCCGTACTGCGGCACCATCGTCGCAAGCTGCTGGTCGTTGTGATGGATCTGAAGCTTCGGATACCGCCCGCGCATTGAAATCTCGCGGTCGCCAAACAGTGCGTCGCCAGCCGCGGGGCCGAACTGGTAGTCTGCGATGGCTTTGACTGTGTTGTGTTGGCGTTGCCGTTTCGAGAACGTTGGTTCACCCTCAAGCGCGCCTGCAAGATTCGCCAGCGAGTCCGTGTCGGTTGGATGATCTTCGACGGTGTAGGTAACATCGAGAGCAGTCTCAGCGGTAGCGCGCTCGACAATCTTGCGGTAGCCGCCGTCGGGAACGTGGGCGACAATGTGGGGGTACTCGTTGCGCTGAAGATACTGGGTGAGAACCTTTGTGACGAACTGTTTTTCATCCTCTGACCACCGGCCGGTCACGACTGAGTCGTACTGTTGGGCTGGGTAGGTTAGCTCAAGCTCCGATGGCACAACACCAATCGGAGAGGTCATCGAGACAGTGTGGCCGCGGTAAGCGATGGCGTCGTGGAACTGGCCGTGGCTTTGGGAGTCGCTGTAGGGTTTGCGGGCCGAACAGGGAACAAGCACCAGCGGCTGGTGGAATCGGTTGCGGTATCGCGTCGTGACGCGCTCGGCAAACCGCTGGATTTCAACCCGGCGGAGCGTGTCGCTCGTGGCTGCCGAGATTTCAGCAGTGCGGAACACAGGGGTTCTGGCTTCAAGATAGCTGTACTGGCTGTCAAGTTCACGGAGTGCGGCAGTCAGCCAGTTGTCGTGGCGGGCTTGGCCCTCAATGTAGTCTCGGAGCCGACCGGCTCGGATGCGTTCTCGCACACGCCGGAGTTCGGCTTCAAGCGCGTTGACGTTGTGTGCAATGCAGTCCTCACGATCAAACGACTCGCGGGGCTGTTGGCAGGCTGGACAGGCACACGGTAGCTCTGTCAGATCTTCGAGAAACGCTTCGTCGTCAGTGGTGAGATATTTGCCCTGACTCCCTTTGATGCGAGCCAGCTTAGTATCAACCGCATCGACACCGGCGTAGGCAAGTAGTGCGACGTTTCGCGGTGTGGCAACGCCGGCACAGATGAGTGCGGTATCAGCCGGTAGTGCCTGCTTCGCGTTGATAATCGCCTCGACGAAAGCCCCGCCATGACCAACAACGCCGGTGGCATCACTCAGAATGTAGGCGTCGGCCGCCTGTGCGGTCGGGTTGTCGCTGGCGACGACAGTCGCTGCCGGGAAATCGACCGCAGCGTGGTCGGTCGCAAACGCCTCCCGAACCTCCTCGCGGGTGCCGGCCGGAAACGACCGGTGGGGGAGGATCGTCAACTCGCTTTCGTCGCCCGCGGGCTGCTCCCGGTCGGCAGCCCACAAACTCCCGGCATCAGCGAGAACATCATCAACACAGGCCGGCGTCGTCACCGGCGCTGTAAGGCGTAGCTCGCCGAGACGGGCTGGGCCATCGCGGTCGAGCACCTCGAAATACTCCGTCATGCCACGTCGTCGGCTGCCGATGGTGAACTATCTTGCCTTTCGGTTACCGCATTGTCTCGGGAGCACTGCCTTTCGGTTACTGCACTGATTCGACGGTGACACGATCCGGGAGACGTTCGATGGCGTCGGTGTGCCACTCCGCAACCGCGAGTGTGAATGCTGTCTCCGGGTTGCTCTCAACGAGTCGACAGACACCCTCCGCGGCCGCCACCTGGGCCGCCCGATCAGTTCGCTCCGGCAGCGTTGCCGTCAGTGGGTAGCTATCAACGAGTGCGCGCGGAAACGGGCCAAACGGTGGGCGAAGCCGCCAGACCGCATCATACGAGTGGCTGTTGGGGATACCACCCTCAGTCAACAGCAGTCGGTCAGGAACAGCCAGCCGATCAAGCCGGTCGTGGTGTCGCTTCACTTCGGGTCGGCGAGCACTCTCCGCAGAGAGATACGCAAACGTGCCTTTCGAGACGGGGTCTTCAGTCTCAAGCTGATCGGCGTGATCCAACAGCGCGCGGTAGCCGTCGTACATCGCCGGATGGCCGCGGGCGCGGCGTTCGACTAACTCAAGCAGATTGCCCTGACGGATCGCCTGCTTGATTCGGCGAATCTCCTCGAAGGTCACATGCAGATTGTGTTCAGCAAGCAGTTGCGTCCGGCGGTGGTCATCCGCAGCCCGGAGTTCTTCGGGCGTGTACTCGCTACAGACCGGGCAGGAACAGGGGAAATAATCAAGCTCAGCAAGCTGTTCGGTGCCGGAGACAGTGAGATACCGGTCGTCGCGGGCATACAGTGCGTAGGCCGCCGAATCAAACAGATCACAGCCGGCAGCCACAGCTAAGGCGAGCATCATCGGATGGCCAGCTCCGAAGAGATGGACAGGGCAGTCAACAGCCAACCCGCGTTTGGCGGCGGCGATGACATCGACGGTGTCAGCGTATCGGTAGTTGTTCATCAGCGGGACGACCGCACCAACCGGGAACAGATCGAGAGTGGTTGCGGCAGCCTGCTTGCCCGCCTGCTCTCGGAGGTCGGGGTACGTCGATCCCTGGACGGGCGCGTTGAGCAGCATCTCGCCGACAGCACTCGATTCGGCATCAGCCAACGCCTGGTTGGTGACAGCAAGATCGGATTCGGCCTGCTCGCGGCGTACATCCGGCGGAGTGGGGATATCAACCGGGGTGCCGATATCAGCCCCGATGGCGTGTTGGAACTCGATGATTTCCTCGGTTGTCACGTCGATATCGCCGTACTCCGAGAGCTGGAATGAGCCAGAATCCGTCATGATCGCGCCATCGAACTCCAGCATTTCGTGGAGACCCACATCAAGTGCCTGCTCGCGGTGGTCGTCGCTTTGGTGAATGATGTAGGCGTTCGTGATGAGCAGCTCGACCCCAAACTCGGATTCGAGGCGGGCGGGATCAATTGTCAGCATATTCGGGTTGATGACGGGCATCAGCGCGGGCGTTTCGACCGTCTGGTCGGCCCGCGGCACCGTGAGCCGGCCGATTCGGCCACAGGCGTCGGTATCCCGAATCTCGAAGTGGTCGCGCATACTGAGTGCTGTTCGGGACGGTCGGTAAGGATTGCGTTCGGCTGATGTTCGTGAGGGCGTACTACCGCGTGAGTTCGTAGTGGGAGGCAGCGAGCACAGCCCGGCCGTCGGCGATGTCGTCGTTGACAACGCTGTCGAGAAAGGCGTCATAGTCAGCGACCGCGACACGAATTGATTCGTTGGCATCGAGTTCCTGTTCGGCGGTTGGCTCACAGTCGCTGGCAACGAAATGGTGATGGACGGAGTTGGCAATCCCATTCGAGGGTTCGGCTGTCACCAGGTGTTCGAGACTGCCGGCTTCATACCCGGTCTCCTCGCGGAGTTCGCGGCGGGCGGCAACAGCGAGCGGTTCACCAGCTTCAACTGAGCCAGCGGGCAGCCCCCGGTTGAGGCGGTCGACTGCCTGCCGCCACTCCTCGATGAGCACAACATCACCGGCTGGCGTAAACGGGAGGATGACGACAGCCGGCGACTCATCAACATAGTGGTAGTCCGTCTCAGTGCCATCTGGAAGTGTTACATCATCGCGCCGCACCGAAAAGCCTGGACAGGTGTACTCGATTTCAGTGTCGGTCGTCTCCCACGCAAGCGGGTCGTCGCTCATACCGCGACTGTCGCCCGGAACCGGGTAAACAGCACCGGTTATCAAACAGTGGCGGTGGTTGCGGGAGGCGAATCAGCAGCCGGGGCAGTCATCGAAGCCAGTGAGGAGGCAGCCGAAGCAGTCACCGCGGTGGCTGAGCCGCCAGCGGGAGTGGCCACCGCAGCAGTATCTGTCTGCTCGTTGATGACGCGAGTTTCGATATCGACGCCGGTCTCATCGCGGATCGACTCGCGCAACGCCGCGGCTGTCGGTGGGTTATCACCGTAGACATGAACCGTCACCTGCTGTGGATTTTGTGAGATGAGCGACGGCTCATAGGCGAACCGCACCTCGGTTTGATCCGGCGTCGAGTCCGCGGCGATCCGTTCGACATCGTTTTCAAACGTCATTGTCTCCCGCGCATCAGCAGAGACCATCGTCAAAAACGAGGTGAGCACCAAAATGGCAAGCAGAAAGACGACAAGTCGCCGACTGGTGAGCCGCCGGGCTTCACGAGCATCATACCAGTGGGTCGGTTTGTAGCGTTTGACCCAGATTGTCACCACGCCAGCAAGGTTGATCGATAACAGATTGACCAACACCAAGACGCTCGCCCCAACCGCCAGCACCGTATCGAGATACGCGATGCCAAGCCCAACAGAGGCAGCCGGCGGCATCAACGCCACAGCAATCATCACACCGACCAGCGCCTCGTCGGCCCCAGACGTTAACGACAGCGCGCCAGCCGCACCCGCCCCAAGAGCGATTGCCAACACCAAGAGTCCAGGATGGGCGCGCTCGGCAACCTGCTGGATCAACAGGAGTTCGAGTTCCGGGGCCAACAGAAGGCGATACGAGAGTGCAAACAGCGTTGCACCAGCCACCGCAACAATAACACCGATAGTCTGGGCGCGGACGCCGTTCCAAAACAGTTCGTTGTCGTTGATCACGGTGCCAACACAGGAGGCCATCGCTGGCCCGATCAGCGGCGCGATCACCATTGAGCCGACGACGACGGCCGCGCTGTCCTGCAACAGCCCAGCCGTGGCGACGACCGCGCTGATCAGTGTTAAGGCCAAATAGTTTGGCGTGCTACGGGAGATGTTTTCAGCCTTGGTGCGAAGCTCATCGCGGGAGATGCGTTCAGTCTCGCCGTTTGAGTCATCCTCGCCAGATTCAGTAGCGGTCTCAAACTGCTCGGAAACGATTGTTTCCACGTCGGTCACGACCATATAGCCGTCACGTTCGACACCAACACTGCGCAGTTCTTCGAGAATACCCTCAACACCATCAGCCTGAGCAGGGATGTAAACAATATCGCTGAACGCAGAATCAGATGTCTCGGCGGTCATAGCGAAATCAACCTCTGCCGCCTCAAGCACCTCAATCACTGTCTCGCGTTTGCCCTCGGGGACAAGTGTTTGGATTAGGCGCATACAGCCGAGTTGGTGGCTATCCTGTCCGATGGAGAATAAGTCGTTCGACAACCGCTGAGAGCAGTTGGAGCCAAACGGTTTTGGCCTGGTGTGGCGTGGGGTCTCCATGTCCCAGCCAACGTATGTGGTCGGCCACCAACAGCCAGATACCGATTCGATTACGGCCGCCATCAGCTACGCACGGCTGAAACAGCAGCAGGGCCGCAACGCCGTTGCAGCCCGCGCTGGTGAGATCAACCCCGAAACCGCGTTTGTACTTGATCGGTGGGCCCGAGAGCCGCCAGCGCATCTCGAAAGCGGCCGCGACAAACAGCTGATTCTTGTCGACCACAACGAGTACAGCCAGGCGGTCGAGGGAGCCAACGCCGCAACCGTGACCGAGGTGTTAGACCACCACCGGATCGGTGATCTGACAACCAGCGAGCCGATCCATTTCTATACCGAACCTGTCGGCTCGACAGCAACGCTTGTGTTCGAGCAGTATGCGGCGGCCGATGTGGAACTCGATAGCCAGACCGCAGGGCTGTTGCTCAGTGGGCTGTTGAGCGATACGGTCGTCTGTCGGTCGCCAACAACAACCGAGAAAGACCGCGTCGCTGCCGAGGAGTTGGCTGCCATTGCTGGAGTCGAACAGGAAGCCTACGGGAAGGAGCTGCTGGCCGAAAAGAGCAAACTCGGCGAGAAAAGCCCCCGCGAGATGGTCGTCGCGGATTTCAAAGCCTTCGAGTTTGGCGACAGCCACGTCGGTATCGGCCAGATCGAAACTGTCGACCCAGACCAAGTGCTATCCCAGCAGGCAGCCGTGTTGGCTGCGATGGATGAGCTTGTCGAGGAACGCGGTTTTGATCTGCTTGTGTTGCTCGTGACTGATCTGCTTGCAGAAGAATCAACAGCACTGCTTGCTGGATCGAAAACCGATGTTGTCGCAGCCGCATTCGAGACGACAATCAACGACAGAACAGTGTCGCTGTCAGGAGTGATGTCTCGCAAGAAACAGGTTGTGCCGCCGCTTGAAAAGGCACTGACTGCTGAGTGATGAGTAGGAAGTGACTGCTGAGTGATGCGCAGGCACTGACTGCTGAGTGATGAGTAGGAAGTGACTGCTGAATGATGAGCAGACACTGACTGCTGAGTGAGTGTGACAACAGCCACGTTGCGAGGGGCTTATTTTCACTCACCACCAACTGCGTGTATGGAGCAGTCCACCGCGGCACCAGCCCTTAGCCGCGGGATACGAGAGGCAATCGGAGTGATCGTCGTCCTGTGATTCCGCTCTATCACGACTTCAGCGACGCAACCGTGTTGATCTTCGGCGGCGGCAGCGTCGGCGCGCGGAAAGCAAAGCGGTTCGTCCGCGAGGCGAGAGTGATTGTCATCAGCCCAGCCTTTGGTGAGCGGTTCGAGGAGCCGTCGCTGTCGGCAGTCGAGCAGATTCGAGCCAAACCAGACGAGGCGTCGATTCCAGCCTGGATCGACCGCGTTGAGCCAGCTTTAGTCGTCGCCGCAACCGACAGCGACAGTCACAACGCGACGATTGCTGCGGCGGCTCGGAAGCGCGACATACTCATAAACCGCACCGACCGCTCGGGAGAGCGACCAGTCGGCAGCGTCGTTGTGCCAGCAACGGTCGAAGACGACCCGGTTTCAGTTGCGATCTCGACAGGCGGAGCCAGCCCAGCACTCTCGCGGTATCTTCGCCAACAGATCGAAGCCGAACTCGAAAATGCGGGCGCGATGGCCGAGCTAACCGGTGAGCTGCGGAACGAGCTCAAAGAAGAGTTGCCGCCGGCTGAACGACGGACGGCGGTTCGATCAGTTGTTCGGTCGCCCGCCGTTTGGAAGGCTTTACATACGGGTGTCGACAACGCTCAACGCGAGGCAGCACGCGTAATGGACGCAACCGATCTGGGGGATGAACAATGATCAGACGGGGTGTGATCACCGGCGTGAGCGTCGCCCACCAGCAGGCGACGGTTGACGAGATCGAAGCCGCCACGGCGGCGGATATCCGAGACCGACTCAACAGCCTGACGGCAACAGCCGGCGTCTCCGAGGCCTTTGCCATCCAGACCTGCAACCGGAGCGAGGCCTACGTTGTCACCGACAGCCCAAAACAGGGCAAAGAGGCACTCAGCGAGATTACTGACTCGGCCGGGGCTGAGACAGTCGAGGTGATGAGCCACGAGGAGAGCATCCGGCATCTGATGCGACTGGCCGCTGGACTTGAGTCGCTGGTCATCGGCGAAGATCAGATTATCGGCCAATTTAAGGACGCAATCGAGACCGCCCGCGCTGAAGACAGCATCGGCCCAATACTCGATGACGCACTGCTGAAGGCTGTCCACGTCGGCGAACGCGCCCGCACTGAAACCGCGATCAACGATGGCGTCGTCTCACTTGGCTCGGCCGCAGTCACACTCGCCAGCAGCGAAACCGAGCTTGCGGATGCAACCGCGCTGGTCATCGGAGCTGGCGAGATGGCGACAATCGCGGCCGAATCGCTGGCTGAGACTGGTGTCAGCCAGATCGTGATCGCCAACCGGACGGTACCGCATGCAACACATATCGCTGAGACAGTCCCCGTCTCAGCCAGTGGTGTCAGTCTCCCCGCAGCCCCCGCGGTCGTCGATGACGCATCGGTCGTCATCGCCGCAACCGGGAGTCCAGAGCCGGTGTTGAGGAAAGCAGATTTCGAAGCGGCTGGTGAGACAGTCTGTATTGATCTCGCCCAGCCACGAGATATCGAGCCGACAGCAGCTGACCACGCGGCCGTCGAGCTATACGATATCGACGCGCTTGAGGCGATTACAGACAAAACCCGCGCCCAGCGGTCGGCTGCCGCCGAAGCCGTCGAGGAGATGATCGACGAAGAGTTTGATCGGCTGCTCGCACTTTTCAAACGGAAACGTGCAGACGAAGCAATCAGTGCGATGTATGAGAGTGCCGAACGCGTCAAACAGCGAGAAGTCGGCCGCGCCCTCGCCAAACTCGATGCACACGAGGATGTCAGCGACAAACAGGAGGCAGTCATCGAGTCGCTGGCGGATACACTGGTGAATCAGTTGCTTTCAGCACCCACAAAGAGCCTCCGTGAGGCCGCCGCCGAAGATGACTGGACAACAATCCAGACCGCGATGCAGCTGTTCAACCCCGAGTTTGACCAGATTTCGGCAGATGAAAAGCCCGAATCAGCAGCTGAGGAAATGCCGGAATCAGCAGCTGAGGAAATGCCGGCGTCGACACCGGAGGAGATGCCGGAGTCGCTTGATGAGATTCCCGACAGCGTGGTGAGTGAGATGCCACCACATGTGATTGAACAGCTCTCCGAAGAGTAGCCTGCGGCGAGGTGGGACACCAGAACACCCATATAGCCAGCGACCATCAGCTACTGTTCATGATCACCGAGGAGTACGATTTCTGGCTGTTCGATCTCGATGGCACGTTGATCGACGCCGAATGGGAGTACATCCGCTCGGTGTTTGATCGAGCCGGGGAGAAACTCGGCCGAGAGTTTACCGACCGCGAAGCCGAATATATCTGGCACGGACTCGGCGGCAAACGGGACGCACTGCTCCAAGAGATGGGTGTCGACCCCACATCGTTTTGGGCGGTGTTTCATGAGGCTGAAACGCCGAGTGAGCGGGCCGCTGCGAGCAAACTCTATGATGATGCCGCGGTGTTGCTCGCAACGATTAATCGGGACGAGACACCGATTGGCGTCGTCACCCACTGCCAGGAGTTTCTCACCCAGCCGGTGTTAGCAGAACTTGAGCTTGCGGAGTGGTTCGATGCGGTTGTCTGCTGTAGCGAACAGATTGGCTGGAAACCCAACCCCTCGCCAGTCCACCGCGCAATGGAGGCATTAGAGGTCGACAGCGACCACCACGGCGTCCTCGTCGGCGATGCAGCCGTCGATATTGGGGCGGCATGGAACGCGGGGTTAGATGGCATTCACGTGGAACGACATGGCCACGCCCAGCGGGGACACTGTGTGCGTGGAGAACATCGCGTCAACTCACTGACTGAGTTGTTGCCGGCAACAACAGCAGAGAGTCAGCCAAAAACGTTACACACAGACTAATCCTGCGTCATTCGGAACTCAAACTCGCCGGTATCCTCCTCGTCGGGTTGGTCGCCACCGTCGGTTGCGACTGAACTGCTTGTGGTGCTGGCTCCAGCACTCATCTCAGCAGCCGCGGTTGGCTCATCAGTAGACGCAGTCGGGGAATCGACTGTTGGTGTGGACGGCGTTGTACTGCTGTCGGCAGTGGACTCACTGGCCGTGCTGCTGTTGACAGTTGTTGTGGACTCAGTGGCTGTATCTGTGCTGCTTTCGACCGTTGTTGTGGACTCACTAGCTGTGTCCGTGCTGCTGCCAGCAGTTGCTGTGGACTCACTGCGTGTGTCAGTGCTGGTTGGTGACGACGTTTCAATTGTTGTCGTGGTCGAAGCCTCAAACTCGGCGAGTGTGGAGCGAAGGTCGGCGGCTTTCGAGCGGAGTTCGCTGGCCGAACTCTCGACTGCCCGGACAGTCTGACGCTGATCGGTCGCGGTGTCGGCAACGGTATCAGCAGCGGCTGTCGTCCGTTCGGTCTGTGAGTCAAGCGTTGCAACCTGGTCGACAACCTCGGTTGCCACATCGGCCTGTTCGGTCGTGGTTGTGTTGATTTCGTCGATGCGGTTGTCGATCTCTTCGACCGCAGCGATCATCTCCGAGAGCTGGTCAATCGCGCCTTCGACTGTGTCGACACCCTGGCTGATGCGAACCGAGGTTTCGTCCATCCCGGCGACAGCCTCGTTGGTTTTTGACTGAACACCCTCGATTTTGCCATCGATTTCGGCCGCTGCCTCTTTGGTCTCCTCCGCGAGGCTTTTGACCTCCTCGGCGACGACGGCAAAGCCGTCGCCCTCCTCGCCGGCTCTGGCTGCCTCAATCGAGGCGTTGAGTGCGAGTAGGTTGGTCTGTTCGGCAATCTCGCTGATCATATCTGCGATCTCGCCGATCTCGTCCATCCGCTCATCAAGCGCTTCGAGATCGCTCATCGTCTCATCAGTTGTCTGCTCGATTGCATCCATCTGCTCGATGGCCTCACTGGCAGCAGCCTCGCCTTCAGTGCCGGCATCGGTGGCGTCATCGACTGTCTCGGCGACGGTTTCGACTGTTTGGGCAACGGTCTCGGACTGGTCAGCGAGTGTCGTCAACTCGGTGTTGATCGTCTCAAGCGTGGTTGTCTGGTCGCTTGTCTCCTGTGTGATCTCGCTGGCGGCGGTTGAAACGCGGTCGGTCGTCGAGGCGAGTTTGTCGGTGCGGCTGTCGACACCGCTGGCTGTCTCTGCGAGTGTAGCGGCCTGTTTGGTTGCCGCTGAGAAGCGGGCCGAAAAGGCCGCCAGCGTCTCGTTGATCTCCTCGCCGATCTCGCGGAGTGCGTCGTTGTCGGTCGGCGGATCAACGCGTTTGCTCAGATCGCCTTCGGTAGCTGCCTGGAGCGTTCGGCAGTAGGCATCAGCAGCCTGCTCGACGGTCTGGGTGTGTGTTGCAAGCTCGTCTTCGGCTGTGGCGGCGTCTGCTTCGGCCTGTTGGCGGGCCTCGTGTTCGTCGGTGACAAAGGCACGAAGCTCGGCAAGGGCGGTCTGGAGCTGGCCGATTTCGTCATCGCGGTCGGCCTCAAACCGAACATCGAAATCGCCATCAGCGAGCTGGGCGGTTTGGGCTGCAATCTCGGCAATCGCGTCGCGTTCCTCACGGAGGAGTGCGACAAGCAACGCTGCGGCACCACCGGTCAACAACAGGAGGCCAACAACGAGGCCACCGGTGCCGAGTGCGCCAGCAAGCGCGCCGAAGGCAGCCGCAAGCTGTGAAAGGACTGGAATGCTTGCGGCAACAGCGGTCGTCAACTGCACGTACACGAGGAGTCCCGAGCCGACGGCGAGTGCCGCCGCGCCGGCTGCGACCAGCGCGAGGCTCGCCCTGTCGCGCTCGGCGAGTCGGTCACTGAACGGCACAGTAGGGGTCATATAGGTACCTCTTAGCAAACCAACTGTATAAAATGAGGTGTCTCTCGTGGCAGCTCAGCGGCACGTTGGGAGTGATAGCAGCCCAAATCTCAGTTGAGAGCGACAGCAACTCAGATTCCAGTTGGATGGCTGTGATAGCTCGTGTTGATTCCCCACTCCTCGGCAAGCGACTGGAGTCGCTGGACGCCACCAGTTTCGGTGGCATAGTGTCCAGCAAGCACCACGTTGATCCCAGCCTCGCGGGCGCGATGGTAGACCTGCTGTTTGCCCTCGCCAGTAATCAGCGTATCCGCACCGACTGCCTGTGCCTCAGCAAGCCAGTCGGTGCCGCTGCCGGTGACGATAGCGACCTGCTCAACTGTCTCAGGGCCAAACTCAAGGAGTTGCACATCGTCGTCTTCGAGTTCTGATTCGAGCGTAGCGACCAGCTCCGAGCGAGAGAGGTCGTCGGCAACGCCCCGCTGGCCGACTGTCACCGGTCCCATCGAGCCGAAGGCTTCGGTCTCGCGCAGCCCGAGTGTGTCAGCAACTACGGCTGCGTTGCCCAACGTCTGGTGGCCATCAAGCGGGAGATGGGAGACATACAGCGCGATATCGTTCTCGATGAGCGCGGCGATGCGGCCGTAGTGGTGGTCGGTGATGCGGTCGATACCGCCCCATGAGAGCCCGTGGTGGACGACAAGCACATCAGCCGCAGCGTCGGCGGCGTCGGTGATCGTTGCCTCGGCGGCGTCGACAGCAAAGGCAGCGTGATCGACAGTCCCCTCCCGTGGCCCAACCTGCAATCCGTTCGCGCTGGCGTCGACATCGCTGTAGGCGTCGGTCTCGAGTCGGTCATCAAGCCGCTCGACAAACGCAGTGAGTTCCATACCAGTAGCTGGATGGGAGTCGGTTTGTAAGCGACGAAAACAGGCAGCAGGCGTTAGTCGTCGAGAGCGACGGCGTTGACCTGACCGATCTGGCCAGGACGGGAGGTGACGCGGGCTTTGCCCTCGCTGGTTTCGATGATCGCGCCTTTGGTGATGATGTTTCGGCGGGCGTAGTTCACGTTTGCTGGGTTCTCGACCACGTCTTCGATCTCGACGGTCTCGGTCTCGCCGTCAGCCGAGAGTTGGGCAACGTTTGTCGAGAGTGCGCGGAGTTTGTCCTCGTTGCCGCGGGAGTCGATCACCTGGAGTCGGGTGTCGGCAACGCGGGTTTCGGCTGGCTCGCGGCCAAGCTCGTGTCGTTTCTTTTTACTGGCGTGTTTGAGTCGTCCGCCGGTTCGCTTCCGTGCGGAGCGTCCCTGATCTTTCATACGGCCACAGAGCACCAGCAGCTACTTGAATCGCTCGAAACCAGCCCAATTGCTGAGTCGGATGAACGCCCAGCAGTCACAAGCGTTAGGTGGCTCTCGGTGGTTCAGTTGAGATATGAGTCTTGAGGTCGCTGTTGCGGTTCCCTTCCGCCAGCGAGGAACTGAGACCCTCGGCGAGGGTGAGTTTGTCGTCGCGCTCTCGTTGGATCGGGAGTGGTTCTCGCCGGATCAGGCCAAACGGCTGGTCGATGTGGCGGTCGGCCGCGGCCTCTTAGCAAACGAAGACGGCGACCTCGTCGCAACATTCGATACCGACAGCGTCGAGGTGCCGGAGGGGTACACCCCGGATACCGACATCCTCCGGGCGCAATCAACATTCGAGCAGCTGTTAGACCGAATGGTTGAGGCAGGCATGCAGAAACAGGAGGCTGTCGCTGCCGCAAACGAAACACAGCGAACACTCGGCGTCACGCTTGAGGCGGCTGCCGTCCTTGTGGCAACGCGGGAAGGAATTGATGTGTCGGCTGCGGCCAACGCCGTCCAAGCAGAACTCAAAACCGCAGCAGAGTAAGAAATCAGCACCAGAAAAATGGTTCAGAACCGACTCAACGACGGGAAACGAATTGCCCAACTGTTATCTAGCGAACTGACTGGCGATCAGCGAACACTCGAAACGGTCGTTGTCGCTGACGCTGATCCCGACGTTGACCCAACAGCCGAGGGTGGGTTTGCCTACCGGATTGTGGCGGTTGCAGCCGACGCAGTTGGCACCGACGACCGCGGGCGACCAACGCTTGCCGCCGACTCCCTCAGTGACGTTGACAGCGACGTAGCTGCAGTTGCCTCCGTGTTCGTCCATCCCGAGCGTGCCCGAATCGAGTTCGACTGTTGGACTGCGGCTGCTGGTGAGGCAGTCGCCGATAGCGAGCTTACAGTTGAGACAGCAGACGACAAACGTGTCATCTTCGTTGACGACGGTGCCGAAGTCAAACGCGTGTTGCCAATCATACGGGCTGTGGTTGTGGACGCAGACACACCATAGCTCGCCGACTGCGGCTGTGCGTGTGGTGTTCCAAACCGCGGTACATACAACCAACCTGATTCACATCGGTATGCTGTGGGTACTGTATGACACGATACATTCAGACTGCTGACGACGGGCGTATCACCGATATTCGATCTGAGGAGCCAGATGGCGACGACTGGATCGAAATTACAGAGCTTGCGTATCTCAGTGATGCCGCACCTGACGGTCACGAGGCGATTCGGTACTACAAGCCAGAAGCAGACGAACCCGACGATGGCTGGGGGATCGAATCCGAAACACTCGGAAAGAAGTTCGTCCCGGAATAGTCCAGTGACTTCCAGCGCGGCGTGATCGGTTGCTATTCTCCCAGTGAGCTAAACGGAAAGCAGCGTGTCCAGTGGCTGGTGGTTGGTCTGCCTATATCGAGGCAATAAGATCCGGGAGTTCAACCGCAAGTTGCTCGCGCTGGATGGTGAAATCAGCCCGTGGATCTGGCTCTGGGCCGCCCGCAAACAGCACCTGGATGCTGGTGAGTCCGGCGTTGTTCGCACCCTGAATATCGTCATCCGGGGTGTCACCGATATAGACGGTTTCGCTCGCCTCGGTGCCGAGTTCATCGAGCAACAGTTCAAACGGAACTGCATCGGGCTTGCCAGCCGATAGCTCGCCAGTGACAAGCGTTGTATCAAACAGCGACTCCCAGCCGAGGAACTCGATTTTTGATCGCTGGGCTTTCACCGGGCCGTTTGTCAACAGCCCAAGGCGGTACGTTGAGCGGAGTGTTCGAAGCAGCGATTCGGCTCCCGGAATCGGCACAAGAGCTTGGGTCACAGCCTCGCGGTAGGCTGCGGCCAACTGTTCGGGATCGACCCCGGAGTCCTCCCCAAGGATGTCGGCAAAAATCGGTGCTCGGCTTTCGGCTGTCAGATGATTGCTGTGGGCGTCGATATACACATCCCGCGAAAAGGATGGCGCGCCAACCGTTTCGATTGCTTCCGCAAGCAGGGTTTCACGATCCCGAGTTGGTACCGCCAGCGTATAATCGAGGTCGAAGCCGACCCCGCGTATCGACATAGCTGTCCGTTTTGGCTCCAACGGTATGAGGCTAGCGACCCGCGACGGGCTGACGGGGGATTTTTGCCTATTGGCCGCGGCGGTAGGAGCATGACGCTGGATCCGATCCACGTCGATGCCATCGCCCGGCTTGCGGGGTCGGTCGCCGACGCTGTCGACGACACAGATCACGACGCGTTCGCCGAAACTGTCTGGGAGGAGTTTCTCGATCCCCTCACCGATAGTCAGGGCCGAACCGTTGTCGAACCACTCGGCGAAAAGCAGCGCAACCGCGTGGATATCGACGAGATCGCTCTCGCCGAGCGGCCGTTTGAGACAGTCCATGCCATCGACTCAGGAACGATCAACCCAACAACATTCAAAAACGGGCTGGTGTTGGATCTTGCCCACGCAGCAATGGGTGTCGATCCCTCTGATCTCTCGATCCACCGCGCCCGGACGATTGTGGCAACTGTCCACTCAAACGACCAGACCGCAAATCTGGCCTCAGACTGGGTGGCGATTGATGGTGGCCACAGCCAGCGGCGTGTGATTCGCGCGCCGGATGTCAACCGGTATGCGGAGGCAGTCGTCCACGCGCTGTCGCTGTATCTCGCCGAGGGCCACCACGCGCTCAAACACGCCAACACAGTCGAGGAACTGCTGTTGCTTGATGGCCCGCTGTACCCGAAAGAGATTCTCACATGGCGGGATCGCAACCCCGAACTTGACGCGCTGACCTACGAAGCCCGCCCACAGCGTGTGCTCAGAAACTACGTTGAACTCGTCGAACAGTTTGTTGAAGAGGAGATTCCGATTGCAGGGTTCGTCAAAAACCCCTCAGCGCGGGTGATCACAGACGCAATTGCAGAGAAAGACACTGGGTTCGACGCGCCGTGGCCGGATGATACGACCTTCTTTACCCGGTTGCTCGAACGTGAGAGTGAGGAAAACACGGAGTCGGCACCGCCTGGCACAAACCGGCTGACCGATGAGTTGACCGCTACCTCATGGTTTATTTCTCGCGGCGGGCCGGATGGCGCGATGGCTGCCGATGGCGACGCACTCGGCGTTGAGCGGAATCTCGATCCGGTCTGTTATGAGGTCACCTTCTTCGTGATCTACGATCCACGAACCGATCTCTGTTACAAGGTCGAAGCCCCGTATGCGGTGACACGTGATCCAGCAACCCGCTCGCAGCTCAAAACCCAGATGCTCTCAGCAGTCGCCGCCGAGCAGGGGCCGCCGCGGGCAGTCGGCAAAGCAGACGAACTCGCCAAGATCAGTAGTGCTGAAAAGGCCGCACTCCGCCGGAAATTCGAGGACAAACTCCACAGTGAGCAACACCAGCAGTACAACACTCACCGCTGGGATGGCGACGAAACCAGTTAGGCTGGGTCGGCAGACTCAACTTCGACCGTGACGGCGTCGCTGTCGACACCGATCCGAACAAACTGTGTGATGACGTGTTCTTTGGCTGCCTCGATTGCCTGCTCTTTGGTCTCGAAGCCTCGCGGCAGTGGCTCCTCAAACGCAATACGGATCTCTTCGCCATCAACCTCGATTGGGGAGCCACCGCTTTCGACCGCATAAAATGAGTCACAGATCCAGACGTAGGGTGCATCCTCGTCTGGGGTGCCCTTGTAGCTCGGTGGCTCCTCGCCACGCTCAAAAACGGTGCCCGTGAGATCAGTGCCGCCACCGTGGCCCCGAACGAGTAACATACCCACTGTAGGAGTTCAACAGTAAAAAGCGGGCCGTCGATGTCGACACCGCTCAACTCGTCGCGTCGAGATGCGCCACCAACGCCGAAGCCGTCTCGGCTGGCTGCTCATGGAGGAGCCAGTGAGTTGCCGCCGGAAACGTCTCCAGCTGGCCGTCATCACAGAACGCCACGCTCTTTTCAGCCATCTCCGGCAGCAGAAACTGATCCTGTCGACCCCACATCACAAGCGTTGGTACCGAGACCTGCTTCTGCGGCGGCCGCGGGCGATACCGCAGCATTGCGCGATACCAGTTAATCATCGCTGTCAACGCTCCTGGTTGCGTCCAGGCGATGCGATACCGGCTGAAATCGGCTGCGGAAAACGTGCCAGGTCGGCTGCTCTCGGCCAGCCCGCGGCGAAGGAGCCAGCAGTTGCCAGCTCGTGAGATCGCCTCCGGCAGCCACGGAAGTTGGAAGGCGAGCATATACCAGCTTTTGCGGCGTTGTCGCCAACTGCTGCGGAGGGTGGTTTCCATCACTGTCGGATGCGGCACGTTGATTGCGGTTAGTGAGTCGATCCGGTTGGGGTGGGTGAGTGCGAGCCACCACGCGACTGCCGCGCCCCAGTCGTGGCCGGCGACCGCGGCCGTCTCGCGGTCGAAGGCGTCAATGAGACCGACGATGTCGCTGGCGAGTGTGTCGAGATGGTAGCTTCTGACGCCGTCGGGTTTCTCGCTGCGGTTGTAGCCGCGTTGGTCGGGAACAACCACGCGGTAGCCAGCATCAGCCAGCGGCTGGATCTGGTCGTGCCAGCCGTACCAAAACTCAGGAAACCCATGGAGGAGGATGACAAGCGGGCCATCCTCGGGGCCGGCCACTCTGGTATGAAGCCGCACCTCGTTGGTTGCAACAGTGGCCGAGGTGCCAGGCAACGCCGTCTCGGAATGGGTGGCATCTGTCGGAGACACAGTAGCGATAGAACGGGAACCACAGAATAGCTACCGGTAGCAGGAGGCTCAGCTATCGGGAGCAGTCAGCAACTCCTCGGCATCGATTTTCTGTTTTTCATAGAAGCCGCGGCCTTTGAGGCGGGGCACGCTGTGAGTGTGGAGAGTCTGGCTCTCAAGATCGAAAAGCATCGGAAAGACGTTTGTTCGGCGGTCAGCAACGGTGTACTCCTCGGTGGCGAACTCAACCAGCGACGGGGCTGGGTCATGCGTCAGAAAGACGATATAGCCAAACAGATTCTCGACTGAGCCATCGGTCGGCGGCGACGCCGACGAAAGCAGCGTTCGGAACGCATCAGTCGTCGTCTCCAGCGTCTCAGAATCGAGATCAACCGTCTCGCCAACAGTCACAAACACTTTCGTCCGGCCAATCGTCGGATCTTCCTCCTCTTTGTACCAGACAGGATCAAATGGGTTTGCCTCACTCGGTGGTACTAGGTCGTAATCGTGATCCAGCACGGTTGTCTCAACGTGATCACGATAGGTTTGGCTGTCCATGCGGAGTACTCTGCAGGTTATTGTATATGTTATTCGGTATCCGCTGGTTTCCGTTAGGCAGTTGGCAGTAGTGCGACGCTACAGCAGTCAACCAGTGCGACACTGCGGCAATCAAACAGTGCGACACTGCGGCAATCAAACAGTACTGCGTCGTCGTTGTCAACCAGTGTTATGTCGCAGCAGTCATCGACCAGACAGCAATCAGTCCGAGTCCGAGCGCGGGAATAAACGGCAACACAAGGAATGTCATAAAGAATGTCCAGCCGAGTTGTGCCGGCGCGGTCGGTCGAAGATAGATAACTCCCGGAATGATGAGAAAGCAGATGATGACCGCAACGACGAGTACCCATCCCTGTCGGCCAAAGCCGGATGGCGTGTCGCCAGCAGTCGACTCCGCAGCAGCAGCAGTCGATGCTTCGGCAGTAGCAGTCGGCTCCTCGCCAGCATCATCTGGAGCCTCGGCTGCTGTCTCGGTTGTCACCGAATCGGGCTCGTGGACATAGCCATCAGTCCCAGTCTCACCCGTATCGGAACCCATGGTCGCTGTTGAATCCGGACTGTCAAAGCAGTCACGATCCCCCAGTCGATCAGTTTTAACCCACTCGGCGGCAACACTGCGGCATGAGTCAACAGCAGCCCCCAAAGTCGGGGAAAGACCCGAACCTACGGAGCAATCAGGTTACAGAGGGCACCGATCAGGCACCCTCACGCGCCATGTTCCGCGCAATGGGGTATGATGACGAAGATCTCTCCTCACCGATGGTTGGGATCGCCAACTGTGCAGCCGATATCACCCCCTGCAACGTCCATCTCGATGATGTCGCCGAATCGGCGTACGAGGGCGTTGATGCTGCCGGCGGGATGCCGATTGAGTTCAACACGATCACGATCTCGGATGCGATCTCGATGGGTACCGAAGGGATGAAGGCCTCGCTGATCTCCCGAGAGGTCATCGCTGACAGCGTCGAACTCGTCTCCTTTGGTGAGCGAATGGACGGCCTGGTCACCATCGGCGGCTGCGATAAAAACATGCCCGGGATGATGATGGCGATGATCCGCACGGATCTACCAAGCGTCTTTGTCTACGGTGGCTCGATCATGCCCGGCGAACACGATGGCCGAGAGATCACGATCCAAAACGTCTTCGAGGGCGTGGGTGCAGTCGCCAGCGGTGAGATGAGCGAGGAGGAACTCGATGAGATGGAGCGCAACGCCTGTCCCGGCGCGGGCTCCTGCGGTGGGATGTTCACCGCCAACACGATGGCTTCAATCAGCGAAACACTGGGACTTGCGCCGCTTGGCTCGGCAGCCGCGCCAGCCGAACACGAACAGCGATACGAGATTGCCGAACGCGCTGGCGAGGTCGCACTTGACGTGATCGAAAACGACCGCCGCCCCTCGGATATCCTCTCAAAAAAGAGCTTCGAGAACGCCATCGCACTCCAGGTTGCGACAGGCGGCTCAACAAACGCCGTGCTTCACCTGCTCGCACTCGCAGCCGAAGCAGGGATCGAGCTCGATATCACGGAGTTCGACGAGATCTCACGCCGTACACCAAAGATCGCTACCCTCCAGCCCGGCGGGACGCGCGTGATGAACGATCTCTTCGAGGTCGGCGGCGTGCCGGTCGTCCTGCGGCGACTCCTTGGGGCTGATCTCATCCACGGCGACGCGATGACCGTGACTGGTCGCACCATCAGCGAGGAGCTTGCGCATCTCGAAGAGGAGGGACAGCTTCCTGACGACGAGACAATCGATGTCGACTATCTGTACCCCGTCGACGATCCATACCAAGCAGAGGGTGCAATCAAAATCCTAACTGGCAATCTCGCACCAGATGGGGCAGTGCTCAAAGTCACCGGCGACGACAAATTCCACCACGAAGGGCCGGCTCGCATCTTCGAAAACGAAGAAAACGCGATGGCCTACGTCCAGGAGGGCCACATCTCCTCGGGCGATGTGCTGGTCATCCGCAACGAGGGCCCAAGCGGCGGGCCAGGGATGCGAGAAATGCTTGGTGTCACCGCTGCTGTCGTCGGCGCGGGCCACGAAGATGACGTTGGCCTGCTGACTGATGGCCGGTTCTCCGGAGCAACGCGGGGGCCGATGATCGGCCACGTCGCACCGGAAGCCGCAGACGGCGGCCCAATCGCACTACTCGAAGATGGCGACACCGTCACCATCGATATTCCAGCGCGTGAGCTATCAGTTGATCTCTCTGAGGAGGAGCTTGAGGCCCGCCGAGAAGAGTGGGAGCCACGTGAGCCAGCCTACACCAGCGGTGTGCTTGGCAAATACGCCCGCGACTTTGGATCGGCAGCTAAAGGTGCGGTGACCAACCCCGGATTGGTCGACAACGACTGACGGGCCTCACTCGTGGGTGAACAGATACACCCGGCCGTCGTCATCAACCGAGACACAGAGATCCATCACCTCAGATAGCGAGAGACTGGTCTCGTCCTGTTTACACCGAATCAGATAATCAAACGGCTCACCACAGACCGGACAGGCAATCGAGGTGGTGTTCTGGTAGGTCGATATTTTCTCGTTGTCCCGCCGGGGTGTGAGATAGTTGACCAGTTCGCTCAGCGATTCGTCATACTCTGTGTTGTCGGCGGGCTCACTGTCCATGTCAATGTTAGCCACTGCCGAGGAAATAAAAACATCGCTCACCCGGCTCAGTTATCGGCGGTTTGGAGACACGCGATGGCTGTTTCGACTGCATCAGTCGCTGTCTCTCCAAAGATGTAGGTGATTGGCTCAATGCCGAAGGCACCCTCATGATAGAGGACGCGCGGAACCGGCTCACTGTTGCGGGCAATCGCGGTGAGTCGGTCGATGCGGTCGTCATAGCTGGCATCAAAACTCGCGGTTGGCAACCCCGCCGCCTCACACGCCGCGAGCAGTTGGTCGGTTGTTTTGAGATTGACCGCCCCGCGGAGTTCGGGGTCGGCCGTCATCACCGCCTGAATCGCACTGGCAACGTGTTTTGAGGCCCCAAACTCGGGGTCGGCGGGGACGTTCGCCCGACCATTCATTGCGTGAATGCGGCCTGGAACCGCAGCCACGTCGGTTGGGCTATCGGCCTCGGGCAACGCCATCCCGATGTTGGTACCGACGTTTGGAATCTGCTCGACGACCGCAGGCGTGTTCGAAAACAGCCTGACGGCCTGCTGAATGTTTCTGAGCACCTCGCGTTCGGTCTCAACAAGGCTGTCTTGGCCGCGAACACAGAGATCACAACCCATCCCTTCGAGGGCGGGCATGGCTTCTTCGTGTACCGCACAGATCGGGCCGCGATCCTCAAACTCCCGAATCAACGCCAGCAGCTCCGAAAGTGCCTCGTACTCATCGACGCTACCGTCAGCAAAGCCGGCGGCGATATGTTCGACCACTTCCTGCATGCGTGGCTCCTCGGTAAAGTGTGGATCACCGGTCTGCTCGCCGCTGAGATACTTGCTGACCGCAGCCTGTGAGATACCGAGTCGCTCGGCAATCGCCTGCTGCGAAAAGCCATGGTCGGCGAGTTCGGTCGCCAACATCGCCCGCGCAGTCGGTAAAAACCGCTCGACAACAATCTCACTGGGAAGTTGGAGTGTCATTGGTTATACCGGGTAGTCAACAGCAGAATAGAGATGGTGTGCCGATATAAAATCGGCGGGTGGCTACTACCTTCATTGAGCGAGAGAGTCCCGCCGTTTACAGTAGTTGCCGAACCTAACTGAGGTTCATTTTGATTCGGTTCTGAGTTTGAGTATGGTCGAGATAACTGAGGCAAGACAGGTTTGTCGTGCTGCTTCGACGTTGCTGTACCCAGAGTTGGATTTCGAGGTCAAACAGTGCGGCAAGTACACGAGAGAGGATTTTCTCGAAATCCTCTCTCGGATCGCCTTCGATCAGGAGTTCGCAAACACCGGTGGGAAGAC
>OBKM01000251.1_pt1 | contig 26808 bp, 22 predicted proteins | sample 1519691 | NCBI WGS metagenome assembly OBKM01 (sample SAMEA37050418, study PRJEB22526) | metagenome | biome: saline pan; feature: lake; material: water | place: Egypt | collected 2015 | depth 0.5 m
TCTCAAAATCGTCCATTGGGCGTGAGACGGGAGTTGTCGTGCCGTGGTGAAGCGGTAGACCCTCACGGACACATCACTGTGTTCGGGTGTTAATTCCAGCCGACCCCAACCGGGGAAGGTCGGGGGGAATTAAATTCCGTTGCCGGTGCAGTGCGGCCCCAAACACGGAAGCCTCGGGGTCGTACGGAAGACGCAGTCTTCCGTGATGACGAGAGACGACGTCTCTCGAACCACTTGCCCCCGAGGTACTTCACACGGGCCTTCTCCCGTGTTGATTCTCGACTGATGACCGCACTGTGATGGCTAAATCGCCAGACGGTGTTCTACCAACAACCGCTTACGCAAAATCGTACTGGTTATAAACCACCAAAATTAATTATGGTACGATTGGTAAATTAATACTAGTGGGCACTAAGTGGACACTTGGGGCACTCAAACCACATGCTGTCCGCCCTCACAGACCGGGATAACCTCAACTTCAACTTCTCACGATTTGACCTCGCTGATGTCGAGGTGGAACAGGAGGTGACACTCTCGAACGGTCGAATCCCAGACGCGGTAACATGGACTTCCGAAGACTGGTTCATCTGCTGGGCACTGCTAGATTGAACCCCCTCACTTGAGTGCTTCAACAGGCGGTTGATTGTCGAGTGCTCGGTGGCTGCGATGATGGTTGTGGTAGGCGGTGTAACATCATTCGGGAGTGACCTGCCCGCCCGAGTCGTTGGCCGGAACGCCGGGGCTCACTCCGGTCGTACGAAACCAGTGAGACTGGTTTCGTCTCACCGACCGCGCCCGCCGACGCCGTGGCCGCTGTCATCGTCGGCGTGGCCAAGCGCCTTCCGGAGAAATGTCGTCCACCGCTTGCGGTCGGCGGTCTCCTGTGCCCGGGCCTCGGCCTCGACATCGACGGGACCGAGATTTTCGAGTTCGGTCAGCGCCCGGTCGAGCCCGATAATCGACTCCGCGAGGCGCTCACCCTCCGCGCGGGTGATTGCCCCCTCCTCGATCTGTTGCCTGCGCTGGAGGCGCTCGCGCCGGAGGTTCCGCTTTGCCCGCTCGACGCGCTCGGCCTCGCCTGGCGGGACGGTCTCGCGTCGCCGTATCTCGAAGACAAACTCCCGGAGCGGGACCTGCTCGCCCTGGACGGTCACCTCGTCGGGGATCGACGCGCCGACGGTCGCACCCTCGCGCTCGATGCGCTCCAGCAGTTGCTTGCGCTCGAACTCCTTCACGCTCGCCGTTCGTGTCGCGCCCACTTTGTCCCTTCGGCGGGGACGGCGGTCACGAAACCTCGGATGGTCCCGACGAGGCAGGGTCCGCGACGGCACCGCGCCCGAGCAACGCCGTGACGCGTCGGCCGGGCCGCCCGCGACACCCACTTATCGGTGGAGGAACGAGTTGGAGTATGGGACTCGGAAAGCACCTCGTCAACGGGCTCGTCTCGCTGGTCATCAGCGTCGTCATCACCAACTACACCGCCGAGAGCGGGGACTCGTACGACAACTCGGAGCTACTGCTCTCGGTCGCGGTCTCGGCGTTCCTGTCGGGCTTTTTCACCAGCTACTTCGCGGAGGACTGACCGCTTCGGCGGCGGGCAAGCGCCCACAGTCCGCCGAGCGCGGCAACCGCGGCTCCGACACCCAGCCCGGGGCCGAACTCGTCACCCGGGTCGTCACTCGCCGACCCGCCGTCGGCGTCGCCGGTCTGCTGGTCGGCACGGCGCCAGTCACCAGGATGTCCGAGGGTGCCGAGTTGCGCGCGCGAGTCCACGCTTGACCCATCGACAGTTGCCGGGAGCGCGTACAGGCCGTCCGCGCCGAGATAGACCCGCCCGTCGGCGACCGTCGGCGGGCCGGCCCTCCCGTCGGTCCCGAACCCCCACAGGAGGGCACCGGTCTCGACATCCAGAACGGACAGGCCGCCGACCCCGCCGACGAACACCCGGTCGCCGGCGACCGTCGGTGATGAGTGTGGGCCGTCGGTGTCCGCGAGCCACGCCCGCTCGCCGGTCGCTATCGAGAGCGCCGAGAGCCCGTCCGGACCGCCGACGAAGACCCTGTCGCCGGCAGCTGTCGGTGGTGTCCGGGCCCCGACCTCGGCGTGCCACTCGCGGGTCCCCGAGTCCAGTGCCAGCGCCGACAGGCCGTCGGCGCGTCCGACGAACACCCGGTCGCCGGCGACCGTCGGTGAGACGCCAGGTCCGGACGAACCCGTCGCCGTCCAGAGTTCGCCACCCGACTCCACCGCCAGCGCGGCGACGGTCCCGGTCCGGTCGACGACGAGCGCGGTCTCCCGGGCGACTGTCGGTGCCGCCTCGACCGGGCCATCGGTCTCGACAGTCCAGACCCGCTCGCCGGCCGCCGAGAACGCGGCCAGACCGGTCGGCGTGCCGGCAAACACCCGGCCACCGGCAACCGTCGGCGACGTCGCGGGGCCGGTGTCGGCCGTCCAGACCACCGCGCCGGTCTCGGCGGAGAGCGCGGTGAGGCCGCTGTCGTCACCGACGAACACCCGGCCGTCGACCACCGTCGGTGACCTCGGGTCGTCGAGTTCGGCCTGCCAGGCCCGGTCACCGGCCGTCGTGACCGCACACACGCCGCCAGCGGTCGCGGTGTAGACGAGCCCGTCGACCACCGTCGGCCCTGTCTCGACCGCCGCCCCGGTGTCGAACCGCCAGCCACCCGCGGGCGGAACCGACACCGGCGCTCGTGCCGTTGTCTCGCCGGCGGGCCCGGTGACTGTCACGGCAACCTCGTGTCTCCCGGTGTCGAGCTCCGGCGTGACCGTCCGACCCGTCGCGTCGGTCTCCCCGTTGCCGGTCAGGTCCCAGGCGTAGCTGTCGATGGCCCCGCTCGCGCGCGCCGTGAGGGTGACCCGTCCCTCGCTCCCGGGGTCGTGCTGGTCGACAGCGATAACCGCGGTCGGCTCTCTCCCCGCCTGGTCGTGGTGGCCGAGCGTGCCGAGCGTGACGCGCGAGCCGCGACTCGAGCCGTCGAGCCCGGCATCGACCGCGTGGACCTCCTCCCCGGCTCCGACGAAGACGGTTCCGTCGACGACAGTGGGCGAGGAGTCGACCCGCGCATCGGTCTCGACGGTCCAGATCCGCTCGCCGGCCGTCGAGAGCGCGTGTAGCCCGCCGGGTCCGCCGACGAACACCCGGTCGCCGGCGACCGTCGGCGAGGAGTGAACCGGGCCGTCGGTCTCGACCGACCAGTCCACGGTGCCGGTCGCGGTCGAGAGCGCGGACAGGCCGTCGGGTCCGCCGACGAAGACCCGGTCGTCGGCAACCGTCGGTGACGACTCGGGGCTGTTGTGGATGCCCGAGACCCACTCCTGCTCGCCGGTGTCGGCAGACAGGGCGTACAGGCGGCCGATGTTGGTGCCGACGAACACCCGACCGCCCGCGACTGTCGGTGACGACCCCTGGACGCCGCTGGTCAGGCTGGCCGTCCAATCGATCTCGTCGGCCGCGACCCCGTAGGCGTACACCGCCCCGTTGCCACCCGGACCGAACGAGGTGGTCCCGAAAACGGCCGTCTCCCCGGTTCGTGTCACCGACGAGAAGATGGACTCGAAGCCGCCGAACTCGACCGCCCCGAGGTGCTCGCCGTCCGCCGCAAGCAGAACGTCCACCCGGTCGCCCTGTGAGTTGCCGACGAGAACAGTCCCGTCGGACACCGCCGGCGTCGTGAACGACCCCGCGTCGGGTTCGAACGACCACCTTCGCTCGCCGGTCGCCGTCGAGAGCGCGTGCACGCCGCCGTTGTCCCCCGTTCCGACGAAGACGGTGTCACCGGAGACTGCCGGCGCGGAGACCGGCCCGCCGACCCCGGCCGACCAGACCAGGCCCCCGGTCGCCCCGTCGAGGGCATACAGCGTGTCCCCGCCGCCGACGAAGACGGTGCCGGCGACGACGGTGGGCGAGGAGTCGACCGCCGCCCCGACATCGAGTGACCAGCGAACGGTGCCACCCGCCGGTTCGGTGGCCATCCCCGCGCCGGGCAGTCCGGCGGCCGAGACTCCGAGACCCGCTGTCGTCGCGAGCAGGCGCCGTCGCGACAGCGTCCGTCGGTCGCCGTCTCTCACGTCACAGGTTACGGCACGAGGAGCAAGACGGCTTCGGTCGTGGCCGGACTGTTCAGCCCGCGGTCTCGACGTTGGCGGGCAGGTACCCCCGTCGGGCCAGGGTCAGCGCGAGCGCCGGCATCAGCACGAACGACGTCACGAGTGCCAGCCCCATCGCAAGCGCGATGGCGATCCCGAAGTTCGACAGCACCGGGAAATCCGAGATCATCAGGACACCGAACCCGAGCATCGTCGTCATCCCGGAGCCAAGCACCGGCCGCGACTTCTGGACAATCGCGGTCCGGACCGCCCGCTCCGGGGTGGCCCCGCGGGCCACCTCCTCGCGGAACCGCTCGTAGATGTGGACGGCGTAGTCGATACCGATGCCGAGGATGATCGCCGCCGTCGTGACCGTCAGCGGGTTCCAGGGCACGCCCAGCAGGAACATCCCGCCGGCGGTCAGTGCGAGTGCCGCACCCGAGACACCGCCGACGAGCAGGACCGACTCGCGACCGGAGCGCAACACCAGTCCGAGAAACAGCGCCCCGAGGCCGAAGCTGACGAGCGTGGTCTGTGTCAGCCCCGAGGTCACGTTCTCGATGACGTTCCGGTTGAGGACCATCTCGCCGGTCACGCGGGTCTCCATCTGTGCCGGGAGCGTCTCGTCGGCCGTCTCCTGGATGGCGTCGATGACCTCCCGCTCTGTCTCGCCCTCGATGTCCTCGATGAACACCTGGACGATAATCCGGTCGGGGTGGTCGTCCGGCGAGAGCCCGAGTTGTGGTGGCCGGTCGACGCCGGCCCGGTGGTCGAGGGCGGCCTCGAACTCGGAGTCGGCCGGGAACTGGTCACCCTGCGGGCCCGAGACCGGCGGACTCGCCTCGCCGACCTCCATCGCGCGGGCCCCGCTCATCACCGTCACGACGTGCTCGTGTTTTTCGATCTCGTTCTGGAACTCCCTGACGTCCTGGAAGTTCTCGTGTGTGTAGGCGTCCTCGGTCTCGATTATCGCGTAGTTGATGTTCGGACTCGGAACGGTCGCCTCCAGTTCCCGGATGTCCTGGCGCTCCTCGATGTCGGGCCAGTAATCGAGCATGTCCTCCTGGGTGTCGACCGCGGGGTACGCGGCGACCCCACCGCCGACCCCGACCAGCAGGACGAGAGCAACGAGGGCGGTCCGGGCCGACAGCAGATCCGAGAGTCGGCCGAAGAGTCGCTCGGTGGCGGGCTGCCCCCCGCCGTCTGTCGCGGTCGACCCCGTCCCCGCCGGGTCGCCCGTCGGGGTCGCGTCGGGGTCGCGACGGTCGAAGGTCACCAGCAACGCCACCAGCATCGTCACCGACAGGACCATCGCGGCGAGAACGCTGAACACGACGGTCACACCGAACTGTCGGACCGGCGGTACGTCGGCGATCAGCAACGAGCCGAGTCCGACGCTGGTCGTTCCGAGGACGATCGCCAGCGCGTGCCCGGTCGTCCGCGAGGCGATCTCGGCGGCCTCGACCGGGGAGTGTCCCCGCTCGCGTTCCTCGACGTACCGGGTCTGTATCTGCAGGCCGTAGTCGATCGCCAGCCCGAGCGCCACCGGCATCACCCCGAGCATGATGGCGTTGAACGCGAAGCCGACAAAGCCCATCATCCCGAGCATCGCGAGCACGACGGTCAGTGCCGTCGCGAGTGGGAGCGCGACCCGGCGTGTCTTGCGCAGGCGGCCGCGCATGACCAGCACGACCAGCAGCAGGATGATACCAAACGCGAGCGCGAACAGCTGTATCATCTCCGGCAGCATCATCCCGAACGCCGCCTCCTCGAAGATCGGCGTCCCGGTGTAGGTGACCTCTACCCCCTCAAGGTCCGCGTTCTCGGTGACCTCGCGGATCTGCTCCTCGACGAGTTCGTCCTCGCTCGGCGGGAGGAACCCGAACAGGTCGCCGTCGCGGTCGTCGGGGATCTCGACGTCGCCGTACTGGAGGATGACGATGCCGGTATCGCTCTCGGCGAACATCTCCTCGGCGTTCTCCGCGAACATCGGGAACGCGTCGGGGTCGACATCACGGGGCACCTCCGGGTATCCCTCTGCCCCCTGGATGTCCGGGTGGAGGTTCGAGATGACACCCATGTTCGACCGGTGCTCGTTGAACGAGTAGTTCAGCGAGTGCAACACCTCCGCCCGCGTCTCCGGGATCTCGCCGCCGCCCGGGCCGGCCTTGACCGGGTGGACCGGGCTGGTGACGAGCGACGCGGCGTCGACCTCCTCGTAGTAGGACTGGTACAGCTCCGAGATCTCCGTTGCGACCGCCGGGTCCGCGAGGTCACGGTCCTCGTCGGTCTCCAGCTGGACGAAGACCACGTTCCCCTTGTCGAAGTCCTCCTGTATCTCGTCCCAGTTTGCCATCGTCTCGGAGTCGTCGTCGACGTACAGCTCCATCCCGAGGCTCATCTGCAAGCCGGTCACGCCGACCAGCGACACGACCACCAGGACGAGAACGCCGGCGAAGACCGCTCTACGATGTGTTGCTGCCGCGTGTCCGATTCGACCGAGCAAACCACGTAACCGTCCCGTTTCACTCATCTGTAATCCTCGTGTTGGTATGTTTGCTTGGCTCCATCGCTGTACAATCCTCCTTCGGGTTCACGTCGTGACGGGCTGGGACTCCTCCGTCTCGTCACCGCAAGAGGACAGGAGCCACTCCGCCGGACAGACCCCGGTGAAGCTACTCTGGAGGAGGTTCAGACCCGCAAAGGCCGTTATCGCGACGAACCACGTGTTGACCAGCCACGCCAGCACGAGTCCGGACAGGACGACCGTCCCGGCGAGGCGCTGCACCGAGCGTTTGCATTGTCTTGGGTCAGACATACAATACTGTCTTCGACCACGGCAACTTATACCTGTTGTCTCGTGGATGGAGTCTCCGGTCAGTTCCCGTCGGTATCGTGGTTCGACAGTTCGCTCGCGGTCTCGAACCGGTGCTGGGCCTGCCGGCGGGCGCGTCGTGATTCGCGCTCGGCGAGTGCCTCCGGGTCGGGATTGACGTCGTCGTCGATGCGCCCCCAGGAGTCGTGGACCGTGGCGTGACACCAGCGACAGAGCGGGACCGTTATCTCGTGGCTCGGGTCACCGGCCCCCGCGGTCGAGGAGTCGGCGTACGAGAGGTGGTGTTCCTCGACCAGCGGGCGGTCGTCGTCGTGGGCCACGCGTTCCTCCGCGAGGCCACACCGGACACAGGTGCGGTCGGCACTCCGCGAGCGAAAGTGTGGGCAGTCGGCCCACTCCCACGGCCCGGTCGGGCCATCCTCGGTCGGGTCACCCGCGACCGGACACCGGAACCCCTCGGCGCGGCGCTCGGCGGCAAACGCCGGGTCGTGGTCGGCCTGCTCCGCGGCGAACCGACACCGCCCGTCGGAGGTGAGGTGGTCACACCGGTCGACAACGGCGTAGGGGTCGTCGACACCAACCGTGGTGCCCGCCTCCGTGCGCTCCATGCCCTGTCTTTGCCCGGACGGTCCAGAGCCTTTCGCCACCACGCCCGTCACGGCGTGATGCGCTCGGCGGCCCGGCGCGCCCCGGGGATGTTGCCCGCGTACGGCCCGACGCTCCCCTCGGCGAGCCTGCCCGTGACGAAGACGTCCGACCGGTCGCCGTTCTGTCGCCGCCAGGCGAGACTGTCGTCGTCGAGCACCGGCACCCCGCGGTGGCCGCGGGCGAGCGAGAGCGAGGTGGCCACCCGTTCGACGAGTGGGCCGTCGGCGGCCGACTCGAAGCCCGTCGCGAGCACGACCCGGTCGGCGCGGTAGCCCCCGTCGCGCTCGCCCGCGAGCAACAGTCCGTCCCGGGTCTCGACCGCGGCGGTGATCCGCTCGCGTCGCAGTTCGATATCTGCCGTCGCGTGGAGTTCCCGCTCGAGGTACGGCGGCACCGTGCCGCTGTTGCGGGCGTCGCGGACCCGCCTGTGTCGCGCCCGCGACCCAGGCGGAAGCGAGTGCAGTTCCGTCGTGATGTGGTCCCAGTTGAGCCACCGCGGGTTCGCCTCGCGCAGCGCGACCTCGAGTTGACTCCGGGCACAGACAACGACAGACGCTGCCTCGGCGGCGGCCGCCGTCGCGAACTGTGCGGCGGTTATCCCGCCGCCGACGACCCAGACCCGCTCGTCCGCGCCAACCCGCTCTGCCGGGGGTGCGTGACTGTCCCAGACGTGTTCGACCCGCGAGCTGTCGCGGGCCCAGTCCGGCCGACGGAACCGGTCACCGGGACCGACCGCGAGGACAACACGCGTTGCCCTGACCGACCCGGCGGTCGTCTCGACGACGAGACCCCCATCCCGGTGGATGCCTGTCACGGTCGCCTCACGGACAAGCGCCCGGAGGTCGAACCGGTCGGCGACCTCGGCCGCGTGGTCCAGAAAGAGCGCGAGTGTCGGCCGGGGCTGGCTGTGTCGCGTCGGGACGAGCTCGTCGGCCCGGCCGTTCGCCTCGGCGAACCGCTCGAGTCCGAACGGTGACGGCCCGACGTGCTGGACGTAGTTCGAGCGGAGTGTCTCGGTTCCGCAGGCGCGGGCCTTCCGGCGAAACGAGGCGAGCAACTCGCCGTGACTGTCGACGATGGCCAGCTCCCCCGGGTCGACGCCCGCCTCCCCGAGTTCGCGGGCGATGTAGGTCCCGTGGACACCACCGCCGACGACGAGCCACTCGACCGAGGCGTCGAGACCGCCCATGCGATACGGTGTGCGCCCGTGTTCATAAAAATAGCGGTTCAGATAATAAAATTCATTATCCCGCCGTTCGGAGTTGCCAGTATGAGCGAGCAGTCACGCGCGGGGGCGTCGTGGTTCGACGGCCCCAGTGTCGGGAGTATCGTTTCGGGTTGCCGGTCCGTCGGGAAACGGGGCAGGAGGCGGTGAGAGTGTCGACGGACTTTCAGACGGTGGTCAAGACGTCCATCGAACGGGACAGGCGCAGGGACGCGCTGGAGCGACTCGTCGCCGACAAGGAGCAGGCGACGCTCGCGGTGCTCGTCCGGACGGACGGACTCGCCGGCGAGTTTCGCCGGCAGGCCGTCGACGGACTCGCCGCGTGTGGCGGCACCGAGCAACTCGATGCGCTCGCCGACGACCCCACGATACCGGCCTCACTCCGGCGACGGGCCCGCGAGCACCTGTGAGCGACGGGGCCCCGGACGAAGAGCGTGGTCGGGAGCACTCGCTCGCGGGTCGTCGGTGTCCGAGTCGTCGGCCATTTCCCGCTGCTGGTCGAACGGGGGGTCGTGAGCGAGACCGACGACCCGACCGGGGCGAACAGGCGTCGCTCGACACTCCGGCTTCTCGCGGGTGGCGGCGGCGCGGGACTCGCCGGGAGCTACGCGCTCCCGTGGGTCGAGGTGAGCCAGAGCGGCGGTGACACGTCGGCCACGGTGACCGGCGGGACGGGAGATATCTCGGCGGGCGAACTCGAACTGCTACCGGAACTGGCCCTCGCGGTCGGCCTGCTCGCGGTGGTTGCCGTCGCCGTCCGGTGGACGGTCGGGACACAGGTTGTGACAGTCGGTCTCGGACTCGCCGGCGTCGGCCTCACGGCGTACTCGTGGTCGTTTCTGGGGGCCGACGCGGATCTCGTCGCGGTCGGCGAGCGGGTCGGCCCGCCGGCGGCGTTCGACCCCGGCCTCGGGCTCGTGGTGGCGGCCGCCGGTTCGCTCGTGCTCGTGGGGGCGGGCTTTCTCGCCGCCGTTCGCGAGCTCGGCTGACCGGATTTGTGGCTCAGGTGCGAGAGCAGATCAGCTGCTTTCCGGCTCGTCTCGTAGTGATTCTTGCGAGTCATTCCGGTATCGACCGCCCGACGGTGGGTGGTCGAACCGGGACACAGTCGCAGTAATCAGTATCAATCGTCCTGCGCGGCCGCCGACCCGTCGGCGGACCCCGCCGGACCGACGAGACGGGTCCACAGCACCAGCAGGGAGGGAAGGACGAACACGCTGGCGAGAAACGCGTAGACGATGGTGAGGCCGGTGACGAGGCCGAACTGCCGGAGCGCGGGCAGAAGGGCAAGGGCAAGCGTGCCGAAGCCGCCGACCGTCGTTGCGGCAGTCCCGAGCAACGCGCCGCCGGTTCCGGTGACGGTTGTCTCCAGGGCCCCCCGGACGCTGCCCTGCCGGCGGAGCTCCTGCTGGTAGCGGTCGCTGACGTGGATGCTGTAGTCGACCCCGAGGCCGATCGTGAGTGCCGCGATCGTCCCGGTCAGAGCGTTGAACGGGATTCCAACGAGCCACATCGTCCCGAGAATCCACGTCACGACCAACAGAACCGGAAGCAGCGTCACGACCCCGAGCGAGGCGCGGTGTCCGGTTGCCCGGTAGCCGGCGGCGAGCACCAGCACCACGACCCCGAGCGTGAGAAGCAGGCTCTCGACGACCGTCTCGAAGAGGTTTCGCTCTATCTCCCGGTTGATGATTATCTCGCCGGTGGCGACAACCGAGAGCTCGTCCTCGCTGACCGTCTCGAGGTGGGTGGCGACGCGTTCGAGGTCCGCGGCGGCCCCGTCCCGGGTGGCGTCGCCGTCGATACCGACCTGCATCCGGATGGCCTCGTAGGAGCCGTTCTCGGCGTGGACGACCTCCCCGGCGAAGGGGTTGAGCGCGACCATCTCGTCGTACAGCCCGGAGACGTTCTCGGTCGTCCCGTCGAGACCCTGGACGGACTCGTTGAGCCCCGAGTCGGGGTTGAACGCGGCGGTCACCCGGAGTTCGCGCAGCGGCGAGCGCACGTCCGGCTCACCGTTCGGGAGGACGAACGTGCTGTCGTGGTCACTCGCGTTCCGTGCCCCACTCCCGAGCCACTCGAAGGTCGACTCGCTCGTCACGTTCCCCCGTATCAGGAGCTCCCCCTCGCGGCCGACCTGCTGGAAGTTCTCCTGCAGGAACGTCAGGTCGCCGGTGACCTGGTACTCGCCGGTGGCGAGCGAGCCCGGGAGCTGCTGGCTCCACCCGGGCGGGTCCTCGGCGAGAAAGTCGGTCTCCTCGAAGCTGGTGTCTATCTGCGTGCCGCCGTAGGCACCGGCCGCCGAGACCACGAGCACGGCCACGAGAAGCACAACCGGGGCCCGGCGCGCGAGAACGGCGCCAAGCCGGAGAACGCGGGTGACACGCGACCCGCCGGTTCCGAACGCGCGGGTGCGGCGGTCCCGGCCGCGGGCCGCCAGCCACCCGTCGAGTTCCACCTTCGCCGCGGGAACGAGCGCGCCGAAGACGAGCAGGGCCGAGACGATGCCGAGCGCGCTCGCGACGCCGAACTCCCGGAGTGGCTGTATCGGGCTGACGAGATTCGAGAGAAAGCCGATCGCCGCGGTCGCGGTCACCCACGCGAAGGCGGCGACGACCCCCGCAAGCGCGGCCCGCATCGCGCGGCGACCTCCTCCCGGGTCGGTCCAGCGCTCCCGGTGGCGCATGAACGCGTGCAGCGCGAAGTCGATCGAGAGGCCGATGAGCAACACCGGCACCGACAGCATCATCTGGTTGAACGGGATGCCGACCCAGCCCATGAACCCGAACGTCCAGAGCAACACCGCGACGAGACCGGCGACACCGAGCAGGATATCCGCGAGGTCGCGGTAGACCACCACCAGCACGAGCGCGACAAAGAGCAACGCGAACGGGGCAACGAGCACCGTGCTGTCCTCGAGTGACTGCTGGATCTCGGCGTCGAGCAGGCCGAGACCGAACACGACGTACTCCCCCTCGTGTCGGTCGGCCACCTCGCGGACGGCGGTCTGTGCCGCGAGCACCTCGTCGTCGAACCCGTCGGGGTCCTCGATTGCACCACCCGCCGTCTCGTGGGTGACGAAGACGGCGTGGGCCTCGGCGGTTGTCGACCCCGGTCGGTAGGACTGCGGAACCAGCGCCAGCGCGTCCGTCCGGCCGTCCGGGCCCAGGGTGGCCTCGACGGCCGCCTCGAACGACGCCTGGTCCATCTCGGCGAGCGCCCACTGCTGGCAGGACAGCGGCGGTGGCTGTTGCTGGACGCTCGCGTCCTCGGGTCGGCCCTCGAGTGCGGTCAGGCAGTCCTCCGACGGGAGCGTCGACACCCCGAGCAGGTCGGTCAGTGTCTCGCGCTCGCTCTCTGACAGGTCGTCGAGCCCGTCCGCGTCGACGGCCTCGACGGCCTCGGTATCGAGGTCGGCGACGAGCGCCTGGAGCTGCCAGAGGGCGACGATGTTGGCCACGCCGGTCGTCGGTTCGCGGTCGGCGAGCAGCGGGCCGACGTCGGGATGGTCCCGCAGGGCCTGCTGGAAGGAAAGCGAGTCACGCAACGCCGCGAGGGTGAGCACGTCCTCGCCGTTCCCGCGCCTGATGACCTGCATCACGGTCTGGTTCTCGGCCCCCTCGGCGACGAGGTTCTCGCCGATGTACTCCGAGGTCTCGACCGCCTGCGAGTCGCCCTCGAACTGGCCGAGGCTGGTCTCCTCCTCGACAAGCAACACGCCAGAGCCGACCAGTACCGTGGCGAGGCCGAGCACCACGATGACGACCCGGGCGTGGTCGGTCACGACCGCGGCCCACCGCTCGGCCAACCGCGTCACTGCGTGACGGCGCCCCCTGCTGTGAACACACACGCCGGTGAGAACTGGCGGGCATAGTATCTGTTGGTGCCCGGGGGACTCGGTCCGGTAGGACAACCCCGGTCGTGAGGAGCGTGAACGGTGGCGTCGTGCCGACCGCCGAACCGCGATGCACCGGAACTATTTTAGGCGAACGAGAGCCACCCTACAGCAATGAGCGACCTCGAATCCGAGTACGAACTCGAGTACTTCGAGCGGGAGGGCTTTTACCGCAAGGAGTGTGTCGAGTCGGGGGTGCAGTTCTGGACGCGGGACCCCGAGCGGGAGACCTGCGGGGAGCCGCCGTACGGCACCTACGAGTTCATCGACGACCCGGGGTTCGAGGAGGCGTTCACGCTCGCGGAGATGCGCGAGCGGTTTCTCTCGTTTTTCGAAGCACACGGTCACGAGCGGATCGAGCCGTACCCGGTGGCAGCGAACCGCTGGCGTGACGACGTGTTGCTCACCCAGGCCTCGATCTACGACTTCCAGCCCCACGTCACGAGCGGCGAGACGCCACCACCGGCCAACCCGCTCACCGTCTCACAACCCTGTATCCGGATGCAGGACATCGACAACGTCGGCAAGACCGGCCGCCACACGATGGCCTTCGAGATGATGGCCCACCACGCGTTCAACGCCCGCGACGAGGCCGAGGGCTACGCCTACGAGGGGGAGGTCTACTGGAAGGAACGCACCGTCGAGCTCTGCGAGCAACTGCTCGCGGACGTGGGGGCGGATCTCGAGGATGTCGTCTACATCGAGGACCCCTGGGTCGGCGGTGGAAACGCCGGCCCGGCGATCGAGGTCATCTACAAGGGGCTGGAACTCGCCACGCTCGTGTTCATGTCCCTGGAGGCCGACCCCGAGGGCCCGTACGAGCTGAAAGACGGGAACCGCTACAGCGAGATGGACACCTACGTCGTCGACACGGGCTACGGGCTCGAACGCTGGGTCTGGATGAGCCAGGGCACACCCACCGTCTACGAGGCCATCTACCCCGAGATGATAGCCTTCCTGAAGGAAAACGCCGGAATCGAGCACACCGACCGGGAGGCCGAACTCGTCCACGAGGCGGCAGTGCTGGCTGGTGGTCTCGATATCGACGATGTCGACGACGTGGCGGCGGCCCGGGCGGATATCGCCGGCGAGCTCGGGGTCGACCCGGCGCGCCTGCGGGGGTTGCTCGAACCGCTGGAGGAGATCTACGCCATCGCGGACCACAGCCGGACGCTCGCGTACATGCTCGGTGACGGCATCGTCCCGTCGAACGCGGGGACGGGCTACCTGGCGCGGATGGTGTTGCGCCGGACGGCGCGTCTCGCAGAGAGCGTGGGCGTGGACGCGCCGCTGGACGAGCTGGTCGACATGCAGGCCGACCGCCTGGGTTACGAGAACCGCGACACGATCCGGGCGGTCGTCCGCACGGAGGTCGAGAAGTACCGCGAGACGCTCGCCCGCGGCCGGCGGCGGGTCGAGGGGCTGGCCGAGGAGTACGCCCGCGAGGGCGAGCCAATTCCCGTCTCGGAGCTCGTCGAGCTGTACGACTCCCACGGGATTCAGCCCGACACCGTCAGGGAGATCGCCGGCGACCGCGGTGTCGCGGTCGAGATTCCGGACGACTTCTACGCGCTCGTGGCACAGCGCCACGGCGAGACAGACGGCGACGACGGGGCCGACACCGGGGACGGGCGGTTCGACCCGCTTCCCGGGACCGAGCAGCTCTACTACGAGGACCAGAACCGGATGGAGTTCGAGGCGATGGTGCTGGAGGTCTTCGAGTCCGACGACCCCGATGCGGCCTACGAGGTGGTACTCGACCAGACGATGTTCTACCCGGAGGGTGGTGGACAGCCGGCGGACCACGGACTCCTCGCGACGGACGACGTGACCGCGACGGTGGTCGACGTCCAGCAGGTCGGTGACGTGGTGGTCCACCGGACCGACGCCGACCCGGGCACCGGCGAGTTCGTCCGCGGGACCGTCGACGCGGAGCGGCGACGCCGGCACACCCGTCACCACACCGCGACCCACATCGTCGGGCACGCCGCGCGCGAGGTGCTGGGCGAGCACATCCGGCAGGCCGGCGCGCAGAAGGGCACCGACAGCGCCCGACTGGACGTGCAACACTACGAGTCAGTCACCGACGAGCAGGTCGCGGAGATAGAGCGGCGGGCGAACGAGCTCGTGATGGCAAACAGGCGGGTCACACAGGAGTGGCTCGACCGCAACGAGGCCGAGGACCGGCACGGCTTCGACATCTACCAGGGGGGTGTACCCACGGGTGAGCAGGTCCGGCTCATCCACGCCGGGCCGGACACGCAGGCCTGTGGCGGGACACACGTCTCCGACACCGGCGAGGTGGGCGCGATACGGCTGCTCGGGACCGAGCGGGTGCAAGACGGCGTGGTGCGGCTGACGTTTGCGGCCGGCGAGGCCGCAATCGAGGCGACCCAGCGGACCGAGCGTCGCCTGCGCGAGACCGCGGAGGTACTCGACGTGAGTCCGGCCGAGGTGCCCGAGACCGCGGCGCGGTTCTTCGAGGAGTGGAAAGAGCGGGGCAAGCGTATCGAGCAACTGAAGGAGGAACTCGCCCGGACCCGTGCCGGCGACGACGGCGAGCGGGTCGACCTCGGCGGTGCGAGCGCGGTCGTGACACGGGTCGACGGCGACATGGAGCAGTTGCGCGCGACGGCGAACGCACTCGTCGAGGAGGGACAGGTCGCGGTCGTCGGCTCCGGGGGTGACGGCGCACAGTTCGTCGTCGCGGTGCCCGACGGCGTCGGCCTGGACGCCGGGGATGTCGTCGGTGACCTGGCGCGCCGGGTCGGGGGCGGTGGCGGCGGCCCCCCGGACTTTGCGCAGGGCGGCGGCCCCGACGGCGAGGCACTCGACGAGGCGCTCGCCGACGCGGCCGACATCCTCCGGCAACGACTCGCCAACTGAACGCGAACCAGGGCGACGAGACCCCGTCCGAGAGACAGATGCGACCTCGCCCGAGAGACAGATACCACATGACTTATTATTGGTCACGAAAAAGCACGTGAACGTGCAAGGGTCCGGTGTCGGGAAGCTATCGAGGCGGCAGTATCTCGCCGGAGCGGTAGCCGCGACAACCGCGACGGCGGGGTGCACGCGGCAGGTCCGGAGTATCGCGGGCCGGAGTAGCGACCAGGTGTCGCTGTCGATTGCCGCCGTTCCCGCCGACGAGGACAACGCCGCCATCCAGATTGCCCGCCACCTCAGGGAGCACCTCGACGCGGTCGGGGTGTCGGCGGATATCGATTTGTTCTCCGCGGAGACGTTCTGGGTCGAGTTTCTGGTCAATCAGTCGTTCGATATCGCGGTCTGTCCACGCCCGGGTGGTTGGGACCCGGACGTGCTGTACGGGATGTTTCACTCGGGGTTCAGCGCGGAGAGTGGCTGGCAGAACCCGTACGGGTTCACCGATATCGAACTCGACAGACTGCTGGAGCGACAGCGCACCGAGGCCGGGGCCGAGCGTGCCACAACCGTGGCAGAGATTCTGGAGACGGTGGCCAGAGAGCAGCCGTTTGCCCCGCTGTGTGCCCCGGTCGAGCGCAGACTCGCGACGCCCGACCACGCAGACACCATCGAGGGGCGACTGTTCGACCGGGGGTCGGACCTGCTCGCACTCGACAATGCGGGTGAGGAACTGGTGGCCGTCGTCAGGGACACCGCGCCGACGGTGAACCTGAACCCCCTCTCGGTCGAGTACCGACAGACGGACGCGGTCACCGACCTGGTGTACGACCCGCTGGTCGTCGCGGGGCCCGACGGGTCGGTTCCGTGGCTCGCGTCCGAACTCGACTGGGAGGACGGGACGGCCGAGATAACGCTGCGGGAGGCGACCTGGCACGACGGGGAGCCGGTGACCGCCGACGATGTCGCGTTCACCTACCGGTTGCTCGCCGACACGTCACTCGGTACCCTCCAAGCACCGGCACCGGCACAGCGGTTCCGCGGCCGGGAGCGGCTCGTCTCCGGGGTGGAGGTCCACGACGAGTCGACGCTCACGCTCTCCGTGACCGGTGGGGCCGCTCGGGAACGGGCACTCACCGTCCCGATCCTGCCTGAACACGTCTGGACGGAGCGAACTGGTATCGCGGAGGCCGCGGGTGTCGTGGACGACGACCGGACGACAGAGGCAGCTGTCGTCGACAATATCCCACCGGTCGGGTCGGGTCCGTACGAGTTTGACGAGAGCAGCGAGCGCGACGAGGTCGTGTTCGAGCGCCGTCCGGACCACTTCGCACGGACCGCCGAGGACCTCGTCGGATTCCGCCCGCCGGCGGAGCGAATCCGACTGGTCGTCGCGCCCTCCGATGCCGCCGCGCGCGAGTGGGTCGGTGACGAGGCGGCGCTGACACTCTCGCCGGTCTGGCACGATACCGCCGCAACTGCGGGCGTCCGTGGCGTCGAGACCCCGAGCCTGCGGTTCTATCACGTGGCCTATAACACGCGGGACGCGCCGCTGAGTAACCTGCTGTTTCGGCGGTTCGTCTCGCGGCTGGTCGACACGGCCTGGGTCGTCGACGAGGTGTTCGGCGGCGCCGCCCGGCCGCTGGTGACACCGATGGCGGCCGAGGACTGGGTTCCGTCGGCGCTCGCGTGGGACGGGGCCGACCCGGAGGTGCCGTTTCTGGGAGCCAACGGTCACCTCGATGCCAACGCCGCCCGCGACCGGCTGGTCGAGATGGGCTACCAGTACGACGAGGACGGCGACCTGATCGCCGTGGGTGAGAGCTGATGTACGAGGTCGTCACCCGTCTGGCGGTTGTGGTCACGGTGTTGCTCGTCGTGAGTGTCGTGACGATCGTCGGTTTCGACCGGCTGCGACGGTTCCGCGACTCGTGGCGCGAGCGGGTGCTGGTCGGCGGTCCGGCGGTACTCCTGTTGCTCGCGGTGCTCGCGGTGAACAGCGTCGCCAGGCAGGCCGTCCCGGACATCTCGTGGGCGCTCGAGTCGCGCGGTCTCGCCTACGAGATCACCGACTCGCTCTACCAGGTCGAGGGGTCGTTCGTCGTTCACCTCCAGTCGCTCGAACGGTCGGCACTGACCAGGTACTTCTCCTGGGTGTACGTCTACGGGTACGTCTTCCTGCTCGTGTTCCCGGTCGTGGCCTACGCGATGCTCGACCGGCTCGATTCGTTCCGGGGGCTCGTGTGGGCCTACCTGTTCAACTACGCGCTCGGACTGGTCTGTTACACCGTGTTCATCGCGTACGGCCCCCGGAACATGCTGCCAGAACTGGCACAGCCGCTGCTGTACGACCCCACGCCGGAGTATCAGCTGCTCACCCGCGAGGTCAACCACCACACCAACGTCTTTCCCTCCCTGCACACGTCGCTGTCGGTGACGGCACTCGTTTTCGCCTACCGGACCCGTGAGGCGTACCCGAAGTGGCTGGCCATCGCGGGCGTGCTCTCGGTCAGCGTGCTCGTCTCGACGATGTATCTCGCCATCCACTGGGCGACGGACGTGCTCGCGGGAATCGTGCTCGCGTGGGTCAGTGTCCGGCTGGCTGATGCCGTCGTCGAGCACGGAGGGCAACGCCTGCGGTCGCGGCTGCGGTCACTCCGCAGAACTGGCGGGGCCGGACAGTGAGCCACCGGCAAACGAGAGCAGCCGGGAGGCGTGGCCTCTCTTCGCGAGCAGTACCTCCCGGAGCGTCGGCGGGTTTCGCACCGACGACTCCTCCAGCACCGCCGCCGGAACCGAGAGCGTGTCCGCCGGCACGCCGGTCTCGCCGTGCACCGACAGGTGGCGGTCACCGAGCTTGACGACAAGCGGCATGTCGAGTCGTTCGAGACCGTCACCTGTGGCGTAGACCTGCTCGTTGAGCTGTTCGTGCTGGCGCTTGCACATCGTCGCGCGCCCGTCCGGGCTCGGCTGGACGTACAGTCGCCCCATGTAGTAGCCACGCGAGAACGGTTCGAACATGCGATATGGTACTGGTAGGCACACCCACGCATATAAATCTCCCGGCCGTCTCGCCGGGAGTTCGCCGGACGAGCGGGTACCGGGCCCCGCGTGGGGTCGAGACACCCTCGGATGTTATCGTCGGCGCAGTCGGTCCCGGGCGAGCACCGTCAGCGGGCGAGAACCACCGCAGGCCACGGGGGAGAAAACAAGGCTTATTCGGGCTCCTCTCAGACAGAGCCCTATGGGACGGCTCGACGTCGAGGGGGTCCCTTACGAGGACTACACCAACCGGCAGCTGGCGGCGGTGCCACTCGCAGTGCTGGCGCTGGCACTGGTTATCATCGCCGGTGCGTTCCTGCTGACCGGGTCGCCGGTGTCGCTGGGGCTGGATTTCACCGGCGGGACCGAGTTGCGGTTCACCGCGGCAGAGCCGTCGAGTGACGACATCGAGGTCGCGTTCGAGGAGGCCGGAATCGAGGTTGCGAGTGTCCGCTCGGTCGGGACCGGTGACTCGTACCTGCTGACGACACAGGACACCGACACCGAGGCCATCGAGACCGTCGCCGAGGAGGTCGGTGACGAGGTCGAGTCCGTCGAGGGGCGTTCCCCGGCGTTTGGCTCCGACACCCAGCGGGAGGCACTGTTCGGGGTCGCGATCGCCTTCGTCGGGATGAGCATCCTCGTTGCACTCATGTTCCGGACGCTTGTCCCCAGTATCGCGGTGGTGGCCTCCGCGTTCTCGGATATCGTCATCCCGCTCGCGCTGATGAACGTCTTCGGCATCGACCTTACGCTCGGTGCGGTTGCCGCACTGCTTATGATAATCGGGTACAGTGTCGACTCGGACATCCTGCTGAACAACCACGTCATCAGGCGACACGGTAGCTTCTACGAGAGCGCGTACCGGGCGATGCGGACCGGCGTCTCGATGACACTCACCTCGATCGCCGCGATGGCGACGATGGCGGTCGTCGCGTGGTATCTCGCGATTCCGCTGCTCGACGACGTTGCACTCATTCTCGTGTTCGGGCTGAGTGCCGACCTGATGAACACCTACATGATGAACATGAGCCTGCTTCGCTGGTACAAGTTCGAGGGGGTCGCACGATGAGCGCCGCGTTCGGGGGGGACAGACGATGGTAGACATCCGCGACAACGCGCGCATCCTGTTACTGGTCGTGCTGTGTATCCTGGCAGGGCTGGCGCTTTTCGGCCCGCTGGGCTCGGGCGACCAGGGGTTCGATATCGACCCGCCGCTGCCGGAGCCGCTGGCGACCGAGACCACGGACGACGGTGGCGAGTACAGCATCGAACTCCCGGCCGGTGAGTACGACGTGCGTGTCGACGAGGTCGGCTACGAGCCGTTCGAGGGGTCGGTCGAGGTGACCGACGGGGACGTGACGGCGTTCGACATCGGGCTGACAGCGACGGAGACGGGGACGGTCTCGGGGCTCGTCAGCGACCCTGGCGGCCCGGTCGGCGACATCACGATCGAGGCCGTCGGCAACGAGACCGACGAGGTCGAGCGGACAATCGAGGTCGACGAGGACGGGAGCTACGAGGCCACACTCGAGGCCGGCGAGTACTCCCTCGAAGTCGACGAGACCGGTTTCGCCCCGGAGCGGGTGTCCGTGACGGTTGCCGACGGCGAGACGGTCACGGCGGACATCGAACTCGAACCCGTCGACACCGGCACGGTGACCGGGGTCGTCACGGGCGGTGGTGAGCAACTCGAGGGCGTCGACGTGTCCGTGTCGACCACCGCAACCGGCGAGCAGATAGCGGCGACCACCACGGACGCCGAGGGAGCCTTCGCGTTCGAACTCGAAACCGGCGAGGTGGACGTGCGGGCCGACAGCCCCCTGTTCGAGAGCGCCACGGTCACGGAGTTCGTCGACGCCGACGAGACAACGGAGGTCGGGATCGACCTGGAGCCGCTGGCGACCGGAACTGTCGGCGGGACCGTCACGACCGAGGACGAGCCACTCTCCGGCGTGACAGTCGCAGCCCTCGACAGGGCCACAGGTGAGCAGCAGGCCGCGGTCACGACCGACAGCGCCGGCGAGTTCGAGTTCGAACTCGGCGCGGCGGCGTACGATATCGTGGTCGATGAGTTGCGGTACACCGAGTTCGACGAGGAGGTGACTGTCACCGCGGACGAGCGCACACAGCTGGATATCGAACTGGAGCCACGGCCGACGGGGACCGTCGAGGGCACCATCACGGACGACGACGGACCGCTCGCGGGTATCGACGTCGAGTTCATCGACCCGGACGCCGGCCTCGGCGAGGACATCGACGACGAGGGGTTCCGTGACCCGACCAACCTCCAGTACGGGCTGGAACTGTCCGGCGGCGCGCGGATCCGTGGCCAGTTGCAGGGCCTGACCGCCGAGGGAGCTGTTATAGAGGACGAGCTAGATGTCGAGCAGACGGTCGCGGCGGAACTCGGGCTCGACCAGATAGACGTGCAGGCTCGACCGGACCTGAGTGCCGTCGAGATCTACACGCGGGACGTGACCCGGGCCGAGTTCGCCGACGCGCTCGGCGTGGCTGGCATCGAAATCGAGACCGGCGACATCAGAAACGGCGTGACCGAGCCAACCCGGGAGGCGGCCGTCACGACGATCAACACGCGCGTCGACGCGACCGGCTTTGGCGGCGCGGACGTGTTCACCAGCAGCGCCGTCACCGGCGAGAACTTCGTTGTCGCGGAGGTGCCCGGCGTCACGCGGGGTGAACTCCGGGAGATAATCTCCGAGCCCGGTCGCGTCCAGATCATCGCTGGCTTCCCCGACGACGACGGCACCTACAACCAGACGGAGCTGGTTGCCGGTGACGACGATATAAGCGACATCGGCCGCGCACAGCCGGCAACCGCCGAACAGCCCTCGCCACACGTCCCGGTGACACTCACGCAGGAGGCCGGCGCGCGGTACGCCTCGTTCCTGCGAGAGGCCGGGTTCACCAACGAAGGTGTCGGGAACTGCTTTTTCGACCAGGAGGTCCACGACAGGCCCGCGCCGGAACACGAGAACCAGTACTGCCTGTTCACCGTCGTCGACGGCGAGTACGTCTACGGGTCGAGCATGGGCTCGGATCTGGCAAACACCATCAACCAGGGCGGCTTCGAGCAGAACCCGAGTTTCATCATGCAGACCGGGAGTCTCGAGGAGGCCCAGGAGCTCCAGGTGAACCTCCAGTCCGGGTCACTCCCGACGGAACTCGATATCGTCACCGAGTCGTTCATCTCGCCGAGTCTCGCCCAGCTGTTCAAGCCACTCGCCCTGGTGACAGCGCTCGTGGCGTGGCTGGCGGTCTCGGCCGTTGTCTACTACTGGTACCGGGACATCCGGGTTGCGGTGCCGATGTTGCTGACCGCGAGCAGCGAGGTGTTCATCCTGCTTGGCTTCGCCGCCGCGGTCGGGCTCGCCATCGACCTCTCGCACATCGCCGGCTTCATCGCCGTCATCGGGACGGGTCTCGACGACTTAATTATCATGGCAGACGAAATACTGCAACGGAAACAACGGGTCGAGACCGGACGGGTGTTCAAGAGCCGGTTCCGGAAGGCGTTCTGGATCATCGGGATGGCAGCCGCGACGACGATCATCGCGATGAGCCCGCTCGCGGTGTTGAGTCTCGGTGACCTGCAGGGCTTTGCCATCGTCACCATCGTGGGCGTGCTCGTCGGCGTCGGTGTCACGCGACCGGCCTACGGTGACGTGTTGCGCAAGCTGATGCTCGACGACGTGAAACGCCAGTAGTCCGGTCGCGCCGATACCCGCACCGGGGGCTCCCGTGTGGGCACGGAGGGCTCACGACCGGCCGTGGCGGGTCACGCACTCGGGCAGGCCGACGAGTTCCACCGGTTCGGAGTTATCCGGCGAGTAGACGACCATCTGGCCGGTCTCCATGTACGGCACCCGCGACTCCAGGTTCGCGGGGATGTTCACCGCCGAGATGGCGTCCTCGGCGCCGGAATTCAGGACGATTATCGTGTTGCCCTGCTCGAACGCGAGGTCGGTGTGGGGCCTGGGTGAGCAGAAGGGGACCGAGCCGTTCCTTTCGGTGTGGCCCCGGTGAGCTTGCCGACTGCCGGGCTTGGACAATGTCGGTGTCGGTCGGCATCACGCAGGTCGGCGTGCGAGCGACACGTCGGTGAGATTCCCGTCCCGCCGCTTCACGGAGGTTCGTATCGACGAGGCTCACGCAACTCTGACCAGTAGCCCGTGATTTGAGTTGTCTAATCTATGGTTTGTAACCCTCAAAGTTATTGCGTGTCGTCCCGTTCGTTCAGCCGATGGAGTACAGCCCGACAATGGAGGAGTACGCAAAGCACGTCTATCAGCTCGAACAGGAGCACTCCCGTCGGGTACGGACCGTAGAACTCGCCGAGGCTGTCGACCGGACCGAGGCATCGGCAACACACATGATCCAGCAACTCGACGACGAGGGGCTGGTGGCGTACCGGGAGTACAGGGGGGTTTCCGCCACAGAGCGCGGCGAGCGGCTCGCACTCCGGCTCGTCCGGAATCACCGACTCATCGAGACGTTTCTCGTCGAGCAGTTGTCGATGCCCTGGTCGGAGGTACACGAGGAGGCCGACAGGCTCGAACACCACATCAGCGAGGAGTTCGCCGACCGACTCGCCGAGTTGCTGGGCAACCCCCGGACCGATCCCCACGGCGACCCGATTCCCGACGCCGAACTGACGATGCCGGACGACCACCCGGGGACGGAACTGACCGACTGTGACCCCGGAGACACTCTCGTCGTCGAACAGGTGCCCCACCATCAGTCGGCGGCCCGCGAGTATCTTTTCGAACACAGCATCGACCCGGGGAGCGAGATCGAACTCGTGGCGACCGAACCCGTCGGTCTCGTCCGCATCAGACACCACGAAACCGACCGAATCGTCTCGATTCCGGACCGGGTCGCCCGACAGATCACGGTCCGACCGCTGTCCGCACCCGATGAGGGGGCGCTGGATTAGACTACTCTAATTCGTAAATTAGGTAAGTAAAATATATAAGCGCCACCGGCAAACGTGGCGTTGATGAACGCCGATAAATCGCGGGACGGTTCGAATGTGGTATCGCGGCGCAAGTTCACACTGCTCGGTGGCGGGGCGCTACTGGCGGGACTCGCGGGCTGTCTCGGCGGTGACGACGGCGGCGACGGTGAGGGTCTTAATCTCGACGATAGCGAGGGGACAACGGTCATCGCATCCATGCCCGCACTGTGGGATTTCTGCCGACAGGTTGCGGGGGAAGACGACAATGCGGTACAGCCGGTGGATATCGTGCCTGTCGGGGAGCACGGTCACGACTGGAACCCCGAGCCAGCGACCGTCGAGGAGATCGACGACACCAGCGGGTTCGTCTACATGCGTGATTTCGCTGCCTGGCAGGACGACGCCGCCTCACAGCTCGAAGACGATGACGGCACGGTGGTTATTGACGCGTCGGAGGGTATCGAGTTCTTCGACAGCCCCGCCGAGGACAACGACGAGCACTGGTGGATGGATCCGGTGTACGCACAGGACGGCGTCGAGAACATCGCCGAGGGACTGACCGAGATCGACCCGGACAACGAGACCTACTACCGGGAGAACGCCGATGCGTTCAAACAAGAGCTTCAGGCGCTTCACGAAGATATCCAGGATATCGTTGACCGGGCGCAGGTTACGTCACTGGTTGTGGCAACTCACGACTCGTATCAGTGGTGGCACGGCCGATACGGGCTCGATATCTACTCGCCTGTCGGGACATCACCCGACGACTCGGCGACGCCCCGTGACGTCCAGGAAGTTCAAGACGTGATACAGGACGAAGGGATCGAACACATCCTCTACGACGTGGGTGAGCCGGCACAGCTTGCCGAGACACTGTCCGCTGAGACAGACGCGGAGGTCCTGCCACTCACGCCGGTCGAAACACAGATCGATGGCGCACCGGAGCTCGATACCGGCATCGAGATGGAGCCTGACTGGGGTTACATCGATCATTTCCGAAATATTAACCTTCCGACGCTCGAGGAGGCACTTCAGGCGAGGTGAGGAGCCAACATATGATACAAAAAGGACACGATACGAACCCGAATGGGGCTGCCATCGACATCGAGAACGTGAGCTTTGCCTACGACGAGCAGCCAGTGTTGCACGACGTTTCGATGTCGGTCGAACACGGTGAGTTTCTCGGTCTGGTCGGTCCGAACGGCTCGGGAAAAACGACGCTGCTCAATATCATGCTCGGATTGCAGTCGCCCGACTCGGGTTCGGTCGAGCTGTTTGGCACCCCAGTGGATGCATTCTCGGAGGGAACGCGGCTGGGGTACGTGTCCCAGCACTCGACGGACGCCGATTCACTGATGCCGGTCACGGTTCGGGAGGTTGTCGAAATGGGTCGGTATCCACACGCGGGGATATGGCGGCTTTCCGAGGAGGATCACCGGATTATCGACGATGCGATTGCGACCGTCGGGATGGAATCGTATGTCGACCGGCGTATCAGCAACCTCTCTGGTGGCCAGCGACAGCGGGCGTATATTGCACGAGCTCTTGCCTCGCAAGCGGAGTTGCTCGCACTCGACGAACCGACCGTCGGTGTCGATACCGATGTTGTCGACCAGTTCTACGACCTCCTCGCCGAGCTCAACGAGGATGGGATCACGATCGTGCTCATCGAGCACGACATCGGGATGGTCAGCGAGTATGCCGATACGATGGCGTGTATCGACGGAGAGCTGTACGAACACAGCGCGACGGGTGAGTTTCTGGAAAGTGGCGCGCTCGAGCGCGCGTTCAGCTCGGCTCGCGTTGTCAGCTCGAATCCCAGTCCCGGGGGTGATTAATTGTGGCGACCGATGCCGCTATGCAACGACGGGAGGTCGGAGTACTAGCGCTTGGTATTCCGCTACTGTTGCTCGGGTCTGGCGTGTTCGTCCTGTGGATCTTTCCACCGCTTTTCGACCAGTTCTGGAGCGGAATGACAGAAATATTCAACGGTCACTGGCTGGTCGAAAGTAGCTTCCTTCAACACGCGTTCACTGCCGGCGTCTTCATGGGGGTCATGTGTCCGGTGGTAGGGACGTATCTCGTCAATCGTCAGATGGCGCTGATCGGAGAGGCGCTTGCCCACACTGCCTTCGGTGGCGTTGCGATCGGATTGTTCGTCGGGGCGTCCATCCCGGCACTCGACTATCCGCTCCTGTGGGCGCTGGTCGTCGCCGCGATCGCTGCGCTTGGCATACAGTATATCGCCGTCAAAACCGACGGATACGCTGACGTGCCAATCGCGATTATGCTCACCGGCGGATTCGCAGTTGGTATCGCTGTAATCTCGTACGGCGTGGTGTTTAGCGCGACTGTCGAAGCGTACCTTTACGGCGATATTCTGTTCGTTCCGTTCGAGAACGTCCAGATGATGTTGGGGCTCACACTGCTTGTGGGTCTAGTCGTCGGCCTCACACACAAGCAACTCAAGCTCATTACATTCGATCGTGAAGCGGCCCGGGTCGCCCGGCTCAACGTGTGGTTCTACGATACACTGCTGATCGTTCTTACTGCACTGGTGGTCGTGGCTGCGATGCAGATTCTGGGTGCGATCTTGGTTGCCGGTATGCTCGTCATTCCCGTCGCCGCAGCGATGCAGGTGACCAGCAGCTTCGACCGAGGGATGGTCATCGCGATCCTATTTGGACAGGTTGCGGTCATCGGTGGCATTCTCAGCTCCTACTACATCGAGGTTGCGACCGGGCCGATGATCATCATCGTCGCGATCGGCCTCTACATCTGGGCGGTCCTCAGCTAGATCGAACGTATCGGAGCCTCGGCCGGGTCGTCACACCGGTGGCCCACCGTCTGCGAGTGCTGCTTGCTGCAGTCCTCTCAGTACTACCTCGGCACAGCGGAGGGCAATACGGGCACCGATTAGTCGTCTCTAATATGGAAATTAGGATAGTAAAATACATGTCGGAGCCGCGGGTAGTGTCACGTGTGTCCCGGTGGCAGTCGGGACGTAACTGCATGGCCAGGTGAGTTCTGCGAGTTCGTGCAGTTCGTGGTCGGAGCACGCCTCGTTCCCACGAGGTTGCTTCCGGGGTCCTGCACTCTCGATGTCCCCGAGAGCGTGGTGTCGGGCATCAGCACCGGTGGCTCCCGTGTGGGCACGGAGGGCTCACGACCGGCCGTGGCGGGTCACGCACTCG
>OBKM01000252.1_pt1 | contig 26773 bp, 25 predicted proteins | sample 1519691 | NCBI WGS metagenome assembly OBKM01 (sample SAMEA37050418, study PRJEB22526) | metagenome | biome: saline pan; feature: lake; material: water | place: Egypt | collected 2015 | depth 0.5 m
CATGCTCGATATCGACGGGTCCACTGGTGGCGGCCAGATCGTCCGCTCGTCCATTGCTCTCTCGATGCTGACGGACACGCCGATTCGGATCGAGGGGATACGAGGAGACCGTCCCGACCCGGGGCTGAAACACCAGCACAGTTGTGCGGTCGAACTCGCCGCCGAGATCGCCGCTGCAGACGTGACCGGGACCGAGCTCGGCGAGACGACCATGACGTTCGATCCGGGAACCGTTACGGGTGGCCCGTACGAGGCGTCAGTCGGGACGGCGGGAAGTATCACGCTCGTCTTCGATACGGTGCTACCGCTTGCTGCCGTGCTCGACGAGCCGCTGTCGGTCACCGTCGGCGGCGGAACCGACGTGAAGTGGTCGCCGCCGCTCGATTACTATCGGCGAGTGAAACTTCCGCTGCTCCGTCAGTATGGGCTTCAGGGGGTCGTCGAACCCCACCGTCGTGGGTTCTATCCAGCAGGTGGCGGTGAGGCGACGCTTCGAATCGGTCCATCGACACTCGATCCGATCCGAGCGAGAGACCGTGGGCAGCGTCGTGCGGTTCGGATCTACTCCGTCGCGTCCGAACAGCTCGACGACGCCGACGTTGCACCGCGCCAGGCGAGGGCTGCGTCTCGGGCAGTGCCGGATGACGCCTCGGTCACGGAACGTGTCTCCAGAGTCACAGCAGCTACGTCGCCCGGATCTGCAGTCGTCGTCACAGCAACCTACGGGAACGGCTGTGCTGGATTCAGTGCGCTCGGAGAGCGCGGAACGCCCGCGGAAGACGTCGGGTCGGATGCGGCGAGACAGCTGGTGGAGTTCGAGCGAAGCGGCGCTGCCGTCGACGAGTACCTCGCGGATCAGTTGGTACTCCCACTGGCAATCACAGGGGGGTGTCTCTCAGTCCCTGCACTGACTGACCACGTCGAGTCGAGCGTCGAACTCCTACGTCGGTTCAGCGTCGACATCGACATCGAGGTTGGGGAGGATTCGACTGTCCTGCGTGTCGAGGAGCCGATCGACGCGAGAAAATGAAAACGGGTGCGTTCCGTCGTTTCAGTCGTCCGCGGGAACTTCCTTTGCACTGCGTGGATCCGTACTGACCACGAAGCCCGCCTCGTTAGCTACCGCCGAGATCTTCGGCTGGAACACCCACGCGGTCAACGCAATGATCGGAATCATCGACGCGCCGACGATAGCGTAGCCGACGTGAAGGTTCGGCAGGAATGCGGCCGAGAAGGCAAGCGGGTAAACGACGCCGCCGACTGTCCCGACTCCTCCAACGATCCCCGCGACGGATCCGGAGTTGTCCGGGAACATCGCGGGTACCTGTGCGAAGATGGCTCCTTCGGAGAAGGCACAGCCCATCCCGACGAAGAAGCCAGCGACGACTGCGATGTATATGTTGCCGGTGAGTCCCGCTACAGTCATGCCAAACATCGTGAGCATGACGAACACGAGCGTCGTGAACGTCCACTGGTTGCGGTACTGTCCCCGGAACCACGGCAGGAAGTCCACCTCTTTCCGCGCCACGAGATCGCTGACGTAGCCGCCGATGGGACGCAAGAGTCCCGCAGCGATCGAGAACGTCGCTGCGAACGTCGCCGCGATCACGATGTCGCCCTGTCCGAACGCCTCGCGGTAGTAGGTGCCGAGCCAGCCGTTCATCGCCAGTTCGAGACCGAACGTCATGATGTACGCGACCGAGAGGACGACTGCACCGTACCGAGTGGCGATGAACTTCCACTGCGCCCAACTGATACCCGCTTTGGTCGCTTCGCGTTTTTCTTCCGTCTTTGCGGCGTCGCAGAACACGTAATAGGCGACGCCGAGGAGAATGGCGAGCGCGCCAGTATAAAAGAAGGCGGCTCGCCAGTTCGAGGACGTCGCGAGAAACGCCGAGCCGAAGATGGGATCGACGTATCCCTCACCGAAGATGCGAGGGAGAGTGAAGTACGCACCCAGTCCCGCTCCGGCGTTGCCGACGCCCGCGAAGATACCTTCGGCCGTCCCGAGATTTTCTTCCTCGAACCACTCGGCGACGTGCTGGATCCCGATCACGAATGTGATTCCGGCCAGCGACGCGATGATACGGGAGACCGTGAACACCTCGTAGGTCTGTGCGAACGAGCTGATTACGGCGAACGTCCCGACGGTCAGCAGCGTCGCGCTCCCGGTCACGTGAGCGCCGAACCTGTCAGTCAGCGGTCCAATGACGATCCGTCCGAGGGGGACGGCGACGATTGCTGCGCTCGCAACGATGCCCAGATCGGCGACCGTAAGATCGAACTCCTGTGCAATCTCGCCCGTGAACGGCGCGAACGAGAACCAGATGACGAACCCCAGGTTGAACATCGCGGTTGCAAGCAGCAGGTTCCGGTATTTGCCGTAGAGTAACGACGTGAGCTTCATACGATATCTATGCTGTGGGTACCCGACTCGCCGTGGTCGAATGGTCCGTCAGGACTTCGCCAGTATCAGTGTTTCGAGTCCAACGGCGTCCTGAAACTGGCGCATATCTACGATCTCTCAGCGATCAGCCGGCCGACGGAGGGTCACTGCACACTGCTTGAAATTCGGCTCCGATGACTCCGGATCGACGAGTGAGATCGTCAGTTCATTGACTCTGGGATGGTGAATCGGAAGCCAGACAACTCCTTCGGGGACCGTCTCGTCGGCCTGAATCGAGACCCGTATCGAAGACCGCCGCGAGGCGACGACGGTCCGTTGCCGGTCGATCGCCTCACTGTGGGCCATCACGGTTTCCGGATGTATTCGGGCGACTGGCGGACCGTCAGTATCCGTGGACCGACTCCGAACAGCGGTGTTGTAGGCGTCCGGCCGTCGACCGGTCGTCAGGGTCAGCGGGAATTGTTCGTCCGTCGGTTCGGCAAGCCCACCGTGTCTTGCGGTTGAGAAGCGCGCGCAACCGGACTCGGTCGGAAACGTCCAGCCGTCCTCGGTGTGGTATCTGTAGCCTCCCTGCGAGCCGGAGTGAGGCGCAGGCCAGCGGACTGCCAGGTCGGAGTCGAGTCGGTCGTACGTGATGCCAGCGATGTCCGCAGGGGTGCCTGCAGTCAACTTCCGGAGCTCCTCGTATATCGACTCCGGCTCCGTAGCCGGTCGCTCGAACAGGTCGCTGTCGAGCCGGTGGCCGATCGCTGTGATGATATCGATGTCCTGGCGGACACTCGGTAGTGGGTCCGTCGCCGGCCGAACTCGCGACACGGTCCGTTCCATATTGATCACGGTCCCCTCCGACTCACCCCATGTTGCTGCGGGAAGGACGACATCGGCGAGCTCGGCGGTCTCGGTCATAAACGCGTCCTGAACGACGAGGAACGTCTCTGATAGTATCTCTTTGACCCGGTCGGCATCGGGCATTCCCACGACCGGGTTCGTCGCCACCGTCCAGCATATTTCGGGGGTTCCTTCGGCCAGCGCGTCGACGATGCCGACCGGGCCGGGTCCCGGGTCGTCCGGCAGCCGCGTAACCGGTATATTCCACGTTTCGGCCACCGCGTCCCTGTGTTCAGGCGCGCCAAACGGGCGGTGGGATGGCCAGGTCCCTTTCGATGAACAGAGACGGGTCCCCATCGAGTTGGCCTGTCCTGTTAGCGAGAACGGCCCGCTTCCGGGGCGGAGGTTCCCCGTCGCCAGACAGAGGTCGATGAGCGCCCGTGCCGTGCCGGTCCCCTGCACGCTCTGGTTGACGCCCATCCCCCAGTATGCAAGCGTCGGCTCCCGAACTGCGGTTGCGACGGATTCTACTGTCTCCACGGACACGCCAGCGGTCGACGCAGCATCCTCGACGCTCGGGAGCGTCGTCCGCAGATCCTCGAAGCCAACGGTTGCCTCCGCGATGAACGATTCGTCCAGGGCGTCGGCTTCGATCAGTTGGCTCAATACGCCCCGGGCGAAGGCGAGATCAGTTCCCGGCTCGAGCTGGACGTGGTAATCCGCGTCTGCAGCGGTTTCGGTCGCTACAGGGTCGACGACGATCAACTGACTGTCGGCCTCTGCGGCACTGTCGACGATCCACCGATACAGCACTGGATGGGCCACCGATGGGTTCGCACCCCAGACCAGATGCGTCTTCGCATGCGGAATATCGTCGTATGTCGGCGGGGGAGCGTCGCTACCGAACGCCTGATAATACGCAGTGACTGCAGATGCCATACACAAGGTCGTGTTGGCGTCGTAGTACCGCGTTCCAAAGCCGCCTCGTGCCAGTTTGCCGAGGGCATACGCCGCCTCGTTGGTCTGTTGGCCGCTTCCGAGCACGGCGGCAGCGTCCGGTTGAGTGTCGAGGGCGGTCCGAAAGCGCTCGACAACCGCGTCCAGCGCAGTATCCCAGGTGGTCGGAACGAGTACTCCATCGTCGCGAATCAGTGGACGCGTTATTCTGGAACCATCGGAAGCGAGCGTTTCTTCGATGCCTCGTTGACATGCTTTACCGGCACTTACTGGGTGATTCGCGTCGCCTCGGACATCGTCAAGACCGTGTCCGTTGTCGTCACCACGGTAGCGGAACCCACAGCCGACCGCACACCGCATACACGTTGTCGGTATCCAGCGTGTCATGGAAGTTGATTCGGATGACCTCCCCCACGACTGAAGCCGTGGGATTCCCACGTTGGGAGTTTCAGGTTTGCAGTCCAGTCGGCACGACCGGACTGCAGGCAGGGTCGTTCGATAATCTTTGATTTTCGTGACGACGGGCGTCTTCGATTCTCGAACCACCGAGCCGTCGTTCTCCTATCCCGATATCGGACGCAGAGTTGCCTGCGTTTCGGACTCTACAACCAGCACCCCGAAGGACTGTCCTACGGACGTGGTGTGATCCGAACCCCGATATTCTCTGTTCGACTGGGCAGCAAGGCCACCTCAGCGTGGTCAGAGTTATGGTTGGACTACGTATAAAATGTCGGGACGGCTCAGTCGTGCTGGGGACGACGGAGGCGCACCCGTGGGCGTGCGCTTGAAAATCGGAACCGATGAACGCGAAAGGGGGCTATTCTCCAGACACTATAGTGGCCAGAACGGGAGTCCACGCTGAATCCCACGACGTTAGTCGTGGGTAGTTCAACCCGTATCTCGTATGAATTCGCACCCGGCAGATTTAGTAGTGGCTCTTCTTTTGATCATCTATGGGGGGCAACGGCTTTGTTACCGATCATAGCATCACTCCCGAGAACGACGGCGTTCATCATTCCTGGAACAACGAGATCGATCCAGTTTACACGATCGAACCAGGGGATATCGTCGAGTTTTCGTGTCGTGATGCGACGAACGGACAGATCGAGGAGGACTCAACTCCTGCCGACATCGCTGGGCTCGACATCGGACAGGTCCACGCACTGACTGGTCCGGTGGCTATCGAGGGGGCTGCCCCAGGCGACGTGCTGACAGTCGAGATTCTCGACGTCTCACATCAGGGGTGGGGTTACACCCTTGTCCTCCCCGGAGAGATGGACCACGGGTTGCTGGCAGAGGAGTTTCCCGAGCCGGCCCTCCACGTCTGGGAGCTCGATTCGGGCGTCGCGCAGTTCGAGAACGGAATCGAGGTTCCGATCGACCCGTTTCCGGGGATCCTTGGCGTTGCCCCGGCCGAGTCAGGATCGTTCGAGACGTTTCCACCGCTGTCTACGGGCGGCAACACTGATATCAAACACCTCACTGCGGGGTCGACAGTGTACCTCCCCGTCGAGGTCGAGGACGCTCTGTTCAGCATCGGCGACTGTCACGCCGCACAGGGTGATGGTGAAGTCTGTGGCACCGGTATCGAGGCACCGATGTCTGTCACTTGCCGGATCGACATCGACTCGGATCGTTCGATCGACGCACCACAGTTCGAGACCACCGGACCGTTCACACCGAGTGGGCGTGACGAACCGATGTTTGGGACCACGGGCGTCGGCGACGACCTGTACACTGCGAGCGCCGACGCGGTCCGTGCGATGGTCGATCATCTTCACGACGAACGTGCAATTCCCCGAGATCGGGCCTATATACTCTGCTCGGCCGCTGTGGACCTGAAGATCAACCAGATCGTCAACGCGCCGAACTGGACCGTTTCGGCGTATCTTCCGGAGAGCATCTTCCCAGCCTGATGATGTTGGGTGTTTGGACGGGTACAATGCACTTGTACAGGGAGATGCTACAGTTCATAGGCAGCGGTAGCTACCCAGGTGATCGATATGAGTGATCCCGCAGAGCAGGCCCCGCTGGACGATGCTACGTTCTCTGCAGACCTCGCCATGCAGGTGTTTTACGCGAGTCCGATCGGCCTTACTGTGATCGACCGAAGCGGGGACATTGCGCTCGTCAACGATCGCGCGACCCGGATACTCGACTGTCCGCGCGAGGAACTGGTCGGGCGGACGTACTACGCATCGGAGTGGCAGATATATCACGGTGGCGGGCCAGTTGCATCCGACAGCCATCCTGTCACCCGTGTGTTCGAGACTGGTGACCCCCAGTACGGCTACGAGCAGCGGATCGAACGTCCGGATGGCTCACAGCGGCGGCTCACACACAACGCCACACCCCTTTCCGATGGCGAGGGACGGGTCGAGCACGTCGTGGTCGCGTTCGAGGACATAACCGAACTCAAACACCGCGAGGAACGACTGAGCAGCCAACACATGCAACTGGTCGAGTTCCGGGCCGATCAGTCAGCGGTCCCGCCGTCACTTCGGGTCGAGCAGGGAGAACATCGGTTCGAGGTCGAGTCCGTCGTCTCGCTGCCCGACGGAGCAACCGTTCAGTATATGGCCACTTCCGATCTCCCGCCGGACGAGTTCGTCACCGCCGTCGAAGAAGTACCACACTATGTCGACGTTCGATTGCTCAGTACGGTCGACGGCTACAGTCGGATCGAGGCGCGGGCCGAGTCCGCCACAGTCGCGGAGATCTTCCAGTCCCTCGGAGGGCGACCCAGTACGATCGTCGTGACTAACGACGAGGTCAGGTTTTCGGGAGTACTCCCCGGCGACGTCGACCATCGACTGGCCGCCGAGGGAATCGCGGAGTTTCACCCCGAAGTCGAACTGGTCTCCGAGCAGCTCGTGTACTCGCCGCATCTACTGTACGATATCGTCGAAGACGCTCTCACTGACCGACAGCTCGCAACGCTCGATGCAGCGTATTTCAGCGGGTACTTCGACTCGCCACGAGCCAGCACTGGCAAGGAGCTGGCGGACCGGTTCGGTGTCACCCGGCAGACGTTCAACCAACACCTCCGGAAAGCCCAACAGGAGGTGTTCCGACACCTCTTCGAGAAATCGGCGACAGAAGACGCTGACTAGTCAGTCTGTGTTCTTAAATCGGTCAACCCTGTAACGGTTTTATGAACAACGAAATGAGCCACTCGGAAACGAATCCACGTCTATCGGACGAGCTATCCACTGAAACAACGGTATCGGTCGACGAAACCGGTGATCTCGAAAGCAATATCGTTCTGACTGTCGTCGAAAACGTTGCTGACATCACGGATCAAGAACTTACCGAGATGCCCCCTCTCTACGACAGTATTAACTCCGGGGCGGTAGCCGATCTGCTCTCCTCGCCACAATCCGGTGGTCGCTCTGTCGACATCACCTTCGAATATCAGGGTTGTCGGATTACTGCCTCGAGTGACGGGACGGTTACGATCAGACAACTCACCGCTTGAATCGTCGTTTTCTCTCCGTGAGTCCGTCCCGGTGAATCGCCTGTTTGGAACTCGCACTCGAATCCGCACACCCGCTTCACCCGGAGCGACGTGCATCGAATCGGGAAGCGGACCTCTGCTCGCGAACTGTTCACAGGAACATTCCCGCTTGGAGCGTTCCACCATTGCGAACGCTCCCATCGCTTACCTTTGCGTCGTTGACATCCCAGAACGTTCGCCTTTCTCACTGCGTTCGCTGTAGTGCTCCGTCTGGGATTTGAACCCAGGTCATCGGCTCGAAAGGCCGAAATGATTGGCCGGACTACACCAACGGAGCCCACTTCGCCCGTGCGAAGCGTATCTTCGAGTTGCTGGCTATTTCGCTTAAACCTGTCGTTCCGGGGTCGCCGTGTGAACCTCTTCCGGGGGGCTGGCACCCGGTCGGAGCGCTTCCCAGTGGATCGGAACCGACATACCGAACGCGTACGTTGTACCGGTAACTCACGAGCACTCACGCATGATCGATCCACTGCTGGCGACGCTCACGTTCGAGGCACTGTTTCCGAACCATATCTGGCACTATCTGGTCGGCGGTATCTTCATCGGGCTCGGCGTCTCGGTGATCTACCTCGGGACGGGGATCACCGCGGGCGCGAGCACGTTTCTGGAGTCGACGTTGTCGTACGTTTCGAAGCTCTCACGGCTCCAGCAGTATCGGTTCGTCACCTCCCGGGACTGGCGAGTCGTGTTCACGTTCGGCATCATCCTCGGTGCGGGACTCTACGCCGTGACGTTCCAGTCGGGGCTCGTGTCCAGCTCCCTGCATCAGCCTGCTACTCACGGCCAACTCCACGAGGTCGGCGGGCTGACCTACTGGACGACCGAGGTCAGCTGGTGGCGACTCCTCGGCGGCGGCGTCCTGATCGGGATCGGGACGCGGCTGGGCAAGGGCTGTACTTCCGGCCACGGGGTCTGTGGTGTCGGATCGCTCTCCCAGACGTCGATCGCAAACGTCGCGACGTTCATGATCGTGGCGATCGGTACCGCGCTCCTCGTGCAGGCCGCGGGGGTGAGTCCCTGATATGGCAAACGAGGAACAAAGCGGCGCGTTCATGGCCCTCGTTCTGTTCGGCGGGATCCTCTTTGGCTTCGGTCTCGGGTTTAGCCACATGGCACAGCCCGAGGTCGTTCTCTCCTTCCTCCAGCTGGTCGATCTGGGACTGGTCTTCGTGATGGGTGGCGCGGCAACGGTGACGGCAGGGACCATCTTCCTCGCGATGCGGCTCCGCGAGAGCGCCCCGCTGACCGGACGACCGTACGAACGACGACTCAAATCGATGGACAGCAATGTCCTGTCGGGTGGATCGATCTTCGGGGTCGGGTGGGGGCTCTCGGGGATCTGTCCCGGGGCGGCCTACGCCAGCCTCGGAGTCGGTAACTATCCGATCCTGATCGGCGTCGCCGGGATGTTCGTCGGCGCGTACCTGCAGGCCTACTGGCGCTCGATGCGCGCGGAGTCAGGTACTGCGGCGGTCGGGGCGGACTGAGCTGCGTCGCTTTCTCAAGATTTAACGCACCCCAGCACGAGCGTCCAGTATGAGATACGTCCGTTTCAGGGATCCTGCCGGATCGGTTCGTCGCGGTGAGCTTACCGACGACGGTGGTGTCGCGTTCGGCGACAGCAGCTACGACGCGTCAGCAGTCGACTTCCTCCCACCGTCAACGCCCAGTAAGGTCGTCTGTATCGGTCGTAACTACGCCGACCACGCCGCCGAGCGCGGCGAGGACGTTCCGGACCGGCCGTTGCTCTTTCTGAAACCGCCCAACACGCTCGCCGGCCACGGCGACACCGTGACCCTTCCAGCCGGGAAAGAACGGATCGAACACGAGGCCGAACTCGGCGTCGTGATCGGCGAGCAATGTCGGAACGTCGACGCCACGAACGCGATGGATGTCGTCGAGGGCTTTACCTGCGTCAACGACATCTCCAACCGCGACGATCAGCGCCGGGAGACCAACTGGGTTCGGGGCAAAGCCTTCGACGGAGCGGCACCGATCGGCCCCGTGGTCGCCGACCCCGAGCACGTTCCCGCGGACGCGGCGATCCGCCTGTGGGTCGACGGCGAGCTCAGACAGGACTCGACACGGGACCGACTGATCTTCTCGGTGCCCGAACTGATCGAGGAGATTTCGGCTTACATGACCCTCGAACCCGGCGACGTGATTTCGACCGGCACGCCGGAAGGCGTCGGCCCACTCACGGACGGGGATCGGGTCGAAATCGAAATCGAAGGCATCGGCCGGCTCGAACACGGCGTCGCACAGGCCTAGTCAGGACTGCTGGCAAGCCGTCTCGAAGACGTCGCGGTGGAGTTCGTCGGACACTGTCTCCATCAGTGACCGGAGGTTTACAGCGTCGTCACGGTTGTACGATACCAGCGTCTCGAGCGAGTCCTCGTCGCCCCGCTCGTACTCGTGCCACAGGCGGACGGCATCCTTACCGGTGATATCCGGCTCGTCGCGTTCGACACCGACGTCCTGTTCGATCTGTTTTAATCCACCCGAATAGCCCAGCTGTCGACACGGGTACATCAGGTCGACATGTGGAACGTCCAGCTCGACGTCGAAGGAGGTTTCCAGGAAGGGGACGTCGAACCGTTTCCCGTTGAACGTCACCATCAGCTTGGCGTCCTCGAACTGGCTGGCGACCCGTTCCGCAGTGAGATCCTCGCCCTGCACGAGCGTCGTCGTCTCGCCGTCCCGGTGGAAGCTCACTGTCGTTACTCGGTCGCGGTGCTGGTCGAGCCCCGTCGTCTCGATATCGAAAAAGCAGGTGTCCTCGCGGAAGTTCTCGTAGAGCCGCCAGCGTTCGCCCGAGGGGAGGGTACGATCGAAGAAGCTGGCATCGCCGTCGTCGAGATGCGTCCACGCCTCGCTGATGAACGTCTCGATCCGGTCCGCACGTGTTGGACCGACGACCGAGCCGTCGAACTCGTCCCAGTGTGTGATCCCGTTTGCCCAGAGCTTTCGTTCGGTCGACTCGCCGATGCCCCGAACCGGAATGAAACTGTTCTCGATTCGCACGACAGAAAGATGGGGATGGGTGGTTGTAAACCCATCCGTTCGCTATCGGTCCTCGCTCGTGGGGCTGACGGTCCATTCGCTGGTTCTGATCCGTGCTTCTTTCGCGTGATCCGCCAGCGACGGGACGTGGCGTCGACGCACAACGGCAACCGGGTGCTCATACCTCTTATCGACTGCACAGTCTCGGAGCGCCTCGAACAGCCGCGCGGTCTCGTCGTCGAGCGTCGCGCCGTTGTACGCGAGGACGTAGGCGCTTGCCAGACCCAGCGCGGCAATACCAAAGACCAGGCCGCCGATCCCCGGCGCGAGCACACCATACAGCGCCGCAACTATCAGGACGGCTGTCACGACCCACCCCGCGATATGCCAGTTCGCCGAAACGGCGGTGGCCGCCACCAGTGGCGACCGGCCGAGTGACTCGACCGGCAGATCCCGACTTGCGGCGATTTGCTCGATGGAGCGCCGATCGTACGATCGACTTGTACTCCCGTAATTCAGATAGACCGAAAGAAGGCCGATAGCCGAACCGATGCCGAGCAACGCCAGTGCAGGGTTCGCCGCGTAGGTCCGCCACCGTCGTGCACGTGTGGGACGGTCGCGTGCGCGATCACTGATGATTACGTCAGCGTCGTCCGGGACTGCGTCGGGGAGCGTGTCCGGGAGTCCGGCATCGCCACGGTCGACACCCAGTATCGTTAGCGTCGCTGGATGGTCGACGGTATCGGCGCGCTCGGGCCACGGCCGGTCGGAACGGGGGGACATTCGACTGCACGAGTGTGGGGCGTGGCCGTACTTAACTTGTGGGAGAGACGATCAGAAACGCTACGCTTACCGGGTTGCTCCGCGTTCGATTCGATAATGAACGGTGACCGACCGCAATGAGCGACGGATCGAGCTCGTGGTGGAGGATATCCGGTGACACGCCCGGAGAGCGGATGCGAAACGGCTGGCTGCAGATCCTGCTCCTTGCTGGCGTCGTGTGGTTCGGCGCGCTCGTCGTGTACAATGTGGTCGCTTTCGCTATCGATCCGATCACGGCGACAGCCGTGTTACTCGTCGGCGGGTTGTTCGTCGGGTTCAAACTCAAAGACTGGCTCGTCGATTCCGGCGAGGATACGGCGGCCGACCCGGACGGTCAGTGAGCGGGCTCGGACTCCCGTAGCTGATCGGCGAGATACACCGCTGCCGGAACGGGTTCTTCTTCCTCGAATCGGGCGATCTCCTCGCCGTCGCGTTCGACGACGATCGTCGCGATCAGCTCGACATCGTACTCCTCGGTGAGCGGGCCGTTCTTGTCCCGGTCGACCTCGTACTGTTCGATCCGATCGTCGTCGATACCTGCCGCGTCGAGCGCGGCGGCGAAGTCCGGAAGCTCGGCCCGGCAGTCCTTGCACCAGTCCGCACCCCAGATTTTGAACGTCACGTCGTCGAGCTGTTCGAAGACCTCCACCGTGTCTGCATGTGCTTTCCCGTCCCACGTCGGCGTGGGTTCCATCGTTTCGAGACTCATACAGCGGGATTCGCACCGCGGCGGTATAACAACCACGCTCGGGCCGAACGGTCGATCCGCGTACTCTTTAGGGCTCGCCAGACAACGGAACGGTAAATGAAGACGAGCATCCTCGAAACCATCGGGTCGCCGCTCGTGGAAGTCGATGCGCCCGAGGGCGCGACAGTCGCCGCGAAGATCGAGTCGTTCAACCCTGGCGGGTCGGCCAAGGACAGGCCTGCACGGGCGATGGTTCGCGCCGCCGAGGTAGCCGGTGAGATCGAACCGGGAGATGCCCTCGTCGAGCCGACCAGTGGCAATACGGGGATCGGCCTCGCGCTGGTCGCGGCGGCGAAAGGCTACGACCTCACGCTCGTAATGCCCGAGGGCAAATCGAAGGAGCGCCGACAGATTATGCGAGCCTACGGCGCGGAGATCGACCTCGTCGACGGCGATATCTCGGCGGCGCGCGAGCGGGCCGACGAACTCGAAGCGGCCGGAGCCACCCAGCTGGGGCAGTTCGAGAACCCGGCCAACCCCAACTCTCACTACGAGACGACGGGGGTCGAGATCCTCGAACAGGTCGGCGACCGCGAGATCGACGCCTTCGTCGCCGGTGTCGGCACTGGCGGGACGATCAGCGGGACGGGCCGTCGCCTCCGCGAGGCGTTCCCCGACCTGGAGATCGTCGCCGTCGAACCCGAGGAAAACGCCGTGCTCTCGACTGGCGAGTCCGGAAACGACGATTTTCAGGGCATGGGGCCGGGCTTTGTCAGCGAGAACCTCGATATCGACCTGCTCGACGACGTGGAGACGGTCTCGATCGATGCTGCCGAAGCCGAATGTCGCCGTCTGGCGCGGGAAGAAGGGATCTTCGTCGGCCAGTCCAGCGGCGGCACGAACCTCGTGGCAAAGCGCGTCGCCGACCGACTGGTCGGGGAGGGGATCGCGGATCCGCTGGTCGTCACTGTCTACTGGGACAGCGGCGAGCGCTACATGTCGACGGGAATGTTCGATTAGTTGGGGACGAGCCGCACGAGCGGCGCGTCGCCGTCGTCGACGAGCACGTAGAGGTGGCCGGTGTCGGGGTGGGTTTCGACGTCCCGAATGCGCCAGCCGTGATCCGCGAGGAGCGGTTCACGCTCACTCACGTCACGACCGTCGACCGCGAACCGACCGAGATACCGTCCGGCGAGGTTCCCGACAAACAGCTCACCCTGCCAGTCGGGGAACGCCGCGCCGTCGTAGAACGTCATCCCTGCTGGCGGGAACCCGCCGGAGCCACACTCCCAGTAGTAGACCGGCTCGACCACGTCGCCGCGCTCGTCGGGATGGTCCCCAACCGGATCGTCGGTACCGTACTCACAGCCGTACGTCGCGATCGGCCAGCCGTAGTTTCCGCCAGCTTCGACGATGTTTAGCTCGTCGCCGTCTTCCTCGCCATGCTCGCTCTGCCAGAGGGCCCCGGTCTCGGGATGGACCGTCATTCCCTGTGCGTTTCGGTGCCCGTAGCTGAAGATCGCATCCCGAACTGCGGGATCGTCGACGAAGGGGTTGTCCGTCGGGATCGACCCGTCCGGAGCGAGTCGCAGCGTCGCGCCGAGTTCGTTCGTGGTGTCCTGTGAGACGTGACCCGGGCCGAAGTCCTTGAATTGGCGATCGCCGACGGTGACGTAGACTGCGTCGTCGTCGCCGAATACGACCCGCGAGCCGTAGTGGTTACTGCTGTCGACGAACGGCTCGGCAACGTGCAAGCGTTCGAACGTCGAGAGTGAGGCGGCGTCGGGGTCGAGTTGCCCCCGGCCGAGCATCGTCGTCGTGTCGTCGTTTTCGTCGGTGCCTGCGTAGGTCAGGTAGAGCTGGTCGGGGGAATCGGGATGGACCGCAACATCCAGCAGCCCACCCTGTCCCGCAGTCGAGACCTCGGGCGGGCCGTCGATCGGCTCGGCTCGTCCGGCGTCGAGATCGACGAGCAGCAGTGCGCCGTCACGCTCGGTAACCACTGCTCGATCGCCGGGCAGGAACTCGATCCCCCACGGATGGACGAGTCCATCGACCACGGTTTCGGCCGTGGCGTCCTCGACCGCCGGCGCTTCGGCGGGGCCGTAACACCCTGCAAGACCGAGTGCAACACTCGCCCCGCACACCCGGAGCAGGGTCCGGCGATCGATCGCCCCGCGTCGAGCAGGTTCGGCGTCACGTCGGGCTGGTTGGTCGGCTGGCATCCGTTGTCGTCACTGTAGGGTCGCCCGCCGGATGAACTTCTCGCCCGGCAGGATGCCGAGCCGCTACAGGAACTCGGCCAGTACGTCGTGGAACTCGTCCGGGCGCTCCCGCGGCGGCCAGTGGCCACACCGCTCGATCACAGCCAGCGTCGCTGCCGGAATCGAGTCGGCGGCCATTTCCGACCATTCGACCGGGACGAGCGGGTCGTCAGCACCGTGGACGAGGAGCGTCGGCACGGCGATATCGGAGAGCCGGCGGGAGTAATCAGTCCGGACGCCGTCTGGCTGGAACTCCGCGCGCATAAATGAGACGAAGGCCGTACCGGCCCCGGGTTCGCGGAGCCGTTCGTTGGCTTCGCGAACGAATTCGTCGTCGAGGTTCGCAGTGTCGTAGACGAACTCACCGATCGCCAGGCGGGTTCCTGCCTCGGTCGCGGCGGCGAACTGCCGGCCGAACAGGCTCGCGAAGGGTGTGTTAGCAAGCAGGTACGAGCCAGTTCCACCGGGAACTGCGTCCCGGAGCCCGTAGCTATCGACGAGCACGAGTCCTGTGACCCGGTCCGGGCTGGCGAGGGTATAGCCGAGGGCCGCGCTCCCGCCCATCGAGATGCCGACGAGTACCGCTGTCTCGATCCCTAGCGCGTCCAGAAATCCCGAGAGGACGCCGACGTAGTACTCTGTCGTCGTTTCGCCGGGCGCGTCGCTCTCCCCGTAGCCCGGCCAGTCGGGCGCATAGACGCGCCGGCCCAGATCCTCGGCGAGGAATTCGATAGCGTGTTTCCACGAGAGCGCGGCGTCGTCGATTCCACTCCCGTGGAGCAGGACGACTGGGGGCCGTGATCGTCCGTTGTCGACGCCCGCTTCGAGATAGTGGATGCGGCGTCCGCCGACGGTCGCATTCCGCGAGTTCGCCGCCGGAACGCGGTCGTTGGCAATCATCTCAGTGCCTTCGGCCGTTCGGTCCAGTCACAGCTCGAACTCCGACTCCGATACCCGGACGACGACGGTCTCTTCGACCTCGCGCAGATCGTACTCGGGGTGTTCGCCGTCGGTTCGTCGGACGTAAAGCGGTTCGACAAGTCGGGGAGCTCGGTCGGTCTGGACTGCGCCACCGCTGCCCGCCCCCTCGTCGGGCTCTGGCGCATCACCGGTCTCGACGCCGTACACTTTCAGATAGGTTCCGGTCTCCTCGGGTGCAACCTGGTTCGACCGGACGGCCTCAGCGAGGTCACGCGAGAGCCACTCGTCCTCGCTAATCGACGGTTCCTTGACGAGGACGGTCTCGACGAAGCGTACTAGATACCAGTTGAGATCGTTCAGTAGCGAGATTGCAGCGCCGACGCTGACGGTATCGAGCGCAACGGTGTTCGCGAACGGTTCCGACAGATCGTACGTCGAGAGGGCCTCCCGGGACGTCTCACGTGAGAGCAGTTCGTATTTGAGGACGACATCCTGGGAGCCGACGAGACAGACACGGGTCACTATCGTGCTCTCGGAGTCGCGGGATATTGGGGATTTCGGCTAGAAGGTGGTCAGTTCGCCGTCGATGACGCGCTGGGTAATATCAGTCACGTTTGCGAGCTGGTCGTCGACGATCGCGGTGATGTCCTCCTCGACATCGTCGAGGTCCACGCCGTCTTCGGCAACCACACGAACGTCGGCGACGTGTGGCTCGTCGATCGGACGACCGATCTGGCTGAGCAGGCGGACGCGCAGGTCACGGATCCCATCGATGTCGTCGACGACGCTTTCGGCGATCTCGGTCGAGAGCAGGTTGTAGATCTTCCCGATGTGGTTGACGGGGTTCTTCCCGCTGGTTGCTTCCATCGACATCGAGCGGTTCGGCGTGATCAGCCCGTTTGCACGGTTTCCGCGGCCGACGGAGCCGTCGTCGCCCTGCTCTGCACTCGTACCGGTGGTCGTGAGGTAGATCGAACCGTCCTCGTAATCGTCCGCCGTGTTGACATCGACCGTCACGGTACGATCGGTGTACTCGTGTGCGAGATCGACAACGTGGTCGTGGATCCTCGTCACTGCGGCGTCGTATTCGTCGAGATCCCCGACGTACTCGTCGATGATCGCGGCGGCGACCGTGACGTTGATCTCGTCACCCTCGCGTTTGCCCATGATCTTCACGTCCGGTCCGATCTCGGGATTGTCCGCCGCGTACGGTCCGTTGAGGCTTCGCTCGGCGTTCAGAACGATCTCCTCAGTTTCGGTCAGGGGTGCGTGACCGACGCCGAAGCTCGTGTCGTTTGCCATCGGGACGGTTGCACCCTCTTCGCCGAACACTTCCTGCAGATCACCGCTTCCCTCACCGAGTTTGACGTCGACGACGATATCAGTGCCGACATCCAGCTGTGGGATGTTCTCGTTGAGGTACTCGCGGGCGGCTTCGAGCGCGATGCGTTCTGCCGGGATCTTCGTACCCTCGTACTCCTTGGTCGCACGGCCGACGATCAGCAGATAGATCGGTTCGAGCACCTCGCCACCGCCAAAGGCCGGCGCGGCGTTACCGGCCACGAGCTGGGTCTCGTCGGTGTTGTAGTGCAGCACCTTCCCCACACGCTCTATATACTCGCGGGCGAGTGCCTGTGCGACGTGTTCGGCGACGCCATCACAGATCGAGTCAGGGTGTCCGATCCCCTTTCGCTCCACGATTTCGACATCCTGATCCTCGACTGCCCGGCGGTCGATCGGTTCGACCCTGATATTACGTTCTGTCATTGTGCGGACGTTCGACGGCGGCCATTCTATAACTTGCGGAAACCACCGATCGCCAGTTAATGTATAGCAGTAATACGTTCGCTACTCCTCGGCGAGCAATAGGCCGAGGTACGAGGTTCGGATCTGCTCGTCGGGCTCGAGGCCCAGACGGTCGAGAATCGCTCGTGCACCCTCACGTGCTGTCTCGATGTCTGCCGATTCGCTCTCGGTTTCGACCTCGACGAACTCGCCGAGCCCCTCGACGCAATCCAGCGTAATCGTGTACTCCTCGATGGTGAACCGCTCCCGCTTTTTCGAGACAGTTGCAGTCGCGTCGTATCCCAGCCCGTCGAGGATGCGACCCATGGTTTCCCCGTCCTCGACACCGGTCTCGAACTCCTCGCGTGATTTCGATTCCGTTTCGAGCAGCGGTCCCTTGTAGGTCACTCGCTCGACAACGCGGTCGTCGTCCGGCCGACTAACACGTCGGATCCTGAGCGCTTCGTCGGTTTCCGCGAAGTCACGGTCGGGCGCGTTGTAGTAGGTATCGTCCTGTCGAATCCTCCCTTCCGGTTGTGCGCCCAGTTCGTCGAGTTGCGCTCGGACGGTTTCGTGGTCAGCACGAACCTTCAGTTCGACCTCGTACATGCGTCGATGAACGGATTGCGGGCGAAAAGGGCCGTCGGTTGTCAGCCAGACCTGCCACACGGGGCACACCGCTGACGGGACCGAAACGTGGTGTTTAAATGCCGAACGGGAAACGTTTAGGGTATGAGCGACGATCAAGAGGCAGAAACGGAATCGCACGAGGAAGAGACTGAGGGACTCGCGGACGGCGACTTCGTCCGCATCGCGTACACTGCACGCACCGTCGAGAACGGCCAGCTCGTCGATACGACTGACGCCGAAGTCGCAGAAGAGGAGGGTGTCGACGACCAGCAACAGAGCTTCGAGCCGCGCGTGATCGTTCTCGGCGAGGGCCACATCTTCGAGACCGTCGAGGAGGCGATCAAGGGCGGCGAGGTCGGGGACGAAGGCGAAGTCGTGGTTCCTGCAGAGGAAGCCTTCGGCGAGCGCGACCCAGACGAGGTTCGTACGGTCAGTGCCGACAAGATCCCCGAGGACGACCGCTACCCCGGCGCTCACGTCGATCTCGACGGCGAGCACGGCCACGTCGAGGCGATCATCGGCGGGCGCGCGCGAGTCGATTTCAACCACCCGCTTGCGGGTCAGGATGTCGAGTACGAGTACGAACTGCTCGATGTCGTCGAGGACCGTGTCGAGCAGGCAAAAGGCCTGATCGGCATGTACGTCGACACCGATCTCGAAATGTGGATCGAGACGGACGAGGAAGAGGAGGAAGTTGTCGTCGAAAGCGATGACGACGAGGACGCCGAGCCCGAGACCGAAACCGAAACCGTCGAGAAGGAAACGCTGTACATCGAGGCGACGCCACAGCTCTCGATGAACCAGCAGTGGATGTTCTCGAAACAGCAGATCGCCGGCGACGTAACCCAGAAGCTCGGCCTCGACCGGATTATCATTCAGGAGACCCTCGGCGAGGGCGCTGGGATGATGGGCGGTATGGGCGGTATGATGGGCGGCGGCATGGGCGGTGGCGACATCGAGGATGCGCTCGAAGACGCAGACGTCGATGCTGACGAGATCGTCGAAGAGCTCGAAAACGCCGACGAGTAACGGCCAGCCAGTCCATTTGCGAACGGCACCTCCGCGAGCGCCTGCTCTAGGTCAGGCGATGTCGCGGCTCGTGTCGATGGCGACTTCGTCTTGCATCTCCAGTTTGATCGTCTCGGTCAAGGCCTTACCACCACGGAATTTTGGAATCGAGAGGCGGTTCTCGACGTCCGTTCCCCGTACTGTCGTGGTCAGATCGAAGACGATGTCGGCCATATGTTTCGTCGTATCCCGGTTGTCGGGGATGGAGTGGCCGGAGAGACAATGGAGAATCGCGATACTCCCCGTATTCACCATGTGGTTTTGCAGATCGTTGAGGAAGTTCTGATACCGGCTCACTTCGCGCCGTTCCAGGGCGTCGACGGTATCGATAATTAGATTTGCACCCTCCGGAAGCGCCCGGATGAGCCTGTTTGCCTGATCAAGCGGCTCGTTGCCGCTGATATCACGCACTGTCGGGCTGCCGGTAGGAGCGCTGGCCGATTCGATGGCGTCCCTGACAGCCTGGTCAGATCGCTGGCTCGTAAGATACAGTGACCCACGTGCGGCTGTCAGTTGGTAGAGGAGTAGCTCCGACTGGCTACCCGGGGAGGCACTAAAGGCGATAATACTCCCCGGTGGGATACCACCGTTGAGCTTTCTATCGAGAACGTCAATCCCCGTATCCAGCCGCCCAGTCATTGTCTGCGTAGCATAGTCTCGTTTAGTACATAGTTCTTTGCCTCTTACCTGATTCCGAGGCCAAATAGACAATCAACCAACATTAACGGACTCCAGCCCGTCGACGACACGACGGTAGGCCCGGCCGACTTCGGGGGCACGTAACGGTTCTCCGGCATCAGGGATCGGGATGATCCAGTCGGTGCCCAGAAGCTGTCTGGTACCCTCCGGGATCCGATCAGTTCCGGTGAGAACGGCCCCAATGATGGGAGTGTCGAGTTCGGTAGCCATTGCTGCCGTCTTTGCCGTATCCCGGAGACTGTCGGGTTCCGCGGTCGAGACGAGCAAAACATGGGTAGCGATATCGATCGGGACTGCGGCGTCCCTGCCAGCGCCTGCCGGACAGTCGATTACCATCCGTGGGGATCGTCCGTGGTCGAGTCGCTGGATCCGCTCGAATACCTGCCGACGCTCCGCCCGATCCGCTCCGGATGGCGCTTCGAGCACCGTGAACCCGGCCAGGGGGCGTCGGCCGTTCAGCGCGTCGACTGAAACCGAGTGCACGGGGACCGATTTCAGGGGTGCTGTTCTCGCCAGCGCGTACAGGTCTGGCATGTCCCAGTCCCCCTCGACGCCGATGACCGGTGTCGTCGTTTCCGTGACGAACGACCGCGCTACTGCTACTGTCGTCGTCGTTTTCCCACAGCCGCCTTTCCCACCTGCGATGGCGATCACGACGGTTCTGCTGCGGGATCGTGTATAAACTCCCGGCTCACTCCTCGGTGCCGACTGTCCTGCTCGCACCGCTTGCTCCCCCATCCGGATCTTCGATCTCCTGCATGACGCGCTCGTGGAACGATTGCAGAACGGCACTCTCGTCTTCCGCCAACACAACGTCGCTCGCCGAGAGGGTCGCCAGACCGAACGCACGCGGTGTCGGTGAGTCAACTTGCTGGCTGGTAACCGTTATTTCGTCGCGCTGGATCGCACCGAGCACAGCTTTGATTCCCGCCAGATCGAGTTTGTCCTCGACGATTTCACGATACGTCTCCTCGATGACGGCGAAATCATCGAGCTCCTGTGCGAATCCGAGCAACATCTCGCTGGAGACCTGCTGTTCGCTTGCCGACTTCTCGTAGCCTTTGTACCGTTTGAGGATCATCAGCGATCGGGTCGCGTTGATACGGAAGTACCGCTGGAGCATGTCGGTCCCGTCGAGGCTTGCACGCAACAGCTTCTCGGCGCTCTCGGGAGCCGTCGCCTCGAGAAGCCCCCGTACGTCGACTTTCCGGTTTAGCGGCATCGAGATCGTAAAGCCATTGTCCGCCACTGCAACGGTCACGTTGGCGTTTGTCTCCTGTGCACAGCGGTATGCGAGCAGTCGTGAGAGCCCATCGTTGAACTGTCGCCCGTAGTTCGAGTGGATATGGAAGCGTCGCTCGTACTCGTCGTGATCCCGCTCGACCTCGATAGCCAGTCGCCTGTCGGTACTGACACTTTCGACCCCTGCATAGCGGATCTGGTGTTCGAAGATCCGTGCGATCGCTCGAACGCTGTCGTCGTCGAGCGGGAACCCGCGAAGCCAGTGACGGACGGCAGCCGCACCGCCGTCCCCGTAGCGGTCGACGATCTCGCGCTGGAACCGTAGGACCTCCCTGCCGAGGTCAAACGACAGTGGGAGACGCTCGGAGTACCACGACGGCACCGTCGGGCGGGCGCTCGTACGGTCGACGTACACTTTCGAGCCCCGGCGATACCGGTACTCGAAGTTCGAGCCACCGAGGACGAACACGTCGCCCGGTTCGAGAGTGTCGAGATACGTCTCATCGAGCTGTCCGACCCACTCGTCGCTCGCGCGGGTGAACACGTCACAGCTAAACGAGTCCGGGATCGTCCCGATGTTCGTCATGTAGATGACTCGTGCGAGGCGGCCACGCTTGCCGATCAGCGGCGTCCCGACGGGAAACTCCTCGTGGTGGTGCTCGCCCTCTGGGGGATCGTTTCGATCCCGCCAGATCTTGGCGTAGACGTTCTTCTCTTCGAGGCCGTCGTAGTCCGCCGTCAGATACCGTGCGAGTTGCTCGAAATCACCCTCGGTGTAGTTTCTGTAGGGGTAGGCCCGGCGTAGAATGTGTAGAATTTCCGCCTCTGGCCGGATCTCGGCGATCGCCATCCCGTAGACGTGTTGGGCTGCGACGTCCTGTGGCTGCGCCGGGATGTCGACGCTGTCGACGAACCCTTCTTCGGCCTTTTTGAGCATGACCGCACACTCGATGAGTTCGTCGCGGTCGAGCGCGATGACCCGGCCGGTGACGGTTTGACCGACACGGTGTCCGGCCCGTCCGACGCGCTGGAGCAGGGCGGCGACCGATTTCGGACTGCCGACCTGGACCACGAGATCGACGTGTGGCATGTCGATACCGAGTTCGAGGCTCGTCGACGTCGTTACAAAGTCCAGCGAGCCGTCTTTGAGCGCCCCTTCGATCCGTTCGCGCTCGTCCTTCGAGAGGCTGCCGTGGTGACAGCCGGAGTTCTCCTCGTCGTACCCATCGAACCGCTCGCGGAGGTTGTGCAGAACCCGCTCGGCCCCCGAGCGGGTGTTCGTAAAGACGAGCGTGTTGGTATGATCGTCGATCAGGTCGTGGAGGTCGCGGTAAAACCGGTCCTGAACCACGTCACGTCGCGTATGAATCAGATCGTCGGTCGGCGACTGTAACTGGATATCGAACTCGCGGGCAAACCGGGCATCCACTATCTCGTACTCGCGTGGCTCTCCACCAGGTTCGGAGCGACCGACGAGAAACTCCGCGACCGTCGAGAGTGGGTCGATCGTCGCCGAGCAGCCGATTCGTGTCGGCGTCGTCTCCGCGAGCGCTTCGAGGCGTTCGAGACTCACGCTCAGGTGGGTACCCCGCTTGCCCGACGCCAGTGCGTGAATCTCGTCGACGACGACGTACTCGACAGTGCGGAGCTTCTCGCGGAACTTCGGCGAGTTAAGCAATATCGCAAGCGTTTCCGGCGTCGTGTTGAGGATGTGTGGCGTTTCGTCGAGCATCCGCTGGCGTTCGCTGTCTTTCGTATCGCCGTGACGGATCGCGTGGCGGATTGTCGCTGCCGCATCGCTCCCGTCTCGCTCACGCTCGATTTCAGCAATACCGTCGAGCGGGACCGTCAGGTTGCGGTGAATATCGTTGGCGAGCGATTTTAACGGGGAGACGTACAGACAGTAGACCGAATTGTCGAGCCCCTGTGCTCGCTCCCGCGTGAACAGTTCGTCGATAATCGCGGTGAAGGAAGCCAGCGTCTTGCCGCTCCCGGTCGGTGCACAGATCAGTGTATGCTCGTCGTCGTCGATGAGCGGGATGGCCTCTTTCTGTGGTGGCGTACAAAACCCCCCGTTCTCGTCGACGTACTCGCCGAACTGCCGTATCCACCACTCCTGCACGATCGGATCCAATCGTTCTATCACGTCACCGTCGTCGATACGTTGGCTGTCGATAGTGGTCTCGCCAGTGCGTTCTACCAGCTCTCTCCAGCCCATTACTGATTACTGAGGACCGGTCGGTGAAGTGGGTTTGGTCGGGACGGGAAAGTTATTCTTCGGCGTCGTCCGCATCGTCACTGCCACGAGCCATCGCGGTGCCCGCGCTCGTGGAGTCGTTTGCTTCTAGACGCCGGTCGATGAGCCCCTCGAAATCGGCAGCCGAGTCGTACTCGTCGCGGCAACGGAGTGCAACGCGCCCCCGTTCGGTTACTTCGTAGAGACCCGAGCGTTCGGCCGGGCCGATCTTGTCGACGAGCCCGTAATCTTCGAGCACGGGCAAACGGTTGTTGACGTTTTTCCGACTCTTGCCGGTGATGTGTGAGAGATTCGGTGCTACGTTGCGTCCGTACGCGTGCAGTGCTTCGAGGATCAGGAAGTCTGTTGGCTGTCGCAGTTTCACGGTTTTTCTCCTTGCGTCATGATAGTTGGCGAGAGATAAGTAACCATCCCTTTTCTACCACTAACCGACTCCGAAACCAACATCCAATGGCTATTACCATCGGCAATTATAAGTCATCGGAGAAACACACAGTTCCTGTGGGTCGGGACGGTATGCCCCCAGCCTCCAGAATCGACCGATCCACACGTCAGCCATGTCAGAGCCAAGTGACCGCCCCCTGTCAGAGGATATCCGATGACGGATCAGGACTGCGCGGAACCCCTCCAGAGTAGGTCCACCTGTGTCACACCCGCAGTGGCCCTCTGTATCGAGACCGACCGGTACAGGAAGGCTCTCCGTTCGGCGATCCCGGATACGCTGGGTGCGGTCGAAATCGAATCAGCCCGAACGATTCCCGACGAGGCATTCGATCTGGCGATCGTCGAAGAGGGGCTCCTACCCACCACGTCGCAGTCGGGTGGATACGGAACAGGAGTCTGGCGTACGCCTATACTCTACGTAACGACCGATGATGCATCGACACCTGAAACTGCTCGGAGTGTCATTACCGATGTCATCCACCCGTCCGCGCACGAGGGGATATTGAAAAATCGGATATGGAATACGATCGACGACAACGGGCAGTGTGACAAACGGCAATACGGCATGGTCGGCATCGATTGTGTTCCTTCCCCCGCGCTGTCCGTGGATGTCGTAGACGGTGATCGCTTCGTGCGACACGCAAACTCCGCGTTCGAGACCGAGTTCGGGTTCGAAAGCGAGGAGATCGTCGATGGGTCTCTCGAAGAGTTACTTGTCCCGGATACGGCAGCCGAGTACACTGCAGACCTTGTCGAACGGGCCCTGGCGGGAGAGACAATCGAACGGGTACTCCGGCGTGACACGCGACATGGCCGTCGTGATTATCTCGTCCGGATGATAGAGTCCAGACAGTGCGAAGCCGATCTCTGGATCACCTACACGGATGTGACGGGAAAGCGTTGCAGGGAACAACAGGTCCGGGTTCTCAACCGTGTACTGCGACACAACCTGCGGAACGATATGAACATTATACTCGGCAACGTCGAAGGGCTCCTCGCGGACACCGACGATCCACAGGCCGCAACCGCGGCTGCCGAAATCAAGCAGGCCGCAAAGAGCCTCGTGGAACTCGGTGATACTGCAGGCGCGCTCCGAGAGACGTGGGACGAGAGCGAACCCACGGCGGTCGATCTCGTCCGGGTCGCCAGACGCATCCAGCAGGAGGTTCGGCAGGAGACGCCGTCGGTAAACATCGGGATTCAATCTCCCGAACGTTGCTGGGCCAACGGGGACTCCCGACTCGTCACAGCCATCTCCGAACTGGTCGAGAATGCGATCGAACACACGCCCGAGGGTACGGCGATCGACCTTCGGATCGAACCGGGTGAGGAGTGGGCTCGTCTGAGCGTGATCGACGACGGCCCTGGCCTGCCAGCGTCCGAGCGCGCCGTTCTCAGTGGAGCCTCGGAGACGCCGCTGGAACACGGTAGCGGACTCGGGCTCTGGATCGTCAACTGGATCGTGTCTATTTCGGGTGGCCAACTGGACGTCGATACAGGGGAGCGTTGCAGGACAACCGTTACAGTATCGTTGCCTGCTGCGGACGTGGACCCGAACTGAGGTGCCGCGGAGGACCCAGTTGCATGTTCCTGACCGCGTCTTACCGGTGGTTTATCATCTATTTCGTCGTGTGCCCGTTCGATCGTGTAACCCCGTCGGTACGTTTATTCGCCCGCCCTGCATAGATAGACTCCACATGGGGAGTCTCGTGACGGACGGAGGTGGATGAGCCTGTGAATATCGAGTTCACTCCGCTGGACCATGGCGGCCTCGAAGTGGTCGACTCGATTCAACGGGTTCATTACCGACTGAATACGCCGAACCGACTAACGCTTGACGCCGCGGGCGGCGATCAGTTTCGCTTTCCAGTCGATACTGCCACGTCGATCCGGTGTGAGCAGCTCACACTCCCGACGGTCCCGGCAACGCTTGTCAGGAACAGCTCCGGGAGCGTCGTCACCCAGATCGAGCACTTCTCCGACGAATCGCTCCCCGCTGGCGAGTACGGCATCGAACTGTCGCTCCCACTCAAACTGTACATCCGCGTCGAGAGCTCGATCCAGTTCGGCTCCGATGACGAGCAGTTGCGGATCGACTTTGGGGACCCGACCGACGTCTCGATCGGAGCCAGATCGAAACACGAACAGCCGGCAGGGACGATTACAACGACCGAGCAACCGAGGGATATCATGCGGACGGTGTCGGCGCTTGGTTCCTCGCTGAAAACCGTCTCGCCGGAACGCTCCCTGCCGACGCTGCGCGGCCATCCACCGGAGATCGAACTCGGGGAGAGCCTCTCGATTCCCGAGGGGATCGCCGCGCCGGAGACCGGCATCGAACTGCAGGTGCCGCCGACATACGAACACGTGTTCCCTGCCGCCCCGCTGGCGTACTATCTCGGCGCGACGATGCGACCGGGCGACGAGCCCCGCATCGTGACGGGCGACGACCACACACAGGAGCTCGTTCCGGCACCAACCTACGAGGAGAGCGTTGCTCGGACGCTCAAACAGGTGTTCTTCCTCGACTGTGTGACCCGTACCGAAGGCCTGTATCCGGTCCCGCTACGGGAACGCACGCGACTCGAAGACCGGGTCGAGTTGCCGTTCGACCGGCTCTACGAACTCTCGCCAGCGGAGCGTCTCGGGACCTATCTCGACGCCGTGCCGTACACCGCTGTCGAGGATCTCTTGCCGGACTGGAAGCTTACGACACACGTCTCGCCGACACCGGAGACGATCGAGACGCTGCCGTACCTGATCAACGACCTCGCAATCGTGCGGATCGCCGACCCACGGGAAGTATCGCGTTCCTCGATCGAGGATACCGGCATGGGCGCGTACACCCGTGGTGCTGACACCCGAAGCGCCACTGGGCAAGCCACCGACACCACGTACGTCCAGATAGACGAAGACGACAACGCAGTCGAGCAGGCCTGGATCGGCGACGAGACGCCAGTCGGCCTGAGCAAGGCGATGCCCGAAGCCTACCGCAACCGGTTCGACCGCGAGCCATCTAGCGGGGACATCTCGATCACCGTCGTCTGCAACGACGACCGGATGGACCGCGAGCGCGGCGTCGTCGACGAGGTGTACGGTTCACGCGACCGCCTACCGTTCGACGTCTCGATGAGCCACGACCTGACGACCGAGGAACTCGCAGACGTCCTCGCCCAGCCTGCCGACTTCCTCCATTACATCGGCCACATCGAGGACGGCGGCTTTCGCTGCACTGACGGGC
>OBKM01000253.1_pt1 | contig 26654 bp, 24 predicted proteins | sample 1519691 | NCBI WGS metagenome assembly OBKM01 (sample SAMEA37050418, study PRJEB22526) | metagenome | biome: saline pan; feature: lake; material: water | place: Egypt | collected 2015 | depth 0.5 m
CTCCTTCGACGTCGAGGAGCACCCCGAGCACCGGGTGCTCGCAACCAACCCCTGCGGCGAGCAGCCCTTGGAAGAGTACGAGGCCTGTAACCTTGGGCACATCAACCTCTCGACGCTCGCCGCCAAGGACGCCCCGGACTGGCGTCGGTGGTCGGCCCAACACGGCGACGAGTACAACGCCGAATCCGAGGCAGTGGCCGCGTTCCTCGAGGAAGCCGTCGACTGGGAGGAGTTCGACCACCGGATCGCGCTCGGAACCCGGTTCCTCGAGAACGTCGTCACGATGTCGGATTTCCCAATCGAGGAGATCGAACAGAAGGTCGGCGAGATGCGCAAGATCGGCATGGGCATCATGGGGCTGGCCCAGCTGTACGTCCAGCTCGGGATGCGGTACGGCAGCGACGCCGCGAACGAACTCGCCCGTCAGCTGATGACCTACATCAACCACGAATCGAAGTGGACCTCTCACGAGCTCGCCGAGGAGCGTGGCTCCTTCGCCGAGTGGGGAGACTCGAAGTACGCCGACCCCACCGCCTACCGCGAGTGGTTCGAACACCACACCGGCCTCGACGCCGACGAGTGGGCAGATGGCTTCCCGATCCGGAACCACAACACTACCACGATCGCCCCGACGGGCACGACCTCGATGGTCGGCAACACCACCGGCGGCTGCGAGCCGATCTACAACGTCGCCTACTACAAGAACGTCTCCGACGACGTCCAGGGCGACGAGATGCTCGTCGAGTTCGACGATTACTTCCTGCGGACGCTCGAGGCAAACGACATCGACGTCGAGGCGGTCAAACGCGAGGCCCAGGAACAGATGGCCGCAAACGAGTTCGACGGCGTCGCCGGACTCGAGACCGTGCCGACCGAGATCGGCGAGCTGTTCGTCACGACCGGCGACCTCTCGGCGATCGAGCACGCCTCGATCCAGTGTGCGCTACAGGAGGGCGTCGACTCGAGTATCAGCAAATGTCTTGAGAAAGGAACGCTCGTCCAGACCGATTCGGGAGTCCGCCCGATCGAGTCATTCGCGGACGAAACCCCCGACCCAGGAGAGTTCGTCGATGTCGAGGAGGACGTGACGATCGACGGAGTGCCTGTCGAGTCACAGTACTACGCCGGACAGAGGGATGCGACGCGAGTTCGCGTCGACAACGGCACGGAACTGGTCGGTGCAACCGAGTCGCACAAGATTCTGACGCCCGAGGGCTGGACAACCCTCGGCGATCTCGAAGCGGGTGATTACGTGATCGGCCGAACCGTCGAATCACACGGTGAGGGAAGAACCGATCTCGGATTCGTTCGGAACCCGGCTGTCACGGCCGATGGCGGCGTAACGGCTGCAGGTAGTGCCGATCCGACCGTGTATGAAAAAGACGTGATACTTCCGGAAAAGATGTCGCCGCGACTCGCGAAGTTCCTCGGGATGTACGCGGCGGACGGGAGTGCGATCGACGCCCGATACTCGATCGAGATCAGCACGTCGTCGGAGAAGGTCCGCGAGGAGGTGAGCGACCTGTTCGTCGAGCTGTTCGGCCGCGAGCCGTCGATCGAAGAAGACACGCGGCGAGGCGACCAGCGCGATACAGTGTACGGAATTAAGCTGAACTCCAAGCCGGTCTGGGAGTTCGTGACGGAGCTGTGTGGTTCGGGGTCCTACGAGAAGCGAGTCCCGCATGCGGTCTTGCAGGGATGTCCCGAAGAGAAACAAGCGTTCGTCAACGGCGTGACGCTCGACGGGTACGTGTCGTCGCAGTCCCTCGTCGTCTACGGCGGAATGTCGAAACGGCTCGCCGATGGCGTCGCTGAATTACTCCGGAGCTTCGGCGTTCCCAAAGTGTACGTCGGTCGCAAGTGGGTCGACGAGTCCGAGGCTTACGCGTATCAGGTGCACGTGACCAACGAGGCACAGGAACTGGTGACGCCGGTCGAACCGCACAAGCGTGTCGACCGGTTCGACCAGCGATATCGCGTCTACGTGCCGCAGGACGAGGTCGACAAGACTAACTACGACTCGCGCTCGGCAGCGTATTACGCGGCCCGGAGCTTCGAGTACAGAGACCGGAACCACATATTCAATACGACGGCGGAAACGCTCGGCATCACCGACGCGCCGCCGCTGTACGAGGTCACCGACGTCGAGGACGCCGGAACCCGCGAGATGTACGATATCGAACTCGCCGGTCCACACGAGTACGTGGTCGGTGGTGTCGTCTCGCACAATACCGTCAATGCACCCAACGACTCCACCGTCGAGGACGCCAAGGAGGCCTTCGAGTACATATACGAGCACGGCGGCAAGGGCGTGACCTACTACCGGGACGGCACCCGTTCGAAGCAGGTGCTCACGACCCGAGCACAAAACACCGAGTTCGCCGACATGGACGAGGCCGAGGTCGTCGACCAGATCGAAGAGCTGTTCGGCGGGCTGGACACGTTCCTCGAACACGAGGCGGTCCAGGAGGCCCTCGACGCGGAGATCGAGACGATGCTCGGGGCCGCCGACGGCGAGGACGTCGGCCGAAAGCGTCCCCGACCGCCCGTACTCCACGGCGTGACACAGCGTATCGACACCGGCTACGGGAAGCTGTACGTCAACATCAACGAGGATCCCGAGTCCGACCGGCCGTTCGAGCTGTTCGCGAACATCGGCAACTCCGGTGGGTTTACCGCCTCGTTCACCGAGGCGCTCGCGAAGATGGTCTCGACGGCGCTCCGGTCCGGCGTCGATCCCGGCGAGGTCGCCAGCGAACTCCAGGGAATCCGGTCGCCGAAAGTCGCCTGGGACAACGGCGAGCAGATCCAGTCGATCCCTGACGCGATCGGGACCGCGATGCGGCGGTACCTCGAGGGCGACATCCAACCGGCCCACCCGCAACAACAGACACTCGACGAGACCGCCGAACACGCCGACGGTGATACCGATGCCAACGCCGACGCCGACGATGATCCGGAGACGATCCGGTCGAAGACCGACGGCGGTACGACGGCCGCACCGGCCGATGGCACCGCTCCGGATCCGAACGGCAGCGGTCTCTCCGGGCAAGGACAGGAGTCCGACACAGACACGGGTCCGGACGCGACACCCGGACAGGCCACGGATCACGATCAGGCCGGTGACCAGGCGGAGATCATCGACGCCGGCGAGAGCCCCGAGTGTCCCGAGTGTGGGTCGCTGTCGCTGTACTACTCGGAGGGCTGCAAGACCTGCGAGAGCTGTGGCTGGTCCGAGTGCTGACTCCGGGGGCACCGAGCCCACGAGTGACCAGCCCAGGTGTCCCGCCTGCGACAGCCCGCTGTACACCCGCCACTGCAAGTACGTCTGTCCGCGCCACGGCGTCATCTTCGACTGCTCGGATCCGTTCTACTGACGCCGGGCCGTGGATGGTGTGCGTCGGTTGATCTGACCGACGCCGTCAGGAGCTGTCCCGTGAGCGGTCCGGGGCGACGTGTTCGTACGCCGGTCCGGCGAGCACGAGCAGCGCCGCGACGGCCAGCGCGAGCACCACTACCGGACCAACCGAGACACCGTCGACCGACAGTGTCCGCATCGAGCTGCCGGCGAGGACGGCTGCCACTGCCCACGGGATCTCTCCGACGACGGTACCGGCGAAAAATGCCCGGGGTGGAACACCAGACAGCCCGGCCCAGTACGAGACCGCATCACCGGGGACCGGCGAGAGCCGAGCTGCGACGACGCTTCGGGTCTCGCCGACGACCTGACTCGCCCAGGCTCCGGACGATCCGAGCGTCCCGAACAGTCCGGCGTCGGTTTCGGCGTACCGACCGATCAGAAACGGGGGGACAGCGGTGACTGCCGCACCGACCAACGCAAGCAGTACCGCAACCCATGGCCCGTACACGTATCCGAGCAAAACCCCGACCGAACTGACCGGCCACAACAGAAACGGGCGCACCAGATACACCGTGGTGAGAGCAAGCGCAAACAGTACGGGGCGGTCTGCGAGCGTCTCGAGGTAGTGGACCACCCCCGATGGCGAGAGCACGACGGCCGCCACGATGGCGATCGCACACACGCCGGCGATCCCACCGAGCTGGCGTTTCGTCGCGGCCTCCATACCGGAACACCCTGTGGTCCAAGTAAACGCCTTGTGGTCTCTGGCTCGGCCCGTGGGCCGTCGGTCGGCGACAGACGTTTGACCTCGGGCTCGAAACGACGGTCGTGCACAGCGACAGCGAGTCATCCCCTCGCGATCCAGAGACGGTCATCGAGTTGGGCGTCGATCTGCTCGCACACCTCGAACACGAGCAGCTCTCCCTGGCCTCGGTCGTCGATCGCATCGAGACGATCACGACGGATCCCGCCCTCACCCGGGAGATTCTCGACACCGCCGAGCGGAGAGATGTTATCGATCGCGAGGACGGAATCATTCGGACACGGACCGGGGAGTTCGTTCGTCTCGAAGGTGACGTCGTCACGCGCGAGGGCGAGTTCACCTGTCGGCGGTGCGGTGCATCGCTTACCACCGGCTACTTCATCGAATTCGACGCCGGCGAGCACGGCCCGTTCGGCTCCTCGTGTATTCGGATCGTTATCGGCCGCGACCGGGACAGTAACTAGTCCAACCGCTCGATGAGCCGCTCGATGGTTCGCTGCTGGCGTTCGAGCAGTTCTGACTGCCGCTCAACTGTCTCCGCCAGCTCTTCGACCGTCTCGCGTACCGCCTGTCTGTCGGGCTCGCCGGCCGCTGCGGTCGACCCGGCCACCGGACTATGTGCCTCGACGGCGTCGGCCAACGGATCACCGGTGTTTGCCTCGGTCTTGTCGCCCGAACTGGTCGTGTCTGCGGCCTGCGCTTTTGCGTCCGTCGCCGTCCGTTCGTCTTCGTCGGTATCTGACTCTCCGCCGGGATCTGCCTGCGTGTTCGCGTTCGCGTTTGCATCCGTGTGCTGGTCTGCGTTCGGTGTCGTACCCGTATCAGCGGCGTCTGTGCCGGTGTCGGTCTCCGCCGTACTGTTCACCGCTTTGCTGGATTCTGGAGCGTTGTTCGAGGGTTCGGTCCCACCTGTATCTGCTGTCGTCTCGGGTGGTTCGTGCGATGCTGTCGGATCAGTTATTCCGGACCCGTCCTCTCGATCGGCCTCCGCTCGGTGACCATCGTGTTCTTCTGTCGGCTCCGCCGGCGGACGTGTCGTCGACTCCGTGTCGTCGCTCAACCCTGTGGCTCCGGAGTCAGGATCTGTCTCCGAATCTCCCACGAGAGGGGTAATCCCCTCGTCGAACTCGAAGCTGTCTCCTGTCGCCCTGTTCTCGTCTTGTTGCCGGTCGGTTCCGGCGGCGTCGTCCGACTTGGTGCGTGTGGTTCGGGCGTTCAGCGCTTCGATCGAGTCGACATCGTGGTATGTACACAGCGTGGTGGTGAGCGCGTTCCGGAGCACGGCGACGTCGTCGCTCGGAACCTTGATGCGGTGTGGTCGTCCGTCACTCGAGAGGACGATCTGTGTCGCGACTTGTCCCTCCTCGAACTCCAATCCGGTAACCGCGGCGTAGGGAAACTGCTCGTAGTCCTCGCCCCAGACAGAGGCGCCGACGTGTTTGGTCAGCCGCTCGTCGGTGATGACGACCGTGAGCTCGCTGAACCGGAACGCCTCGACGACCGTCTCTCCCGGCTCGGTGACTCCCCACGCACCGAGGACTCCCGCGAGCAACGGCGTGAGTACCGGCTTCACCTTACTTGAAGACACGCTGAACGAATCGGTCCGGTCGACGTATGCGAGCTCGAAAGTCGCCTTTCGACGTCCTGTCGTTAGATCGAGCCGCTCAATGTCGTGGTCGTAGACCGTGACGGACTCGTCGCTGAGCAACCCTTCCCCGTCGTACAGGAGCGTCCGTGTCGGCGTGAAACAGACGATGTCGTCACTCCCGAGCTCGACTGCGGTCGTGATCTCTTCGTCCCCCACGTGAGCTTCGAGGAGCTCCGGTATCTCCATAAGAGATGTGTTCTCCCCGCGGATCTTAAAACCGTGTCCTGGCAGATTCTCCCGGCTCAGAGTCGTCGTTCGATCGGAGCAAACTGTTCGCCGGTCAGCCCCGCAACCCCGAGCCGATCGTCGTGCGCGTCGCTTCCGCCGGTCGCGAGCAGGTCGTGTTGCTCGATCGCTCGGTCGACGAGAGCGGGGTCGGGCTCGGAGGTTCCCCCTTCCTCGTAGGGGTAGTACCGCTCGACGGCGTCGAGCTGAGCGGTCAACTCGAGTACACGCTCGGGCTCGTCGTACCGAAACGGATGGGCGAGCCCCACGATCGCACACGCAGCAGACAGTCGCTCCTGCCCGATGGAAAACGACGGGATGTCTCGTGGAACGTAGCACGGACCATCGTCGCCGATGAGCTCGGCGAACGCCTCCTCGTACCCGTGGGCTGCCGGACTCGCCGCGACCGCCCGCGCGATGTGTGGACGACCGACGCCGGGCCCGTACTGGATGTCGAGCGCAACCCCGAGCCGGTCTTCGACCTGCTCTACCATCCGTTTGGCACGATCGATCCGATCGGCCTGGAGCTGTTCGGTGAGTGCCTGGAGCTCTGCCGTCTGCCTGACCCCATATCCGAGCAGATCTACGCGGCCTGCCGACGACTCGACACGGAGTTCGATTCCGTGGATGATCTGGAGCCCCTCCCGTGTGGTCACCGGCGCCGACAGCTCGGGATGCAGACGATCGTGATCTGTGACTGCCACCGTCTCCACGCCCGCCCGCTCGGCTGCTGCCGGAAGTTCCGCCAGCGTCAGCCGCCCGTCCGAGTTCTTCGTGTGCACGTGAAGATCCGCGAGTACCATACGTACTGCAGCGTCCCACAGGGCTTGTACACTCCGGTTGATAGTGACCGGTGCTCTTCCAGCCGACCCGGTGACCGTGACCGTTATGCCTCTGGATACCTCATGAACGATCATGAACATCGTGGAACAGACCGGGTCGTTCGAGCGGTGTACCTTCCCGGCGACGAGCGACCAGCTCATCGCCGAGTGTGGAAACGTCGAGCTAGAACTCGCAGACGGCACCGAAACCGTCGGAGACGTGCTCTCGCGCCTCCCGAATCAGGAGTTCGATTCGATCGAAGAGGCTCGAGCGGCCGTCTACGGCACCGTCGGTGCAGGCGCTATCGGGCGGCGAGGCTACAGCGACCGTGATCCGACCTGTCCCGGCGAGGTCGGACACGACCATCTCTCGCTGTAGCTCACTCCCGTCTGAGAAACTCCGGCAGCTCGATGGCGTCGCTGCGCTCTGGACCGATCCGATCGAGCGCCTCGGGCAGATCCAACGCCTCCGGCTGATCGAGTAGATCCGGAGGTCCCGATCGATCGGTCGGTCGTGGCGTCTCCTTGACGAGATGTGCCCACGCTTGCCCGGCGTCGGTCCCGTCCTCGGTGGCTGCACGAGCCTCGGTTCGCCCCTCGTCGTAGGCCAACTCGACGACGGTGCCGTCGTATGCCGAGTCCACGGCTTCGACGAGTGCCGACAGCTCGTCAGGGACTGGCTCGTCCAACGTCGTTTCGACCCCGAGGGCGTAGGCTCGCTCGATCGCCGCCGCTCGGTCGATCTGTTCGGGCTTCCAACCTGTGCCGTAGGTGCGTTCGTACCGGCTCATTGTACCTGCGTGTCCGGATCTACCACGAGTCCTCGGTCGGTGAACGACAGCGCCCCGATGTCGCTGTCGATGTTGGTTCCACGCATCTTGATCACCTGTACGCCACGTGTCATTCCCCCCGAATCCAGGAAGTTGTGAAAGAAGACGACGCCGTGGGCGAGGTAGTGCTCATCCGAGTACGAGCTCGGATCAGTCATAGCGCAAACAGCGCGGAAACCCACGGCTTTAGCGCTGTCTCTTACCCACATCTTTCGTCGAGAGTTGTGGACCTCAAATAGCGCGTGAGCCTCGCTACGGCTGGTTCTACATCTAATAATTTATTGACAGTACTCCCGAGCGCACCAGATTACGGTAGAATATGGCAATATTACGGTAAAACTGTCTGATCACTCGCGACTGAAAATCAGCCAGTATGAACTATACCGCTGCCGTATTGCGATCTGCTGAGTAAAATCCGAATGTCGGTCTATGACTTATGGGTAAGAGACAGGGCTTTAGCCGTGGGTTAGCTTACCTCGGAGATCAACAGGATCGTCGCGTCGGTCTGTTTTAGCGCCGAAATGAAGCCCGTAATCTCGTCGCTCACGTCCGAGAAGAAGTGTCGCAGCAGCATCGTCGAGTCGATCACCGCCCGATCGATGTCGTTGGCGCGAATGTACGCGACCAGTCTGTTCGTGAGTCCGCCCTCCGTCCCGAACTGCGCGATCGCTTGCTTTCCTGACTCTGTCACAAGGTTCAGAAACCCGATCGCGTCCGAGGCCAGTGCACGGTCGAAGCCAAACTCGTAGCCGTCCATGTCCTCGGCGAGCTCGGAGGCGGTCTCGTGCATGGTCACGTACAGGCAGTTCTCACCGTTGCGAGCGCCGGCGGTGATAAACTGCGTGCAAAACGTCGTCTTCCCGCTTCCCGGTGGTCCACTGATGACGTACAACCGGTCGCGCAACAGTCCGCCTTCGATGAGCCGATCGAACCCCGAGACGCCGGTCGAGAGTCGCATACCGACCGTTCGACGAGATACGATATAGCTGTTCGCGTCTGGTTCTCAGGAACGAAAATGCCGGACTGTTCACAACTGGTCTGCACACTCGCGACACCGGCTGAACGCGGCGTCGGCACGGTTCACCGTGCCACACTCCTCACACCGCGTGTACTCGACCTCTCCGGCAGTCGGTGTCGGGTCGGGCGCGCCCCCGGGAGCTCCACGAGTTCCCACCGGGAGCGATCTGTCGCTGTACAGGTACGCCTGAAGCGCAACGAATCCGAGCAGGTACGCGCCGACCAGCACCCACACGCTCATGTTCGTGCCGTTGTGTAGCATGGTACTTGTCTCTTTGGGAACCGAACACACGGGTCAGGCCGACGTCTCCTCGGCGCCTGGCGCATTTCGTTTGACACTGTGGATTCCCTCTATCGCACCGCGACGATCCGCGTAGCCTTCACCGGAGTCGGCGAGGACGTTTCCGTTGCGGTGTCGGAGCCGCCAGCGGACCTCGCCGGCTTGGTCTTCGTAGATCTCGAATGCTGCTGTCCCGATCTGGAGGATATCGGCCGCCGGGGCGTACTCCCGGACACGGACGACACCGTCCTCTGCGCTGCGTTTCTCGGCGTAGCCCTGCCCGGAGTCGGCGATGATGTTTCCGTTGTCGTGTCGGAGCCGCCACCGGTACTTGGCTGCGTTGTCTTCGTAGACCTCGAAGCTGGCGGCACCGTCTTCCGGGGCGTTCGTCCGAACACTCTCTGCACCCTGGCGAGCCTTCTGCCGGGAGGCGTAGCCCTCGCCGGAATCCGCCAAGATCTGGCCGTTCTCGTGGAGGAGTCGCCAGCGGTACTCGCCGGCGGTGTCCTGGTAGATTTCGAACGCCGTCGGATCGATCCGCAGGTACTCGGCGGTGCTCGCGTACTCCCGGAACCGTTCGACGGCGGTGTCTCGCCCGTCTGCGGCGGCGTATCCCTGTCCGGAGTCGGCGATGATGTTTCCGTTGTCGTGTCGGAGCCGCCACCGGAACTTGCCGGCTTCGTCCTCGTAGACCTCGACGGTTGCCTGGCTAGACTCGTCTGCGAGCATCGGCGGTGCGTCTGGTCCCTCGACGGCTTCCTCACTCGCCGAGACATCTGTCTCCGGGGCGACGACGTCGAGATCGACCACCGGAGCGCCCAGAGCGTCTCGCCGGACCGCCGCCAGTCCTTGCTGGGCCGACTGTCGTGACGTGTAGCCCTGTGCGGAATCGGCGATGATGTTCTGGTTGCGGTGTCGGAGCCGCCAGCGGTGCTTGCCGCCACGGTCGGTGTACGCTTCGAACTGGGACTGGCTGGTCCGGAGCGCGTCGAGCCGAGCCTCTGTCTGTTCACGGGCTTGCTCTGCTTCCTGCCGGGCGTGCTCTGCGGTCCGCGCGCGCCGTTCGGCCTCACGGACGACCTCGTTGTGCTCGTCCTGTTGCTCTGCTGCCGTCGCCCGTTCGTGTTCGGCCTCGGCCACGGCGGCGTCTCGTTCCTCTCGGAGGCTGGTCGCCAACGGCACGAGGACGCTTCCGAGCGCAATAACGACGACACCGATTCCGTACAGGCCGATGATCTCGACCTCTTGGCCGGCAAAATCCGCACCGAAATCGTCCGGGTACGCGAACACGAACCACGCTGCAGCGGCCAGACACACTACCGCACCGAGATACGACAGGTAGCTCCCGGCAGGGCGAATCGGCAGTCTGATCGTCGGACCGACGAGGAATAAGACCAGCGCAACCGCACCCAACACGACGCCGGCGCCCCGCTCCATCGAGGCGGCGTCACTGATAAGCACCAGCGCGATCCCGGCTGCGCCGACGATAACCCCGAGTACGAATACCCAGTACCCGTAAGCCTCGCCGTCTGCGGACGGAGTTCCGATTCGGCTGCTGTACGCGCGCACGAGCGGGTCTGTGCCAGCTGTTCCTATGATAAGCCTGACTCCTGGCGGACATATAACGCTTGTCGGCTGCTGAACTTCGTTGGGCACGGAGCACCGTCTGACGGGCGTCAGACGCGTTGTGAGGATTTAATACGCCAGAACGTCGTCTCCATACTGTGCCAACGCCTCGTTCGGATCCGCTCGACGAGCTGGTCGTTCCCGACGGCACCCACGTCGAGGAGCACGATCTCGTGACCGACGGCGACGTGATCGTCGGGGCCCAGAGTACCGTCGAGTTCGGCGTTCGGGGGCAGAACGTCATCGCGGGCGAACGCGTGAGCTTCGGCGGACACATCGAGGCCGAAGGCGACTGCCGGCTGGATATGTGGTGTTCGGTCGCCGACAACGTTCTTGTCGGCGAGGACGCGTACATCGGCGAACGAGCCGAGGTTGGCGGCGAACTCCGGGTTGCGGGAAACCTCGACATCGGCGACGAGGTCGAGATCGAGGAGGGGTTCGACGCGAACGGCTGGATCGTGATCCGAAATCCGATGCCAACGATCGTCTATCTGTTCGTGTATCTCTCGCATCTGCTCCGTGTCGGCGAACGCGAGGCCGCCGAGGAGCTCGCGGCGACGTTCGCTGCCGAGAGCGTCGAGCCAGTGTTGATTCCACAGAACGCACGCCTGAGCGACGACGCCTGGGAGGTGTCGACACCGGCCCGGATCGGCGACGACTGCCGGCTCCACGGCAACATCCGGGCGACGTCGCTCGCGGTCGGGCAGAACGACGAGATCTTCGGCAGTCTCCGAGCGGTGGAGGGTGTCACCGTCGGCGCGAACACGCAGATCACCGGCAACGTCACCACTCGAGAGGGGACCGTCCGGATCGGCCCAGGCGCGGAGGTTCGTGGCGATCTCTCCGGAGAGTACGTCGAAGTCCACCAGGACGCGACCGTCGAGGGGGCGATCCGGGCCAGCGAGGAGACGACGATGGTGTCGACCCCGGTTCCAGAGGACCAGACCGAGACGAGCGTCGCGTCCGCCGCCGACTCGGCCGGGAGTGACGACCACGCCGAGCCCGAACCCGAGTCTGTCGAGAGCGATCAGCCGCCGACGCCCGCGATCCGGCCCCGCGGCTCCGAGAACTGACCGTCACGAGATTGTCTCGCCGTCTGAGTCTCCCGCCCGTGTCTCGCGTAGACGGCCAGCCGCGTCGTCTGGTGTGACAGTACTGATCTGTGGCGGGCTGACCTCCGGGACAGAACCGAAGCCAAAGCTACATTGCGTTCCCGAGCCCACCCAGATGCATGCTTTCGGTCGCGCTAGCGGGCAAGCCAAACGCCGGCAAGTCGACGTTCTACGCCGCGGCGACGACGGCCGACCCAGAGGTCGCGAACTATCCGTTCACGACGATCGACCCGAACCGCGGGGTCAGCTACGCTCGCACCGACTGTCCGTGCCTCGATCGCGACCGGCGGTGTGACAGCGACAACTGTCACGACGGCACGCGCTATGTCCCAGTCGAGCTGATCGACGTTGCGGGACTGGTGCCGGGCGCTCACAAGGGCCGCGGGCTAGGCAATCAGTTCCTCGACGAACTCACCGACGCCGACGCGATTCTCCACGTGGTCGACGCCTCGGGGGCGACCGACGCGGCGGGCGAGCCGGTCGGTGTCGGTGAACACGACCCTGTCGAGGATCTGGCGTTCATCAAGACCGAGATGGATCGGTGGCTTGCGTCGATCCTCGAGCGCAACTGGGAGTCCCTCGTCCGGGGGGCTCGGTCGCCGGAGTTTGCGATCGACGAGGCGCTGACCGATCTTCTCACCGGCGTTGGCGCCACGCCGGCCGACGTCGCAGCGATTCTCCGTGAGCTGTCCTACCCCGAATCGCCCGACGCGTGGACGGACACGGATCGACAGGCGCTCGCAACGGCCGTCCGCGAGCGGACCAAACCGATCGTCGTCGTCGCGAACAAGATCGACGCCGCAACGGACGAGGACGTTCGCCGGCTCCAAGAGGCCGCAGAGGTCGTCGTGCCGGCCTCGGCCGAGAGTGAGCTCGCGCTCAGACGGGGGGTCGACGCCGGGGCAATCGCGTACAATCCCGGCGACGAGACGATCGAAATCGGCGACGTGAGCGACCAACAGTACGCTGGACTGGCTGAGATCCAGGAGCTGCTCAAGCGGTGGGGCGGCACCGGCGTGCAGCAAGCGATCGACACGGCGGTGTACGACGTGCTCGACCGGATCACGGTCTACCCCGTCCGGGACGCCACCAACTGGACGGACGGCGAGGGACGGATGCTCCCGGACGCACACCTCCTGCCGGCCGGGGCAACTCCCGTCGAGTTGGCCTACGCGATCCACTCGGAGATCGGTGACGGCTATCTCTCGGCGGTCGACGCCCGCACCGGCCGAGAGATCGGCGAAGACCACGAGCTCACGGAGGGCGACGTGATCCGGATCGTGAGTACTGCCAGCTGACATCACGAGAGCGGTTCGATTGTGGTAGTTTTTTACTCGGTGGCTCCGAGCCAGTAGGTATGCGGGACGTGCTCGCCGAGTGGCAAGCCGAGGTCGACGCGGCGATCGAAGAGATTCTGCCACGATCGATCGATCCGGCGTACCTCGCGGAGGTGTTCGGCGCTCCGACCTACGAGTATCATCCCGAGGCGATCCAGCGAGCACTGTCCGATCCGATCTGGGGGCTGCTCGACCGGGGTGGAAAGCGATGGCGGGCCGTGCTCTTTCTCGTGATGATCGAGGCACTCGAGGAACCGCCCGAGGAGTACCTCCAGTACGCGACCGTTCCGGAGATTCTCCACAACGGGACGATCATCGTCGACGACGTCGAGGACGAGGCGACGCTGCGCCGCGGCGAGACTGCCCTCCACCGGTCGTACGGCACAGATATCGCGCTCAACGCCGGCAACGCGATGTACTTCATTCCGCTGAAGATCATCGACCGCAACGACGGCGATCTCGATCCCGAACAGCGGATCGCTGCGTACGAGATGCTGACCCACGAGCTGAACCGGACACACCTCGGCCAGGGAATGGACATCTACTGGCACAACCAGAAAGCGATCACCGTCGAGGAAGAGCACTACTACGAGATGTGTGCCTGCAAGACGGGATGTCTCGCCCGGATCGTCGCCCGGCTGGCAGCGATCGTCACAGATCAGCCCGAGCCGGTCGAGACGGCGTTGGCCCGGTACGCCGAAGACATGTCGATCGCGTTCCAGATCAGCGACGACATTCTCGACATCGAGAACACCCTCGATCAGGCCGGCGAGTTCGGCAAGGAGACGGGCAACGACATCCGCGAAGGGAAGAAGACGTTGATGGCTATCCACACCGCCAACGAGGCCCCACCAGAAGAGGTCGCACGGCTTGAGGAGATCCTCTGGGCGTCGGACACGACCGACGCGGAGGTCATGGAGGCAATCGAGATCATGCAACGAGCCGGCGCCATCGAGTACGCCCGCGAGCGTGCCCGCGAGTTGTCCGCGAGTGCACGTAGTCACCTCGACGCGATCGAGCTAGCACCCGGTCCGGAACGACAGCTCCGGGAGTTCTCACGGTTTGTCATCGAGCGAGAGAGCTAGAACGCGTCGAAGCTAGACTGGAGCGGACGGTCGTCATCCGCAAGTAGTTCGTGTCCAACGAGGGCCCGGAGATCGGTCGCGTACGTGCTCCCGGCCCGTTCGATCACGAGCAGTCGTCCTTTCGTCGCTCTGACCGTCCCGGCCGCGACGGTCTCGCCGACCGGACGCCGGTCTATGTCCAGCCCGTAGGTGAAGTTGTACCTCACATGAACGTCGAACTCGGCCAGCAGCGTCTCCCAAGCGGTGTCGTCGACGCGGCTCGCGAGCCCGCGTCGCTTCGTCGGGACGCGAACCCGGTCGGTGATCCCGTGTTCGGCGGCGATTTCGCCTTCGATCTGTCTGGCGAGTCGACCGTTTCGGACCGTTCTGACGTGGGCTGCCTGGTCGGCACCCTGCTCGCGGAGCCGCGTACGGAGCCGCCAGGACCGCGTCACCCCGATCTTGAACGTCGCCGGTGCGAACGCCGCCAGGTAGACGGCGTGTTCCTCCCGACAGGACGCAAGCGGCAGCGAACAGTCGCCGGTACACCGCGCACAGGGCCACCGACTGGTGTGGGTTTCACAGTACGGTGCGCGGTCGGCACCACACCGACGGTGACGGCCCTCGTCGGTGATCGTTCCCGCGCAGTGGCGCTCTCCCAATCCGTACGACAGCTCTGTTCCGGGAGCGAGCTCGATCCACTCGATGGTCCCGCCCTCGGCACAGGCGATCCGAGCGTACTGCCGGTCCCCGACCGGCGCCGTCTCGTATCCGACGATCTGCACAACTTACGTAGCTGGTCTGTGTGCATAGACGGTTCGGTCCAAGTCGTCCCGGGGCGCCACAGACGGTCGATCGTGCCGGCGTCGAGCCCGACGGCGACTCTCGCCGTGCCGTCTGCGGACGACCGTCGAATAGAGAGCCGACCGCGATCAGGTTCTCGACCGGCCGCCCCGTCCTGTCGCCAGCGTTTAACCGTGCCGAGCGTAAGTTCCGGTATGCGCGCACAGATCGTCTCCGGAGGGCCGCGCCCGTGAGCGACGACGAGGACGACTGGTTCGAGCGCGGGCTCCGCGAGCACTCAGATTCCGACGAGTCAGACGACCGCGCGTCATCGAGCGAGTCCGACGAGCCCGCCGACGCGTCCACCCGAGCGGAGCCAGACGCGCCAGGGCCCGACGGAGCGTCGACGGAGCCGGACTCCGACCAGCGCCGTGACTCGGACGCCGCTCGGGCCGGTCGGACTGGCTCCGGCGACAGTCCGTTCGAGACGCGCGACGCTCCCGACGACGGGTCAGAGGACCCGTTCGCCGGCGGCGACCCGGAGCTGTTCGACGACGAGGGATTCGGTGGGCTCGGAGACGAGGAGTTCGACGAAGAGCTCGACTCGGATCTGCCGCGGATCGACCTCGGCATCGAGGGGCTCGACGAGATGATCCACGGTGGCGTGCCCGAACGACACCTGTTGACGGTCATCGGCGGTGCAGGCACGGGAAAGACCACCTTCGGGCTCCAGTTTCTCGCCCACGGACTCGAACAGGGCGACAAGGGAGTGTTCATCACCCTCGAGCAGAGCCGCGAGTCCATCCTCGCGACCGCAGACGAGTGGGGGTGGGAGTTCAGCGAGTACGAACGCGACGACGACCTCGCTGTCCTGGATATCGATCCGATCGAGATGGCAAACAGCCTCGACAACATCCAGGCCGAGCTGCCCGCCCTGATCAACGAGTTCGGCGCCGACCGGCTGGTGCTTGACTCCGTCTCGCTGCTCGAGATGATGTACGACGATCAAGCCAGACGTCGGACCGAAGTGTTCGATTTCACCCGGTCGCTCAAACAGATCGGCGTCACCACCTTCGTCACGAGCGAAGCGAGTGAGTCGACCCCCTACGCGTCGCGCAACGGCATCATCGAGTATCTGACAGACGGGGTGTTCATTCTCCAGTACGTCCGCGGCGAGGGCCAAGAGACTCGGCTGGCCGTCGAGATTCAGAAAATCCGGAACACGAACCACTCCCGAGCACAGAAGCCCTACGAGATCTCTGACGAGGGGCTTTCGGTCTACCAGCAGGCGAGTATCTTCTGAGCACCGACGCGGCGTATCCGCGAGGGGACGGTCGGCTGGCTGTGGTGCCGTCGAGAGCTGCCGGTCACCGACGGTGTTCTCTGGTCTGTTCTCACCGAGCGACGGTGACCGGGACCGGTGCCCGTCGCATTACCGACTCGGCGACGCTCCCCAGCAACACCCGCGAGACGCCCTTCCGTCCGTGACTTCCCATCACGATGTGGCCGATGTCGTCGCGTTCGGCTCGCTCGACGATGACTGTCGTCGGTTTGCCGACTTCGATCTCGTGGTCGGTGTCGGCATCGAGCCCGACCTCGATCGTCTCGAAGGTCGTCTCTGCGTGCTTGACGGCGTCGTCGTACCAGCCCTCCGGAAACGTCGGCATCGCCGGTTCCGTGCTCAGCCCCGACTCGGTCGGGTTGACGACGTGCAACAAGACCAGTGTCGCCTCCGGAAACAGCTCGGCTGCAAGCGTTGCCGCCTGCTGTGCCTGCTCTGAGTCATCGACCGGGACCAGGATCTTCCCGCGTGGTGACGATCCCATACGAGCCGTACGCACGGTGTCTGTTTCAGCGTTCGGGTGGGATGTGGGTAGGCACTGTTTGGCAGGTCAGTTCCGGCCGTGACGGGTGAGACAGTGTTTGAGCCCGATCAGCTCGACAGGTTCCGAGTTATCCGGAGAGTGAACCACCAGCTGGCCTTTCTCCATGTAGGGGATCTTCGACTCGAGGTTCGCCGGGACGTTGACCGCGGAGATCGCGTCTTCGTCTCCCAAGTTGAGCACGACGGTCGTGTTGATCTGCTTCGAGACTGGATCGGCGATATCCTGCGGGTCCTGAGTGATCAGAAAAAGGCCGAGTCGCTCTTTGCGCCCCTGCTTTGCGGCCTCGGTGAACTTTCCAATGACGTGTCTGGCCTGTGGGGTGTCGGCATCGGTGAGGAAGTTGTGTGCCTCGTCCATTCCGACGATCAGCGGTGTCTCCTTGATTCGGTCGTACTCGGGGTCGTTTGAGAGCTTCTCATCGACCAGCAGCGAGGCGAGCGCGAGCACCACCGTCTCGGCGTGGCGCCGAGTGCCCAGGTGGTAGGTCGGGACCACAGACAGGCCCCCCGGACGGACGAACTGCTGGATCCGATCGGTGATCGGCGGCGCGTCCTGATCGAAGATCGGGCCGAATCCACGCACCCGCCGTCTGATCGCGTCGAACGTCGCCTCGTGGACCGCGCCGGACTCGTCGAGCTCCTCCCGTAGCGCCGGATCGTCCAGGAACGACCGGAAGGCGTCGTAGCTCTCGGCGTCGCCCGACTCCCGCTGAAACCGTCGCAGGAGAACGTTCACCAGGGCGTTGTACTGGGTCTCGTTGAGTCCGCTGCCGGCGATCAGCCAGGGGTTCGAGTGGACCATCTCGAAGGGGATCGTGAAGGGCACCTGCTCGGCGTCGTGGTGACTCGCCGCGTAGCGTGCCGAGCCGACCTTCGGAATGAACGCGAGCGTGTCGTCGTGGCCGCCGTGGGCGATCCCCTCTCGGTCGAACTCCCGGGCGGCCGCGGCCCCGTACGCGCCGTCGTCGTGCATCTGTGCGTACTCATCTTGGGGATCGAACTGGACGACCGCCGGTCGGAGCGACCGACTCTCGCCGGTCTCAACGCGGTAGGACCGATCCGGAGCGAGGTACTGTCGGAGGACATTTTTCGCGAGGTGGGTCTTCCCGGAGCCGGTCCCGCCGGCGACGAGCGTGTGCCGGAACACGAGCGGATCCCCCTCGTCGTAATCGTCTTTCAACCGGTAGTCGATCGTCGGGGGTTCGGCGGCAGTCCGGACCGTCTCGCCACCGACCGCGAGCCGCCCAAGAAAGACTCCCTCCGCGGGGATGCTCAGTCCCGTCTTGATCTCGGCTTTCTGGTCGGCCCGGCTGACGATGCTCTCGGGTTTCGGGACGCGGTCTGTCATCCGGCGCTGGAGACTGCCGTCGTCGTCGTACAGGACCGCGACGGGCTCGAGTGTCGCGAGCAGCTTGAAATCCTGCTCGTCGATCCCCTCCGCCCGCATCGCTCGCCGGGCGTGGATCTCGGTGGCGTCGTCGGCCCGGTACTCTTGGCTGTACTCCAGTCCAGTCACCCGACAGAACAGCCGTTCGCCGTCGGGATAGGGGGCGATCAGGTAGCTGCCGATCCGGATCTGGCTGCGGCTGTCGACAGTAATGTACGCCCGGAGGCGGGTCTCATCGTCGTCTTCGCTCACCCGAAGCCCCGAGGCGGCTGACAGCACTCCGACGCCGGTGTCCCTGCCGGCCGGCGTCGCGTCGTACGGTTCGAACCGGTCTCCCTCGCCGGACGGCTCCTCCTCGAACGCCGAGTCTCCGGATCGGCCGTCGTCCTCGGCGTCGTCGAACTCGGTGAAATCCTCGAGATCGGACATACCTCAGCCAACGAGACCAGCACACTAACCCGTTTGGGGTGGGCTTTTCTCTCGGCAGCCCGTACTGTATGTATGATACTCGTACGTGGCCGGGCCGGCGGGACGGCACTGACCGGAACGATCTACGAACCCGGCGAGGATCCGCCGACGTTCAGCGGCTCGCCGGACGACGGCGCAGCTTACACCTGGGTGTGCGACGAGTTCTACGAGGTCGAGACCGGCGGCCAACGACAGCAGATCGACGACCGGGAGCTTCAAGTCGCCTTCGAGTCGCCGCTCCCCCGTGGATTCGAAACGCGGGCGAGTGCGCTGTCTGCCGCAGAGAGTCACCTCCGAACGCAGTTCGCCCGGCTCAACGTCGATCCGGAGACCGTCGAGATCGAGACCGAATCCGTCTCCGAAGCCGGCCCTGACGGGACGCGGACCGAACAGTAATCCCGGAACTCGGGGTGAGAACGGCCCGTCACCCCCGACACCAATTTGTACGGCAGTACATTTTCGCCTATGACCGATCTCGTGACCTTCGGCGAGACAGCGCTCGGTCTCTCGCCCCGAGGAGCATAGCGGCTTGCACAGGCTGAGGAGATGCGACTGCATGCAAGCGGTATCGAGAGTACTGCAGCTGTCGCCGCCGCACAGCTTGGGGCAGACGCCGTCTGGCTCTCGAAGCTCCCGGCGACGCCGCTCTGTCGTCGGGTCGTCAGCGAACTCCGAGGCGCCGGCGTCGAGCCCGAAATCGCATGGGCAGACCACGGACGACAGGGGCTTCGCTTTTCGGATCCGGCAAAACCACCCCGGGAGGGACAGACAGTCCACCACCGCCAGGACGTGGCGGCGGCGACCGCAACTCCCGGCGAGTTTCCGATCCAGGCCGTCCGGGAGCCGCCGGTCGTGTTCACGGCTCTGAGCACGGCCGTGCTCTCGGAGCAGCTCACCGAGACCACGCAGGCGCTGTTGCGTGCAAGCGCCGACGCGGTTACCGCGGTGGCGCTCGATTTCACCCCCGAGCTTGCCGCTCCGGAGACCTACTGCGAGCGTCTCGAGGCGGTCGCCGACCAGACGGAGCTGCTATTTCTCACCGAGTCGGGTGCGCGCGCGATTCTCGACACCAGCGCCGGTGGCCGAGAGCTCGCGAACACGGTGGCTGCCGAGTACGATCTCGACGGAGTCGTCGTGACCCGTCCGGACCACAGCGCGGTTGCACTCCAGACGACACCGGGAACGACCGTCGTCCACGAGCGCGATACGATCGAGACGAATCTCGTAGATCCGGCGGGTGCAGACGGTGCGTTCGTCGGTGCGTTTCTCCGCAGTCTCGTCGAGGGTGAGGACACCGCGGCCGCGCTCACTGCGGCCGTCGCCGCCGCGGTGCTTGCCCGCACGATCGCGGGGCCGCTGTTGTCGACCGATCCGGCAGAACTCGATCGGATCGCAGACCGTATCGCGTAACTGATCTCGGAGACAGGCGACTAGAGATTAGAGACCGTTCGCTCTCTGGGCACCGTGAGCCGAGGGCCGCCGTCCCGTTCGACCCTATCATAGTCTGCTCGGCTGGACGACGACAACAAACATTTAGTGGTGGTCATCGAGGTTTCGAATATGGTTCGGGAACTACGCGAACGGCGCCGAGAGCTCGGCCTCGTACTCGCGGTCGTGGCCGCGTTCGTCTGTCTCGGGCTCGCACCCGGGGTCGTAGCCGCGGTCGACGATCCAGTCACGATCGACGTCACCGTCGTCGACGATGACGGCGATCCTGTCTCGGGGGTCGAGCTGACGGTCGCCTGGGACGACGACGAGACCGTCGAAGAGACCAGAGCGAACGGGCGCGCACTCGTCGACGTCCCGGCGGGGGCAGACCTCGAGATTCGGGTCGACCACCCTGATTACGTCCGCAACCAACCGTTTACCGTGACCAACGCCACTGCACAGGCTGTCGAGGTGCCGGTTAGGCTGTCCGGCGTGGCAGAGCTGACCGTCCTCGAGGGTGAGCAGCCGGTCCCCGACACACAGCTCGTGGTTCGTGAGACTGACGGGCCGATCGTTGCAGAGCTGACCACCGACGCAGCTGGTGTCGCCGAGACGCCCCGGCTCGAACGAGGCTCCTACGAGGTAACGACCGAGCGGACCGGATACTTCGAGGAAACGGTCGCCTTGGAGCTCACACAGCAACAGGTCGAGCAGTCGATCGTAATCGAGTCCGGTCGCGTGACCGTCTCTTTCACCGTCCTCGATAATCACTTCGATCACCCAGAGCCGATCGAGGGCGCGACAATCGAGACCGGGGGAACGGTGCTAGAGACCGGTAGCGATGGACAGCGCGCCGTCGACCTCGACGTCAACTCCGTGCAGAACGTAACCGTGGACAAGGACGGCTACGTCGAGGTTTCTCGACAGCTCGTGGTCGGGGAGACCGAGCGCGAGTTCGAGATCAGCACGACCCGTGAACCGTCGCTGAACCTGGTCAGCGATCAACAGCGAGTCGTCCTCGGCGAACAGGTCCGTGTCACGGCGACGAACGCTTACGACGAGCCCGTCGCAGGTGCGACGATTCGGCTCGGAGACGAGACGGTCGGGGAGACCGACGCCAACGGGCAGCTGCTGGTGGAGATCTCGGAGCCCGGCGACCGGACGATCCGTGCACAGGACAGCTTCCTCCGTGCCGAGACGACCGTCGAAGGGATCGATCCCGACAGTGACCCCGACGGGAACGGCCCGGAGAACGGTGACGATGGTGCCACTGGCGACGGCGACACCGACCAGAACGGCGACACAGGCGAGCAGGACCCAGAGACCGGCGAAGACGATGACGACGACGGGCCTGGCTTTGGCATCGTCATCGCGGTCGGTGCAGTCGCTGTCCTACTCGCGGGGCGGTACCTCTGAGAGTGATCTGCCGGCCGCTCATCGAACTCGGACGATTACTCGCTGAGAGCGGCTGCCGAGAACCCTCCCGTTACAGTCTCTCGAAAATGCTCTTGTCACAGACGTTCTTTCTCAGAATCATTTATAACATTTGAGGGATAATTATATGAATCGCGGGTCTGTTCCATTAGTTGATGAACGAAAAGCGGTGCTTTGTCGCTCCCACGCGTTCCCGGACTCGGTCCCAAACAAGTACCGCTGGGAGTCTCGGCAGAGCCCGCCGGGAGGTGTTCGGCAAGTAAACTACCCCGCCCTACTCCGTCGCTCGCGCAGCGCGCTCGGCCGCTCCTTGAGGACGGGGCTTTCCGTGGATCGCCGCACTTGCCGTCCCGTCCCCGTGCATGGACGAGGCGTCGATGCACGCCGACGATTCACGGGTGGGAGTGTTCGTCCCAGCCTCGCTACTCCGCACGGCCTTCAAAGGTCGGTACGGGATGGACGCCCCAAACTGGGGTGGTCGGCTCACTCGACTTTAATTCCCGGTGGACTCAAGCGGATACATTTGCTGTACAGGGATGCATCCTCGTCCCCGAGTTTGGGGCCAGTCTACGGTGGCCCGTACATCGGCTCCGTTTTGGCTCCGATGTACTATCATGTGCTTCGGTCGCACGGATCTAAACGGTTGCGAACGCGCTTCCTCCCCGGCCTACTCGCTCGCTTCGCTCGCTCGTTGAGGCCGGGGCCTCCGCGCTACCGCAGGGTGAATGGACTCCGATCCTGTCTGCGGATACGGCCTGCTGACACGACGCGTATTCTGCAGCGTGTCCCACTCACGACCAGGAACTCTCGATGCCACCGAGGCTATCTTAGAAACGTTCTGCCAAGCTCCAACAGAGGATGAGCAGAGAGCGTGTTCTATCCGACGCCGACATACTTCCCGAAGCGATTCTCGACACGCTTGAGGACGAAGTGATCGTTCTGAATCGTGAGGGTGAGATCGTCTACGCCAACCAGAGTGTCCGTTCGTATTTCCATGCCTCGCCGGGGGAGCTGCGTGGGACCACCGCCACGTCTCTGCTTGAGACGGTTGTCCCGAGTGAGACCGACCGCGAACGGTTCCGGGCAGCAGTCGAGACGGCTCTGCAGGGTGAGCCAGCCGGTCCCTTCGAACTTGAGCACGAGCTTCCAGCCGGCCGAATCTACGGCGAGTACAAGCTCACGCCGCTTACTGACGACGATCACGTGCTCGGAGTCGTCATACTCTCCCGAGACGTCACCGAGCGTCACGAACACGGGCGGAACCTTGAGCGGGCTCAGACGTACCTCTCTCAGACACACCAGCTGGCGGCGACTGCGGGATTCGAACTCGATCGAGACTCCGGGACGTTTACGTGGACAAGCGGTCTGGCCGACCTACTCGGGCGGGCGGATCCGCCCGCGGATCTCGAGACGCTCCGTCGGGCTGTCCATCCGGCTGATCGGGATCGGGTGGATCGACTTACCGCCCCCGATGTCGGGACCGTCGATACCGAGCTTAGACTGACTGGCGGTGATACCACCACTCGATCCGGGTCGCGGGTTCGGTGTCTACAGCTTGTCGGCGCGGCGGCCGATGACGGGCAGTCCCTTCGGGGTACTTTTGGGACATCACGGCGCAGAAACGACGGAAAGAGCGGCTCCAGTACCGGACGTCTGTTCTTGCCGGCGCATCGGAGGCGATGATCGGGGCCGTTCTCGTCACCGATCGTGACGGCCGGGTAGTCCATCACAACGGCGCTCTCGAGACGGTCTCGCCCGTCGATTTAGAGGCGTTCGGCGACGGCGAGACAGTTCTCGCTCAGATCGCGTCGCTCGTCGCGCCCGACGAGACCGCTGCGGAGACGATCGCCGCGGTCCGTGGAACCGACGAGACTCGAAGCGGACACTGGCAGCTCACGGACGGTCGATACCTCCGGTACTACTTTGCGCCGGTCCCCGGAGACGACGGGGACTCTCAGTACGGGCGGCTCTGGGCGTTCCGCGATGTGACTGCCCAGCACGAACGCACCAAAGAGCTGCGGCTGATGCGGCAGCTCCTCTCGCGTGCGCTCAGGCACAACCTCCGGAACAAGCTCACGGTTATCGAAGGGTACGCCTCCTTGCTCGCCGCAGACGACGATCCAGAGGTCGCCGGTCGGGCCGAATCGATCCTCTCGGCGGCAGAACAGCTCAACTCGCTGGCCGAGAACGCCCACTCGGTCAAACAACTAATCGAGCACGATCAGGACACCGTCGAGTTCGATCTCCGGGCCGCCCTCGTCGAGGCGACGACTACAGTGGCCGACAACTACGAAGACGTCGAGGTCGATTTTGATCTTGCGTTCGAGTCTGCGTCCGATTCCGGAGGCTCCACAGCCGTGACGGTCACCGCGATGCCTCAGTTTCGCGACGCGCTGTACAACGCCGTCGAAAACGCCGCTCAGCACAACGATCCTCCTGAGAAGATCGTCACCGTCGAAGCCGAGCCGACCCCGTCAGGTATCGAAGTGCGGGTCAGTGACAACGGTCCAGGAATCCCAGAGCAAGAACTGGCCGTGGTGGAAGACGGTCGAGAGACGCCGATCAGACACGGCAGCGGGCTCGGCCTGTGGGTGATGACGCTGGTCGCACAAAACTCGGAGATCGAGATCGACTACGAGACTGGCCCAGGCGGAACGGTCGTCTGCTTTCGGATTCCTGACCGACGGACCGTGGTGTCGTAGATAGCGTCCATGTGGTCGGTACGCCACAGGCGGCGCTCGGGCACACGTTCGGTCGTCCGCCCCGTCCGATAGATCCGAGCCCAGTCTCGAGGGCGTCTGGAGCGTCCAGCCCAGCCAGCGCCGATCAGAGACGCGGGCGCGTCCCTTTTTATACCACAGACGGGAATTCACTGGGTTCTGACGACGAGCTCGATCATTCGGGAGTGACTTCGAGCATCTCATGGACGAACGTCCACTTATCCAGCGCCTGGTCGATCTGTACCGACGTAGGTGTGCCGACCCCGTGACCGGTGTCTCTCACGCTCCGGTAACAGATCGGGGCGTCGCCGGTCGTCGCGTCTTGGAGGTGGGCGGCCATCTTACGTGCGTGGGCTGGATGGACCCGTGTATCCCCGGCAGCTGTCGCGAGCAACGTCGCCGGATACGAGTGCGTGTCGACGTTGTGGTACGGCGAGTACGACCGCAGCCACTCGAAGGCCGTCTCGTCGTCCGGCGAGCCGTACTCGCCGGTCCAGGCCCCGCCGAGCAACAACCGGTGGAATCGGAGCATGTCCGTGAGCGGGACGCTCGCGAGGATCGCACCGAACAGCTCCGGACGCCTAGTCAGTGCCGCGCTAACGGTCAACCCGCCGTTGCTCCCACCCCAGGCGGCGAGTCGGTCTCTGTTCGTGTACCCCGCCTCGATCAGCGCTTCGGCGGCGGCCTCGAAGTCCTCGAACGTGTGGTGTTTCTGTGCCCGGGCGCCGGCCTCGTGCCACCGCTCGCCGAACTCGGAGCCTCCCCGAAGCGAGGCTACCGCGAACACCCCACCGGCTGCGAGAAACGGCAGCCGGAACGGGTCGAAACTCGGGAGCACCGGGATCCGGAACCCGCCGTATCCGTACAGCACCGCCGGTTGTGAGCCGTCCAGGTCGAGCTCCGCCCGGTGGACAACAGATACCGGAACACGCGCACCGTCGGTCGAGTCGACCCAGAGCCGCTCGACGGTCAACTCGAAGCCCGCTTCCGAGGCTGTCTCTCCGCCGCGTGGATCGAGCTCATTCGGCAGATCCGGCGACTGTACTCGCCGCCAGCCGTCCGGACCGGCCGTGGCGTCGGCGTAGACGATACTCGGTGGCTGCTCGAAGCTGTTGAGTTCGAAATACAGTGCCGGCGAGTCGTGACTCCCCGTGAGTCCGCCCCGCGAGATCCCGGCGAGCCCTGGGATGGAGAGTTCGTGTCGCAGCTCGCCGTCGGGCTCGTGGATCGAAAGCTCCGAACTCGCCGCCCGCGTCCGGTGGAGTGCGATTCCCTCGCCGGCCGGTGCCATCGCGTGCACGACGGCCTCCGACTCCGGGACGACCGTCTCGAAGTCCGCGATCCCGTCGACGGTCTGGCTCTCGATCTCCTCGGCGTCGACGGCCAGCACCCGTCCCCGCGGTGCGTCGTGAGTCGTCCGGAGGTAGACACGGCCGCCGTGAGCCAGTGGAACCAGCGGTGCTTCGAGGTCGGTGACGACCGGCGAGAGTTCGCCGTCGCTGAGGACAAACAGATCGGCGTCAGTTCCCAACTCACCGACGGTCACCACGACCAGTCCCGACTCCGGACCGACCCCGACGGACGGCCACCGTTCGGGATCGAACGCGTCGGTCAGCAGCCGGTCGGGGCCGTCTAGCTCGTGGTACCGAAGCTCCTTGTCGAGCTGGCCGCCCTCGTCTGGGCTCCCGGTCGCGGTGTAGTAGAAGCCGGCGCCGTCTGGCCGCCACGCGGCGCCGTTACACCTACCGACGTCGTCGATCCGGTCGACCATCGCCCCCGAGCCGACGGATATCACCCGGAGGTCGTACTGCTCGGTTCCGGCACGCATCAGCCCGTAGACGAGCCGCGAGCCGTCCCACGTAGGCTCGAACCACTGGATCGAGGTCTCGTCGCTGTCCGGAGCGACGAGCGTCCGGGGAGAGCCGTCTGGGTCCTCCCGAACCGTCAGCCGGGCCTGTTCGGCGTCGGCGGCTTCGATCCGCTGGAACACCCGCCCGCCACGGACCGTCGGGACCGCGTAGCTCGCCCGATGGCCAAGCTCGCGAAACTGTGGGGCCAGTGTCGACCGACGCTCGGTCTCGATGACGCTGTCGGTGTACTCGTTTTGCCGACGTTCCCAGGCGTCGACCCGGTCGTCGTCGCCCTCGAGCCAGCGGTACGGATCCGTGATCGATTCCCCGTGAAGTGTCTCGGTGACCGGCTCGCGCTCGGTGTCCGGCGGCGATCGCATACCGGGCGGTGGCAGAGCAGGTACTTGATCGTTCGGCTGGCCGGTGGCTCTCTGGGGTCCGTCGTCTCGGTCAGTCCTGCGTCCAAATCCACTTGAATTATGACGAAGTGAACGGTCCACATGCGAGAGACGATAGATGAGCGCATCATACACGGGTGTGAGGCTACGCTGGTGTTCGATACCGGTGGTCCGGTCGGCAGTGATCACGTAGTAATCGTCAAGCCAGTCGAGGACG
>OBKM01000254.1_pt1 | contig 26590 bp, 33 predicted proteins | sample 1519691 | NCBI WGS metagenome assembly OBKM01 (sample SAMEA37050418, study PRJEB22526) | metagenome | biome: saline pan; feature: lake; material: water | place: Egypt | collected 2015 | depth 0.5 m
AGTGGGACATGGGCTACGTCAACAACCTCCTCGACTACGAGTGGGAGCCGGAGAAAGGCCCCGGCGGCGCCTGGCAGTGGACGCCCAAAGAGGGCGAGGACGTCGAGTCCGCGCCGGACGCGTTGAACCCCGATGAGGAGGCCACGCCGATGATGCTGACGACGGACATCGCGCTGAAGCGTGATCCCGAGTACCGCGAGATCATGGAGAACTTCCAGGAGAACCCGATGGAGTTCGGGATCGCCTTCGCGAAGGCCTGGTACAAGCTGACCCACCGGGACATGGGGCCGCCCGAGCGGTTCCTCGGCCCGGAGGTCCCAGAGGAGACGATGATCTGGCAGGATCCGGTCCCCGATGCGGACTACGAGGTCGTCGGCGAGGCCGAGATCGAACAGCTCAAAACGGAGCTCCTCGATTCGGGGCTTTCAAGCCGCCAACTCGTCAAGACGGCCTGGGCGTCCGCGTCGACGTACCGCGACAGCGACAAGCGCGGCGGCGCAAACGGCGCGCGCATCCGCCTCGACCCCCAGCGGAGCTGGGACGTAAACGAGCCAGCCGAACTCGAGGCTGTCCTCGAAACCTACGAGGACGTTCAAGCTGCGTTCAACGACTCCCGAGGCGACGACAAACGCGTCTCGCTTGCCGATCTCATCGTGTTGGGCGGCAACGCCGCGATCGAGCAGGCCGCAGCCGAGGCCGGCTACGACGTCGAGGTCCCCTTCGAGCCCGGTCGGACGGACGCAAGCGCCGAACAGACCGACGCAGACTCCTTCGAGGCGCTCAAGCCGAAGGCCGACGGGTTCCGCAACTACGTCCCGGACGGCCTCGACAAGCGAGCAGAGGAGTTCCTCGTCGACAAGGCCGACCTGCTCGATCTGACGGCCGAGGAGATGACTGCCCTCGTCGGCGGGATGCGCACGCTCGGTGCGACATACGGGAACTCCGATCTCGGCGTTCTCACCGACAACCCCGACACGCTGACGAACGACTACTTCGTGAACCTGCTCAGTATGGACACGGAGTGGCAGCAGTCACCCGATTCCGATCAGGTCTTCGACGGATACGACCGGGCGACGAACGAGCACAAGTGGCGTGGTACCCGCGCCGACCTCATCTTCGGCTCCCACGACGAGCTCCGCGCCATCGCGGAGTCGTACGCGGCCGACGACGCCGAGGAGCTGTTCGTCGAGGACTTCGTCGACGCCTGGAGCAAAGTGATGAAACTCGACCGCTTCGATCTGGAATAATCGCCATCGAGGCGCTGCTTCTCGGGCTGTTACGCCAGACGGTTTTCGATGCGATCATCCTCGCCGCCGCGGGGACGATGATCACGTCCAGTCTCACACACCGGTACGGAGAGGGGATCTACCGTTCGCTGTCGGAGCGTGGGCTGATACGCAGCGGTCACGGCAGGATTGACAGGCTAAGCGACGTCGACAGGAGGTGTCCGGATCACGTCATTCTCCTCGGCTACGGACGGGAAGGGAAACGGCTCACACAGGTCTGTCGGGACCTCGAAACCCCGCACGTCGTCATCGAAAACGACCCAGCGCTTCTGGAGACGGTCGCCTCGGAGTGTGAATCGTACGTCTTCGGGGACGCGATGGAGCGATACACGTGGGAGAAGGCAAACGTTGCGGACGCGAAACTCGTCATCTCAACGGTTCATTCCGAACCGGTGTCGGACCGGCTGCTCTCGTATGGCTTCGCTGCTGATCTCGTTCTCCGCACGGACGACGCCGGAGCGGCACTCAACTATCTCGGCCGCGGGGCACTCTACGTCAGCGTCTCGGATATCCTCGCGGGTGAACAACTCGTTGAACACCTACAAACGCTGTTCGAGGACGATCTCGCGCCGGAGACGCTCCGGGCGGAACAGCGGGAGGCGTTCCGGGAGTACGCCAGCGCGATCCGACGGCACAATAGCGGGCGAAACGACGGATGGTTTTGAGCTATCCGCCGAGAAACGGGGCGTTTTCCTCTTTGGGAATATAAACGGTCACGGACGGAGGTCGCCGCTGAGAACCCCGGATGGGGGAGTCACTCGGCTTCCATCACCCTTTTTGATCCGCTCCGGCCGTTGGACCGAGGCGGGGGGCCGATGGTTCGGCCCGCTCGTCTCAGTCGGTCCCGGCGTAACGCCTGTAGCTCATCGTCGAGCCGTCGACGATGACCATGTCGGTACCGTGTTGCTGTTCCGCCGGCGGCTCGTCGCCCAACGCCTGCATGTCGATGTCTCCGTACGTATATGGTGTGTTAGGTTCTACCATACAGACCGTTCAGGGCCAATCGTATATAAATCCTTGCGAGACCGTATCACCCACGTGACCGAACCGTGGGCACCGACAGCAACGACTTACTGGTCGGTGCCGGTGGTGTCAATCCCGTGATCGATATGAACGCTGATGCCCCGATCCTCGAGGTCCGTGGCGAACGCCTCGGCGTCCGTCTCGATCGCCTCGAAGGTGTCGTAGTGGATCGGAACGACGAGGTCGGGCCCCAGCGCCTCGGCGAGGTCGGCAGCGTCGTGGCGATCCATCGTGAACGTCCCGCCGATCGGCGGACAGAAGACGTCGACATCGAGGCGTTCGTGGCCCTCGAGGACGTCGGTGTCGCCGGGGTAATACACCGAAACCCCACCGAGTGTGAGGTGGTAGCCACAGCCGAGCCCTTTCGGATGATACGGTTCGCCGTCCGCCCGTGTGTGAGGGCCGTCCGGTTCGTTGTACGCTGCCGTCGTTCTGACGATCACGTCGCCGACGGCGATATCGGCCTCCGCATCGACGGTTCTGGTCCGATAGGGGAGATCGCCCAGCCGTTCGACGTCCCGATCTATACGGTGGGGATTTATACCCTCGAAAGCGACGACCGTGGCGTCATCGTCGGCAACGGTTCGGATGCCGTCCGTATCGTAGTGGTGATCGTGGGTGAGACAGACGATCCCCCCATCGTCGCCCTCGTACCCGTCCAGGACGCCGTATCGCCCCGGGTCGGTGTAGACGACCGTTCCGTTGGCCTCAACGCGGAGCGTCGCGTACCCGAGCCACGAGACCGAGATCCCGCCGTGTGTTACCATGCTTTCGGGTCATCGCGGCCGAACACAAATCTACCGACTGCCCGCCGGCCACGGACGATCGAGGTGTCGTCCGGATCGTCGGGACGTTTCGGGGCCGTTCGGTGCCCCGTTCGATACCAACTAGCGGACCTCACGACTACTCGGCGAGCCGTTCGATCCGTTCGAGACTTTCGGCATCCGCAGGGTCTTTGTCCTCCCGGACGCCGACGAACCGCGGGAATCGAAGCGCGTATCCGGACGAGTACGTCGGCGAGCGCTGAATCTCCTCGTAGCCGACCTCGAGAACGACGGACGGTTCGATATCGACGTCGGTCCCGGTTTCGGCGCGGACGTGCGGATAGAGCCGTTCGTGGAGCGCCTCGAGGGTCTCGTCGGTAATCCCCGTCGCCACCTTGCCGATCGACCGGAACTCGTCGCCGTCACGGACCGAAAGCAAGAACGTACCGAGGTAGTTCGCGCGCCGCCCTTCGCCCCACTCCGCCCCCGTGACCACCAGATCGAGCGTCTCGACGTCGGGTTTGCGCTTCAACCAGTTTCGGCCCCGCTTCCCGGGCGTGTAGGCCGACTGGGGATCTTTCAACATGGTCCCCTCGTGACCAGCCTGAAGCGCTTGCTCGCCCAGTTCCGCGATTTCCTCGAGTGAATCCGTGAGTCGGAGGGCGGCGGCGTGCGTACCGAGCAGCTCCGAGAGCCGGGCGTGGCGCTCGACGAGCGGTGCGTCGAGGAGATCGTCGCCGTCGGCGTGTAGACAGTCGAAAGCGTGGAACTCGACGGAGACATCCTCCCGTGCGGACTCGATGTCGTGCTTCCGTCGGAACCGCCGGAGTACGTCTTGGAACGGGCGAGGGGAGCCGTTTTCGTCGACCGCGACGACCTCGCCGTCGAGGATGGCCGGCACGTCGAGGGCCCGCTCGATTGAGCGTACCACCTCGGGCAGGGGATCGGTTACGTCCTCGAGATTCCGCGAGAACAACCGCGTCGTCTCGCCGTCATAGTGGAGCTGTACCCGTGCGCCATCGAATTTGGTCTCGACAGCGACTCGGTCGAACTGATCGAGGGCGTCGGCGGCAGTCCCGGCCTGCGCCAACATCGCCTCGACCGGACGACCGACAACCAGTCGGATCTCCTCGACACCGGGTTCGCCGCCGTCTCTCGCCGTTTCCGCGACGAGTCCGAGGTCGTTCGAGAGCTGTATCGCGCGCTCGACGGTCCCGACCTGCACGTCGAACGCCTCGGCGATCGCGTCGCGGACGACCCCGTCGCCGACGCCGATCCGCATCTCCCCCAACACGAGCCGGGAGAGAACGCGAGCTTCATCGGGGTCAGTCCGGTTGAACAGCCCGAACAGTGTATCGAGTTTGGTGTCAGTACTGCCGGAACCGGCGGCGGCGGCAAGCGACCGAAGTTCGGTATCGACATCGTCGACGGTGAGGGCCTCGTCTCCACCCCCGCCGAACGCCCCCAGCCCGCGCTGGCCGCCAAGCTCAAGGCCCGCGGCGACTGCTCCGATCTCGCCGACATCGGCCAGGCGGTCCTCGATGTCGTCGGCGGTGACGTTCCGTCCCGCAGCTTTGGCAAGCGCCGCATAACAGAGTGCCGGCCCAATATCGAGTTTCGTCGGATCGTGGGCCGGGAACACGCGACCTCGGATGAGCCGCGTCACCGTTCCGAGCTCGGTCTCCGCATCGACGAGCAGTTCGGCCACGAGCGAGACAGTCTCCGTCTCCGCGGTGACGGTTTCGATCGCTCTCGCCCGCGCCGCGAACTCGGCGAACTCCATACTCATGACTGTCGGGTAGCCACCGAGTGTGATTAAAGAAGCTGAATCGAACCGGTTTATAGGACGTCGTCGAAGTTCTTGTGACCCTTGATTTCGACGTCGTCTTCGGTTACCGTCGCCAGGAAGACACCGTTGCCGGATCCGGTGTCACGTTCGACAGCCGCCTTGATCGCCGAGGCGGCGACCTGTTTGGCCTCGTCGTTCGTCATGTCGTCCTCGTACTGCTGTTCGAGCGTCCCGTGGGCGACCATCAGCCCGGAGCCGGTGACGGTGTAATCGTCGGCCATCACGCCGCCGGCGGGATCGATCGAGTAGACGTGGTGTCCGTCATCGTCGACGCCGCCGAGGATCGGGTTGATCGCGAAGAACGGCCCGCCGCGCGCGAAGTTTCCGGCCAGCGTCGCGAGGGCGCTGATCGAGATGTCCTCGCCGCGGCGCGCCTCGTAGAGATCGACCTCAGCGCGGAGCGATCGGATGAACGACTGTGCGCCACCGACGCTGCCGACGAGCGTCAGCGCCGCGCTCGGGTGGATCTGTTCGACCTTCTGTACGTTCTTGTTCGAGACGAAGCGGCCACCGAGGGATGCACGCATATCAGTCGCGATCACGACGCCTTCGGCGGTCGTGATCCCGATCGTCGTCGTCCCGGTCTTGTTGACCGAGTCCAGATCGTCCGCGGAGAGGTCGTTCGACGGGACCTCTCCGAGCTCCGGCTCGTACGGCGAGAGGGTGTGATCCTGTCCGGTACGTGGCAGGGAGGAATCCGGTTGTCGCATTACACAACGGTATGACCCGACGCTGATAAAACCTTCCGGTTACTTCTCCAAGTGGTTCCGGTAGGCCGAACCGAGTCGCTCTACGAGACGGCCGACCGGGAACGGAACACCGGCGCGGTTCGCAACGAGTGCGACCGGCAGGAGGGCGATGCCGAGCACGATACTGAGCTGGTACAGGGTGAGCACCGTCGTCCGGTACAGGCTGGATACCATCTTACTGTCGGGGAACGCACTTCGGTATATATCTCTTGTGGTCGGGGGTGGACGCCAAGCCAGCTAACACGCCGAATCAGGGCCTGTTAAGCCGTGTTAGATATTCGGGCCGCGGCGGAAGACGGGGGTGCATGAAACGGTCCGGACGACGGATAGTGCGGAGATGTGTCGAAGCTAATACGCATAACTTACGGGGAGAATCGTGATTACGTCCGCGCCGAACCCGTCCCGGCGTCCACGCCGGATGCGCCCACACACCGGCGCTGAATCCTCCTTACAAGGCATCCGTGTTCGGGAGCTGCCGGACCGTCGAGCCGCAAGCGGGAAACAATAGGGATATCCGTCAGGCCTCGCTTCGGGAGAACATGAGCAACTATCTCGTCGCGATGGAAGCCGCGTGGCTCGTGCGTGATGTCGAAGCGATCGACGATGCGATCGGCGTCGCAGTCAGCGAGGCCGGCCGACGGCTCAACGAGGACGATATGGACTACGTCGAAGTGGAGGTCGGATCGACGCCCTGTCCGGCCTGCGGCGAGCCGTTCGATTCGGCGTTTATCGCCGCCGACACGGCGCTCGTCGGACTCGGGCTCGAGATGAAAGTGTTCAACGCCGACAGCGAACAACACGCCTCGCGCATCGCAAAAAGCGAGGTCGGCGGTGCGCTCCGCGACGTTCCGTTGAAGATTATCGACACGTTCGACACCGGCGACGCGGAAGAAGACGAATAAGACCGTTTCCAGGGGCGGGTCGGCCTAAGAGACGTGGGCGGCGACGTCCGCCTCGGTGATGATGCCGCGTAGCTGCCCGTTCTCGACGACCATGACCGCGGCCTGGTGGTTGAGGTGTGCGTTCACCTCATCGAGCGTGGCGTCCGGCTCGACCGTCGTGATCGCCTCGCGCATCGCGTCGGCGACCGGCAGCTCACCCGCGTTGTCCGGATCGAGTTGTCGGATATCGGAGTTCGAGATGATTCCTTGGGGTCGTCCGTCACGGACGACCGGAAGCTGAGAGTAGCCCTCCTTGACCATCACGTCGATCGCCTCCCGGACGCTGTCGTCCGGAGCGACGACGATCACGCCCTCGTGCATGATGTCGCCGGCATGCATCACCGCGCTTTCGGCCTCGTCGAGCGCGGTGACGATACGCCGGAGTGTCGATAGCCGCGGATCGACATCGCCGCCTTCGATACGGGCGATAAGCGGCTGGGAGACGTCGGCTCTATCCGCCAGTTCACTCTGCGTTAACTCCAGCTCCGTCCGACGTTCCTTGAGATCGGCGGGCGTCGGCAGATCCATCGACATGCGTGGCAATAACCTTGAGTAATACAAAAAGCTTCCCCCGGCCGATAGTTTATGTATTACTGAGTGGCCAAACCCCCCGTGATCTGAGCGGTTGCGGTCGGCCCCCGAGGCGGGAGCACGGGGACGGGTCGACCGAAGCGGTCCCCGTCTGTTCGCTACAGTTCGAGCCCGCGGACCGAAACGCCACCACCGGATTCGACGCGACCGATGACTCGCGCGTCGTCGAGCTCTTCGGCAACGGCCTCGGCATCGGATTCCGGAAGGGCGGCTACGAACCCTGTACCCATGTTGAAAGTTCGGTACATCTCCTCGTCGGTGACGTCGCCCTCCGCCTGTACGAACTCGAAGATCGGCTGTGGATCGAAGGCCCCCTCGATCGCGTAGCGGTGTTCACCCATCCGTTCGAGGTTTGTCCACCCACCGCCGGTGACGTGTGCCGCCGCGTGGGTTTCGACAGCGTGCAAGGGCTCGAGGACCTCCCGATAGATGCGCGTCGGTTCGAGCAACGCTTCGCCGATCGTTCGATCGTCATCGTACGGGAAAGCGTCGGTATACTCGTGGTTTCGAGTGACCGCTTCACGAGCCAGCGTCAGCCCGTTCGAGTGAATCCCGGAGGACGGCAGGCCGACGAGGCGGTCCCCCACCCGCGCTTCGCCGTCGAAGAGCTCGGATTCGGTCGCCAAGCCCGCACAGGCGCCCGCGAGATCCAACCCCCGGATCACGTCGGGCATCACGGCCGTTTCGCCGCCGACGAGCGCTATTTCGGCGCGCTCGGCACCGACGGCGAGCCCATCGCCGACCCGTTTGGCGGTCTCGTCGTCCGGTGTCTCGACGGCGAGATAATCGACGAACGCGACCGGAGTCACGCCGGCCGCGATGAGGTCGTTCGCGTTCATCGCGATGCAGTCGATCCCGATCGTCGAGTAGTCCTCGAGTGCTTCGGCGACGAGAAGCTTCGTTCCGACGCCGTCGGTCGCGAGGGCGAGATACCGGTCACCGATGTCGATCAGCCCCGCGTAATCCCCCTCAAAATCGCCGATAGCGCCGATAAGCGCCGCCGTTGCGGCTTCGCTTTCGTCGATATCGACGCCCGCATCGGCGTACGTGAGTCCCTCTTCGGAATCGTCGTCTGACATACCATTACCGGTGGTCGAACGGGGCAAAAACGCGTCGGTTAGCGCCGTCGAGCCTCAGAAACTCGGGAAACCAACGAGGAGGAACGCCCCGATGGCGAAAAGAACCGACCCGACGAACACGGCGGCGAAGACGGGTTTGCTCCACGAGAGGACGGATTTCCCGTCGAGGGGGCCGAACGGGATCATGTTGAACGCCGCGAGGAACGCGTTGACGAGCACGCCGAGTCCCCCGATCTGCCCGATGAACCCACCGAAAAAAACGAGCGGGAGGAACGCGGCGACGAGCACGATGTTCGTCACCGGTCCCGCGACGGAGACTAACCCGTTCTGTCGCTTCGTAATCCGGCCCCGGTGGTAGACGGCCCCCGGTGCGGCAAACAGGAAGCCGGCGAAGGCGGCCCCGACACACAGCGCGAGCATCTTGTAGTCGGCTTTGAACGAGGCGATCTGGCCGAAGCGGACCGCAACGATCTTGTGAGCGAGTTCGTGTAACAGAAAGCCGATTCCGACAGTCAACACGCTGGCCGCGAACACGCGGCCGAAGAGGGGTGAAAACACCGCTCCGATTATATCGGGAAACACCTCACGCCCGGTGGCGACGAAAATGAAGATACTGAACGCAACACCGAGGGCCGCCCACGCGATCAGGAGGTCCCGGATCTCGTCGCGATAAAACCGGACACCGTCGATCCGAACGGCGCTCATCTGAGAACCTCGACGAGAATCTCGGCGCTGTTGCGCGCCGCTTCGATCATCAAGCGCGCGACACCGCTTGCCCCCTCGATTCCGGATCCGGCGAACAGATACGGCAACAGAACGGTCGCGAAGACGACGCTCCCGATGAAACTGCCGACGTTGGTCAACGCGACGATCATGATAAGTTTGAAAAGCGGAACCGCGGTGAGATCGTTCCAGAGCTGTCGGAGCGGTGCCTCCTCGTCGGACATGATCTCGTTGAGCGTCGAAATGTCACCGACGTTGACATCGAGATACCGCAACTCGACGTATCCCGCGAACCACCCCGGAGCCAAAAGCGGATTGACACTCGTCAACCAGGCGACCGCTCCACCGACGCTGGCCGAACGCCAGTGTGCGCCGGCGAGTTTGGCAAGACCGAACGCGAGGAGACCGTTGATCAGAAACCACGCCGCGAACAGCCGGAACAGCAGTTCGCTGGACGCCCCCTCGACGCCGGTGTACGTCGCGATCGCCAACAGCGCGAAGAAGACGAGAAAACCGAGCGTGAAGAGATAGCCGAACAGCTTGTACAGCGAGATCCGACTGCCGGACGTCCGACCCGTGATCGACTCCATCGGTGGCAAAAGCGATGGCGTTTCGAGATACCGTTCGATCCCTTCCCGGTGTCCCGCGCCGACGACGGCGACGACGTGATACCCCTCATCCCGCAACGCGACGAGTTGGTGGCCGATGTACGCGTCGCGTTCGTCGATGAGGGCTTCGGCACCGCCGGGGGAGAAGCGTCGGAACTCCTCCATCATCGCCCCGACGACATCGGTGTCGGTCATCCGTTCGATATCGATCTCCTGTAGCTCGTCGTCCTCCGGAGCGAGCCCCTCCAACGCGAGCACGATGACGAGACCGATGGCGAGGCCGAGGCCGAGAGCGACGATGACGGTATCGAGGACGCTGACGAGTATCCCCGGCCCCAGTTCCGGGGGAACGACGAACGGTCCGGCGATCGCACCGGCGAGGATCGAAAGCACGAACGCGATCCCGACGCCGACGCCCATCCCGATCTCTCTCGAATCCCCGAGTCCGACGGCGAGGCTCCCGGCGAGTTTGAGCTTCTCGAAGAACGAAAGCCGTGCCCAGAACCGCTGGATCGTGACTTGGATGTCCCGATCGACGAGCGCGACATCGATCCCGAACCCGTCCGCGGTGTCGATAGCGGCTTTCATGTCGGCACCGGGTTCGATATCGAACCGATCGCCGAGACGCGCCTGCACGTACGAGAGCATCCAGTACGCGAGGAACTGATAGACGGTGTTTCCTTTCAACAGATCGCCCGCATCGAGATCGTCCGGGGTCTCCCCCCGGATCTGACGGTATCGTCCCTCGTCGAGTTCGACGGCGACAACGTCGGGTCGCTCCTCGTCGATGACCGACTCGACTTCCTCGACGCTGGCCTTCGAGACGTGTGCCGTCCCGACGACCCGCACCGACCCCGATTCGGCGTCCCTACTCATTATCGGCATCTGTCGGGCGAACGGTTTACGTGTATCGGGACAGCCTCCGGAGGCGGCCGAAAGTTCTTGCTTCCGGCAGGGGTGTCTCCGGCATGGCGACGCTTTCGGAATCCCGGACCGAGATGACGGAGATACTGCTTCCGAACCAGACGAACAGCCTCGGGAGGGCCCTCGGCGGCGCGGTGTTGCACTGGATGGACATCTGCGCGGCGGTTGCAAGCATGCGATTCGCCGGCAAACAGTGTGTCACGGCGTCGATGGATCACGTCGATTTCGTCAGCCCGATCGACCTCGGGGAGGTCGCGGTCATAGAGGGGTACGTCTTCGAGACGGGGACGACGAGCATCGAAACCCGCGTCGACGTCCACGCCGAGGATCCGATCGAGGGGGAGAAACGGTTGGCGACGAGGTCGTTTTTCACCTTCGTTGCCCTCGATGCGGCTGGAGATCCGACGGCGGTCCCGCCGCTTGAGTGCCCGACGGAGGCCGAGCGGAAACGCAGAAAGGAGGCGCTGAAAACGCGGGAGGAAAAGCGGCGGTAGGGGCGCTGTTGTCGCCAGCCGGTGTCCGTTTGGGCGCTTTCTGTTATCGAACGACCGTCACGGGGACCGGAGACCGGCGGACGACGGTCTCGGCGACGCTTCCGAGTAGGATACGGGAGATACCGCTGCGGCCGTGGCTTCCGATGACGACGGCGTCGATCGCTTCGTCGTCGATGTATTCGACTATCGCGCTGGATGGCGATCCGGTGACGATATCCGTCTCCACGTCGGTATCGATCCCCGAAGACGCCTTTTCGAGGAGCTCCTCCGCGGACGCCCTGGCTTGGTCGTACCACTCGTCCCAGTAGCTTGCGAGCGCCGTCTCCGGTGCGGCTCCGTATCCGGCTTCCACGAAATCCAGTACGTGGAGGAGCACGAATTCGTCTCCGGGATGGTGGGTTTCGGCGTACTCCAGGGCGGCCGTGGCCTGTTCGGAGCCGTCGTAGGGGATCAGGACGCGCATACCGGGAGATGTTCTGCCGGTGATATAATACTTCTCCGGGAAGTCACCCCTGAAACCGGTCGTGAAGCTCAACCGGGGGTCCGGCCGGCCGGGGCGTCGATCGAACGGATTTAAGCCGAGTGAGACGGTACAAGGCGGTGTGTACCGGGCCTGTCTCGTTGTCCTCATACTGCTTGCCGGTTGTGCCGGCATCAGCGGCGAAGCCGTCGATAGGGACGACGGCCCGACGGAAACTGTCACGCCGGTTGCGGTTCCGGACGATCCGGTTGATCGTTCGGCGGGTGTCGACGACGGTGTCGCGGACTCGGCGGCGCTGGCGAACGCACACGACGAACGGCTCTCGGATCGGTCCTATCGCCTCGTTTCGAATCAAACCATACGATATGAAAACGGGTCTATCCGGTCACAGTATAAAACTGACCTCCGGCTGGCTGCGGATCGGGGCTATCGTGTGGCGGTCGAGACGGCCGGGCCGGAGGGGCCGCTTCTGTTGGGTGAGCCGCCCGCGACCGCGGTGTTTTGGTCCGATGGAGAGGCGTATATCCGTGCTTTCGGGGAGTCGGACGTCACCTACAACGAGTTTACGCCGTCGCGTTCCGGGGTCGGAACCTGGGAGTTTTGGGCGTCGACGGGGGCGTTCGGCGGTCTCCAGTCCCCGAACAGGATGATAGAAGGGAGCTTCGAGGCCGTCCCGACACGCGTCGACGGGAACGAAACCGTCGACGGAATCGAGCGGTACCGGATCGTCGGAGATGGGAGCCAAGACACCGATCTTCCGTTCCCCGAGGCCGATCCCGCCCGGAACGTCGATCTCCTTGCGACGGTCGACGAGGACGGGCTCGTCCGGCATCTCGAACTCGAATACGACGGTTACGTCGGTGGGGATCGGGTTCTCGTCACGCGGTCGATCTCGTATTCTGACGTCGGAACGACCGACGTGGACAGACCGGAGTGGTACGACGAGGCGGTCTGAACGCGATCAGAACTCGGGGAGGTCATCGGGCGGCTCATAATCCGTCTCCCAGTCGATGTAATCCTGTTTCAGCGTCCGGCTGACGGTCTCACCGAGCTCCGCCATCGCGGCGTTGATTCCGGAGACGGTTTCCCACGAGGCGAGATCGGGATGAAGCTCCCGCTCCTTCCAGTCTTCGGGGATTCCGGGCGCGTGGTAACCGACGCGGTCCGCGAAGGCGTCCCAGAAGAAATCGAAATGCTGTATCATCCCCAGATCGGCGACGATTGAAAACTGGCGCTCGTCGAGATCCGTCCCCTCGGCCCACTGTTCGAACGCCTGCTGCCAGGCACCGTCCTCCAGAAGCGCTTCGAGTTCGTCGCGTTTGTAATCCGTATCGCCGACGATCTCGGCGTCCTCGTACTCGTTGGGGTCGGTTTCCTCCAGCTCCGGGGGGTCGGGTGGATCGGCGTCCAGCGTCATACAGTCGGGTACGATCACACGGGGCATAAGCGTGGCCGTCACCGACACGTCTCCGCCGGGTGGCTAGGACGGTTCCGACCGACCGAACCGGTCGTAGCGGAATCGAAACGTCGTACTCGATACGTCCGCGAAGTCCGCTTCGAGGGCGGCATCGAAGGCGTCCCGATCGGCACCGGGATCGAGATCCGGTCGTCCGGGGAGCGCGAAGGCGATGAACCGGTACTGTTGGTCGTCGTCGGTCTCGTGACAGGGCGATCGGTAGGCGGGCGTGCCCTCGTCGTTCCGTCCCTGGGTCGCTTCGATCGGGGAATCGACGCGTTCACCCACCGGTATCCCAGCCGGTATTTCGAGCGTCTCGTCGGCAGCGAGATCCCACAGCAGCCAGATCGTCTGCGGTGTGTACCCGCGGAGCCATTCGCCGACCACCGCGACCGACTCGGCCGCCTCCGGAACCCCCTCGATCCGGATCGGTGGTGACTCGCCGGCTCCGTCACAGGTGTATCGGACCGGAAGTTCACCGCCGTCCAGATCGGAGACGGTAAGATCGAGGGAGTCCCCCTCGACGGACGGGGCCTCACCGCCGATCGTGCAACCGGCGGTCACCACGACCGGCAGAGCCGCAACCAGTTCGCGACGTCGCATAACGGGGGTAGGACCCGAGTACTCAAGACCGCATCGCTGTGTCGACGTTCACACCGCGGCCTCGAACGCCGCACCGCTGTGGGGATCGCCCGGCTCCGGGGCGTCCGAAAGCGGCGGCGGATGGTTGATAACGATCGAGAACAACGGGCGGATATGAGCGTGGAAATCGTGCCGCCATCGCGCCGGAGCTGTGAGCGTTGTGACCGCGAGGACGTCTGGGACGACGAGATCAAAAACTGGGTCATCGTCGAGGAGGGCGGCGAACGGAAATCCGGGAACAGACACTGCATCCACGAGTGGGATATAAACGGCCAGTACAACCCTCTGACCGGTGAGATGGACCGGAATCGGTGACCGGAGATGACGACGGTGTACGTTACTGCGCCCGCGGATACCGCTTCGGAACTCGCCCGGACGCTCGTCGAGGAACGGCTCGCAGCCTGTGTCAACCGTTTCGGCTGCCGCTCGACGTATCGATGGGAGGGTGAGGTCCTCGAGGACGACGAGTCCGCGCTCCTTATAAAAACCGCGCCGGAGCGGTATGACGACCTCGAGTCCCGGATCGAGGAGATACATCCTTACGACGTGCCATGTATCGAACGGTTCGAGGAGGCTGACGCGCACGATTCCTTCGTCGAGTGGATCGAAGACAGCACCGACTAGTGTGCGGCCGAACACGGGGGCGCGTGGTAGAGTAACGTCAGGCGTCCGGGACCGGCGGCGACCATCCGTGTCGGTCGGCGACGAAGTCTATGAACCCCGGGAACTCGTGATCGTGACCGAGTATTTCGGTTGCGAACGCCGGTTCCGGGGCGTCCGAGAAGCCGCCGGACCCGACCATCCGCCGCAACACCTCCTCCGTGTCGGCGGACGTATCACCGAAGGCATCGGTGAACGCCTCCGGCGTGTCGCCGAACCGGTCCTCGAACGTCGTTCTCGCGTCGTCGTAGGCCGCTTCGACCCACGCGTTACGGTGGGTCCGATGGGCGTCCTCGTAGGCGGCGTGAAGCTCCGAGAACTCGCCGGCAGTAAGCGGGTCGGTCGCCGAGAGGAACGTGACGAACGTGACTGCCGCTTCCCTCGTCGGCGGGTCGTCGGCGTCGGCGCTTGCGAACCCGAGTTCGTCGAGCGGTTCGACAGCCGCGTTCGGCGACGACGAGAGGGACGCGGTGAAGGAACCGTCCGGTTTCGATCTGACGTAGATCGTGTACTGGAACCGGTCGTGTCGAAACTGCCTGACGATATCGTCGTCGTGGCCGCCGCCGAGTCGGCCGTACCAGCGGTCGATACCGAGGTCGGCAAGCGGGGGCGTGAACGCTGTCGGCGAAAAGACGAGATCAACCAGTTCGACGCGGCTGAGCCGCGTCGTACAGGGGACGGCGGCGAGTTCGCGCATAACCCGTTCGCGGTCCCCGTTTAGCTGTGCGCTCCGGCCGCACGATTCACAGACGACGCTTCGGCCTTTCGTCGGGTGTTCGGGGGTGACTGTCGGAATGTGGTCGCCGGCGGGAACGTCCGGGAGTTCGTACCGCCCGCAGGGGATCGAAGCGAGTTCCTCGAGCGCCCGGCGGATCGGCCCCTCCGCGGTGACGGAATACGGCACGGTTACCCCACAGGAGCGACAGCGAACGAACCGCTCGCGGGGAAAAAGCGACGGCAGATGACCGCGAGCGGCGACGTTCGGGTCGACATCGAAGTCCCGAAGCGTCGTCGACCGGTCGTCCTGTGTTGCCATGACGGCGCCTTCACGCCGACCACTAAAAACGGTACAGTCGATGTGCTCGTCTGTTTCGAGCACTGAAACCGAGCGGACACGGCGCTCGAAACGGAACCCGAATTTAAGTATACCGTCGTCGAACCGGTGGATGAACCATGACCGGCCGGCTGAACCCCCGTCGATACGATCTTGGCGAACTGCGGGACGTGAGTCGAGACCGGTCACAGCGCCCCGAACCCGACCGGGCCGCCGAGGCCCGACGGACGAGGGCGGCGAACGGCGACGACGGGACGGCGGTTCCGGTAGAGACGACGGAGTCGTTTCCCGAGCGACGGGAGGAAAGCCGACACGGGAGACGGCCGGACGAAAGCCGACACGGGAGACGGCCGGACGAAAGCCGACACGGGAGACGGGCCACGACCGCTACACCCACGGACGCGGGGACGGAGTCGGAGGGAGACGCCCGGAGTGGAGACGAACCGGTAACGGACGACGTCGAGGCGTATCTCCGCTCCCGACATCGGCGCAGAGAGACCGAAAGCGGGCGGAACGGTCCGATCTCGGGGCAAGCGGCGGCGGATCGGGAAACGACCGGAGGGCGGGACGCTGCCGGTGAGAGATGGCGTCCGCGGGAAGCCGGACCACAGGCCGCCCGTGAGGGCGATTACCCGCCGAACGCCGCCGCGTTTCTGGCCGAGCTCTCCGGGCCGGGGCTCTCGAAGCCGTATCTCGACCGGCTACCGGACGCGTACTCGGCCCAACTGGAGGTGTTCGAGTGGCTCGAACGGCTGCTCGAGTCCGGGGGACACGACGCGACGCTGTCGGCGCTTGAATACTACGAATCGATCGGGTGGCTCTCCGAACGGAGCCGCGAGGAGCTCGAAGACGTGGTCGCCGGTCTCCCGGAAGCGGAATCCGTCGGTGCGTCGCTCCGTCTCGATGATCACCGCGAGAGTCTCCTGTACGTGGCACGGCTAGCACAGCGGCGAACACGGTAGCGTCTCTTCGAACCGACGGTGGGTTGTTTCGATCCGTCGTATTCGACCCTCCGGTGAACTCCCCTAACGCGTCCGCTCCGCGGCACAGCGGTTCGGCCCGAGTTCGAGTTCGATCGCTTCGCTCGAATCTATGGCCGCCCGGCCACGATTGACCGAGATGATCCGCTCGTAGTTCGGCGGCTTCTCCGGTGCCACCGCGAGGACGTGTTCGACGAACGTAGCCTTATTGATGAACGGTGCGTACCGACCGCCGATGGCGCTACTGACCGCCGCCTTCGTTCTCCATGTGCTTTCGGCAGCGTTTTGGACCGGGTCGACGTTATACGTCGTCTACGCGGTCGTCCCAGCAGCCCGAACCGGACGGCTTTCCACCGAACTGTTCGTCGATAACTGCCACCGGTTGTTGTTGATCACGCGCTGGACCGGGGTCGTCATTCCGCTTACCGGTGCCTACATGATCTGGGTTCTCTACACGCCCCTGGAGCTTTTGACGGCAACCGCTCGTGGGTGGGCCGTTCTCGTCATGATCGGCCTGTGGGGAGGGATGAACGCGCTGATCGAACTCGGGGTGTTGCGGATGCGACGCGCCGTCGACGATGTCGGACTGGCGGCGTACATGACCGAAGGGTTTCCGAGCGGCACGCTTTCGGAACCGCCGTCGGGCCGGCGACCGGAACTCGTCGGTCTCGTTCGCCCGTATCTCCTTGGCGCTGCGGGCTGTGCGGTGTTGCTGTTGGTCGATGCCGCGTTGCTGGCCGGCGGAGGCGTGTGATCGATGCCGCGTCGACGTAGTTAGGTGGCTTGCCCCGGTAAGGGCCGTATGGACGAACACACCCGGGACGGAAGCGTCGACCCACCGGCCGTCGGCGACCCGACCGGGTGGGACCCTGACCACGGGCGGTGGGAGCATGCGACCCTTCGGCGGGCGGTGGTCCACGGCGTCCGACTGTATAACTCGGGCGACTTCCATGAGTCACACGACTGTTTCGAATCAGAGTGGTACAACTACGGGCGAGGGAGTACCGAAAGCGCCTTTCTCCACGGGATGGTACAGGTCGCGGCCGGGGCGTACAAACACTTCGACTTCGGGAACGACAACGGGATGCGGAGCCTCTTTCGGACGGCCCTGCAGTATCTCCAGGGCGTTCCAAGTGATTTCTACGGCGTCGACGTTCCCGGCGTGAGAACCACCCTCGCGAACGCGCTGGAGGAACCGACAGCCCTCAACGGCCGGGCGATCACGCTCGATGGGACGGAGCCGACGGCTGGGGACGACGATTACGCGTACGCCGCTGAACAGTAGTAGCCGGCGTTACGGACGGCGGCGATTCAAAGATCCTTGGCGATCCCGCGGAGCCCGTTCATCCGCTCGCGCTGGGTCCGGATCTCGTCGGTCGACATCACCTCGGAGAGCCGGCTCCCGGCGACGAGGTCCGCGGCGAGCCAGCGGACCCGTTGTTCGATCTCCGAGCCCTTCAGGTAGGCCGCAACGCGCTCGATCTCGTCGTCGGTCGGGTGTTTGCCACCATCGAGGTGATGCAGCCGCTGGACGGTTTCGACGGGGTCGAGCTTTTTTTCGGGGACGTACGCGCCGCCGGTGAGAAGTAACACCTTCGCCGTCACCGAGGCGACCTCCTCGCGTTCGCTGTACCCGAGACCGTCGACGACTAGTCCGCTCGCCCGCGTCGAAAGGACGAACGTCTCGCGGGTCGGCTGGGCGAAGTTCGGGCCGCCGGACGGATCGAGCGTGACGGCGAGGGCCGGTTCCTCCGTCCCCGTCGACGTGAGCCGCGGATGGTCGATCATACCCGCCGTTGGCCGTCGCGTTACTTCTGTCGTCCGGTTGATCCCGTCGTCCACTTTCGGTCCCGTTGTACGGACCGCCGATCGAAACCGGTGACTTAAATCCGATGCGGTCGTTAGCCGTGACTGCGTGCGAGGGTAGCCAAGCCTGGAAACGGCGGCGGACTCAAGATCCGCTCCTGTAGAGGTCCGTGGGTTCAAATCCCTCCCCTCGCATGAGTGCGTCACAGCGCACGAGTGCGGAAGACCGCTCCCGGAGCGGCCTTCCCTCGCAACAACTGCTTTATGTCGTGTGAACAGCCGCCTATCCCCCCAGTCACCGCTCCAGCGTAACGACTCCTTCAGTCGAGTTGAAATGGACGCGGCGGTCCTCGGCGACTGTGAGACTCACTCGGGCGTATTCGAGCCCCTCGGCCGGGCGCTCGAGTTCCAGGACCGATCCCCGGGTCGTGATATCGTCCGTCTGGATGAACGGATCCGTATAGTAGCCGTGGAGACGGAGAACCGCCCCTTCCTCCTCGGCACGTCCCCAGCGGTGTCGGACGGAGCCCGAACCGAACCCGGACTCGACGACGACGACCGCGGCTTCGTCGAAATCAACCGCTCTGAGGCGGGCCTCCTCGTCGTCGTCCATCGCTTCGGTGTCGAAGGCGTCGTCGATCCCCGCTTCCTCCGTCACCAACTCCGCCGCGTAGCCGTCGTCGCCGGAGCCGAGCGCCTCCCTAAGGGCGCTGTCGCGTCTCGCCCCGGCGGGAACCGACAGGCGCTCGAAACGGAGCGTCGGCTCGCTCGGCATGTTCTCGCCGAGGTACGCCTCGTTCCACGCCTCGTCGTCGCCTGGATCCTCCGGCGGTTCGGGCGGCTCGATCGGGTACGGCGGACTATCGACCCGCGGGTCCTCGCTGATCGTTTCCGTCCCGCCGTCGTCGCCGTCGTCGCCGTCGTCGCCGTCGTCGCCGTTATCAGCGGTTTCGTTCCCGTTTTCGCCGTTTTCATCACCGACCGGACCCCCCTCGAGACAGCCACAGAGCCCGATCGATAATCCGATCCCGGCACCGGAAAGGAGTGTGCGTCGGTTCATGCGCCGTCCTACGGCAGCTCCTAATAAGTGTCTTCCAGTATGTCAAACGCCGCTTTGTGGTACCGCGGACGGCCCCTCGACAGCTACGTCGGGATCCGGAGGACGACGCGGGTCCCGTCGTTGCTCGGCTCGAATCGGATCTCGCCGCCGTAGGATTCGACGACCCATTTGACGACCCACAACCCGGTTCCGATCGTGTGTTCGAGCTGTGTGATCTCCCTCTCGCCGACGATCAACTCGCTTGTCGGCTGGGGGATCCCGGAGCCGTTGTCGGCGACGTGGACCTCGCTGAGAGATCCGACAGTAACGCATCGCCCGCCGTCGCGACCGCGACGGCCTTTTATTCGACCGCTCCTACGGTTCGGTAATGAGTGAGACAGTTCCGGACCGTGCCGTCCGTTCCTTCGAAGCCCACGACGCCTTCGAGCGCGATGGCCGGTGGTTCGAAGTCACGACGACGCGCTTCGATGGCCGTGTGACCGCCCGCGAAACCGACGGATGGGAGCTTGCATACACGCTCGAAGTCCGGGCCCCGATGCTGTCGGAGGCGACGGAGGACACCGTCGGCGAAGCCGTCGAGGACGGGTGGTTCGACACCTACGAACTGCGGCTCGAAGACGCAGGGATGGCGGTCCGGGGGGGCGTCGAGTTCGACGACTACCGGCTCGTCAGAGAGGCCGGCGAAGCGGTCGCAGTCTTCGAGTTCGAGTGGGGTAACGCCGATCGGGCACCCGACATGGCGAAGGCCGTGACCGAGTACGTCGAGGGGACGTACATGGAGGGTGTCGTGCCCGGATACGAGTACCGCCCGCCCGTCTCGGAGCTGCTCTCGCGGGCCCGATCGGGAACGGGTGAGGACGGCGGCCGCGGTCCGATGCCGCTGTAGGCCTCGCTTCTCGATCGCCACCCCGTCCGACACCGTCTACGGGCGGAGCGGGCCGAGACGGTTCATACGACCCGGTTCGTGAGTTCCGCCCCGTCGGTGTATCTGTGTACGTTCTCCCTGACGAGCGCGGCGATCCGCCGATAGTAGGCCCCGGTCGCGGCGGCGACGTGCGGCGTCACGATCACGTTTTCCATCCCCCAAAGTGGCGACTCCTCGGGGAGCGGTTCCGTCTCGAAAACGTCCAGCGCAGCCCCGCCGATCGTCCCGCTCTCCAGCGCTTCGACGAGCGCGGGTTCGTCGACGACCGGTCCGCGGGCGACGTTTATAAGGATCGCGTCCGAACGCATCGCCTCGAGTTCGTCGGCCCCGATCAATCCCTCGGTCTCCGGCGTCAAGGGGACGGTGAGGGCGACGAACTTTGCCCCGGATATCGCCGACTCCAACTCCCGTGAGGGGTACACCGTCTCGACGCCGTCGACCGGCGTCGGCGTCCGTTTGACACCGACGGTATCCATCCCGAAGGCGTTCGAGCGGGTGGCGACCCCGCGACCGAGTGTCCCGAGTCCGACGACACAGACGGACGAATCGGCCAGGCTAAACGGTCTATCCCACGCCTCCCGCGACCATTCAGCGTCGTTCTGTCGGTCACGATACCGATGGAGTCCCCTGGCGAACGACAGCATGTATCCGGCGACGGTCTCGCCGACGGTGTCGCCGTGAATCCCGGTGCTGTTGGTCAACGAGACCGATTCGGTCTCCAATCGATCGAAGGGAAACCGGTCGACGCCGGCCTGTATCGAGTGAATCCACTCGATCCCCGAGCCCAGAAACCGCTCGTCGTAGGCGAACGTCACGAGCGCCTCACAGCCGTCGAGATCGTCAGTCGAGACGATCCGTACGTCCGGTTCGATCCCCGAAAGCGCCTCCCGTAGCGCTTCCGGCGGAAAGACGGCCTCGACGGATTGGTGAATCCCGAGCGTGGATAGCATTAGCGGCCGTTCGTCGGTGTCGTATATAAATTGCCGCTACGCGTCCGGGCCACGCCAGGCGGAGGCCCCCTCACCGCCGCCGGATTTGTACGTCCCGTGTGCGGTGGCGATCACACACCCGTCGTCGTCCTCGATCGTGACCTCGACGGTCGCGACGCTGTTTCCGTTCTTGACGACCGTCGCCTCCGCACGAAGCGTGCCCCCGGTCGCCGGCTCCAGATAATCGATCCGCATGTCGATCGTCGGCGTAACGGTCCCGTTCGCGCCGATAACCGCGGCACCGCCAACGGTGTCCGCGAGCGCGTACGTGACGCCGCCGTGTGCGATCGTCCGGGTCGGGCTCGAGGAGTGTTCGGCCGACAGTTCCAGCGTTCCGGTCGCGTGTCCGTCGCCGATCTCGACCATTTCGATCCCGAGGAGATCGCTGAACGGCATCCGGTCGAACATCTCGGCGGCGCCCCCGTCGATATCCATACCACCCGTTCCTCGCCGGGCGAACAAAACTGAACCGGTACCCGGATCGGTTCGGGCGGCGTTGCCGTCTTTCTCGTCGGCACGAACGTATTCGTCCACGGCGGCCCTTCTGTCAGGCACCGATGATCACCGACGGCGATACGGCCCCGAACGTTTCCGCAACGATCGGTACGAGAGACCACGAACCGTTCGAGCTTTCCGACCATCTCGGTGACGGCCCGGTCGTGCTCGCCTTTTTTCCGGCCGCGTTCGCGCCGGTCTGCTCGAACGAGGTGGTCGCCATAGAGGAGCACATCGGGGCTCTCGAAGCGGCCGACGCGACCGTGTTCGGGATCAGCGCCGATGCGGCGTACTCCCTCGAAGCGTTCAAAACGGAGTACGACCTCTCGTTCGACCTCGTCAGCGATATGGACGGCGACGCGATCCGGGCGTACGGACTGGACGTCGACGTTCCCGAGGAGGGCCGATACGGGATCGCAAACCGGGCGCTTTTCGTTCTCGACGACGGGGGGACCGTCGTCTACGCTTGGATCGCAGACGAACTGGCCGACGAACCCGACTACGACGAACTGGTCGCGGCGGTCGAGGCCGTCTGACCGACGACGGTCATCGAGAGGTCCCACGCACCCATGGCCGACGTGGCCGTCCGTGTGCAAAAGCTTATTTGTCGCATTCAGGAATGTAGAGTAGTGTTCGACGAGATCATGCGGAAATTCGAGGACAGCCCGAGCCAGCAGGCCGTGATCCGGCTGTTGCTCGAACGCGGGTTTTCGGTCAACGACGAGGGGCGCGTCGTCTCCGGCGGCATCGAGATCCCGAACACCGGGATCGCCCGCGAGATCGATGTCGACCGGCGGGTCGTCGACGCGACGACGGACGCCATCCTCGCGGACGAGCAACTGAGACGGATCTTCCAGAACATCTCGGCGATCCCCTCGCTTATGGACCTCGCACCCGTGTTGGATCTGACCGTGCTCACAGTCGATGTCGTCGACGCCGACGAGCCGGGGATCGTCGCAACGGTGACCGGGTTGCTCGCCGATAACGGGGTTTCGATCCGACAGACCATAAGCGAGGACCCCGAATTCACCGACGACCCCGTCCTGCATATCATTACCGACGAGGAGCTCGACGGGGGATTGATAAACGACATTCGGGAACTGGCCTTCGTCCGCCGGATCTCGATCGAATGATGGGGCTCGGGCGGACGGCGATCGGTATTTAGGTTTTGTTCGGGTCCGATCCGCCGTCGGTCGTCTCGTCCTCCGGCGGGGCGTGTCCCTCGACTACCTCGGCGATATCGGTTTCCTTCGGCGTGTCGACGTGCCACCGTTCGACCGAGGTTTCGTAGTCGGCCAGCTTGTTTGAGACGCGGATCTTCAGGTCGTCGTCGTTGATGTTGACCTCGAAGACGTAGTCGTCGGCGTCGGCGTTGGCCCGGTCTAGGTTCGCGCTGACGAGTTGGTTATCGAAGTAGTACGGCGACATCTGCGTCATCAGATTCCTGTAAACGCCTCCCTCGACCTTCCGGAGCGCCTTCCGTGTCGCGGAGTCGGCGGCGCGTGCGACGTAGTTGATCGATTCGCGCCACTCGGTCACCGCCTCGCTTGGCTCCTCGAGTCGGTCGTAGGAATCGGTTAACTTCTCACCCGCCGTTTTGAGGTCCTCGTCGGGGGCTTTGCCGGCTTTCTCGCCTTCCCCCTCGCCGATGCTCGCCTGCTCGGCGGTCTTTTCGCTTACGTCCTCCCGCAGTCTCTCGTCGGCCTTCGGCCGCCACTCGTCCCACTCTTCGAGGGCCGCGTCGTTTATATACCGTTCTTCCTCTTGGAGGTCTTTGAGCGCGCGTGTCATTCGCTCGCCGTGTTCGACGACCTCGGCCCAGCTCCCTCGGAGTTTGAACCCGGAGACGCTCTCCTCGACTTCCATTCGGTTGAACGTACGTGTCGAGTAACTTTATAACATCGGCTCCGCACGGAGGCCGATCCGCTGTGAGTCCGTCCGCCGGCGGCGTTGCCGACGCGCCGCGACGGCGGCTGGCACCGACGACGGGGGTTTAAGCCCGCGGCGGACGCGGTACCGGTATGCCCATCGAGGATCGTGGTGACGCCCACGTCATCACACACGCGCTCGCGAAACACACCCTCTCGGAGCTCCGATCGAGCGACACCGACCAGGTGGCGTTTCGGAACGGCCTCATCGAACTCGGGCGGCTCTGCGGGTTCGAGATCATCGACGGTATGATGGACACGGAGTACGTCTCGATCACGACGCCGCTGGCGGAGACGACGGGCGAGGTCGTCAAGGGCCTCGAAAACGTCGTCATCGTGAACGTCCTCCGGGCCGCAACGCCGTTCGTCGAGGGGCTTGTCGAAGCCTTCCCCCGTGCCCGACAGGGCGTCATCTCGGCCGGTCGCAACGAGGAGGCCGGCATGGACGAAAACGGCGAGTTCCCGATCACGGTCGATTACGTCAAACTGCCGGAAATAGACGAAGAGGACACGGTGATCGTCGCCGATCCGATGCTCGCAACGGGGAGTACGATAGTCGCCGTCCTCGAGGAGGTACTCGACGCCGGTCACCCGGAGCGACTCGTCGTTCTCTCGGCCGTCAGCGCGCCCCCCGGACTCGTCCGTGTCGACGAGTCGTTCCCGAACGCCGATATTATAACGGTGAGCATCGACGAACGCCTCGACGAGGACGGCTACATCGTTCCGGGCGTCGGCGACGCCGGCGACCGGGCGTTCGGTACGTGATCGCTTCACGCAACCCCCCTTTTTCAGCTGGACGCCGCCGCTGTCCCGCGATCGCACTCCTGTCGAAACGTCAGACGGACGTCGGACGCACGCTCACAGGCCGACTCGCCCTTCGGCTCACAGCTCGATCCGGCCGCTGGTCGCGCTCCGGAGGCGGTCGAGAAGCGCCTCGGCTTCGGCGACCGGAACGGAGACGTCGAACGTGACACGCTCCCCGTAGTCGGCCTCGAACGTCGCTCCCTCGCTTTCGAGGACGCCCCGAACCGTCCCCGAATCGTCGTAATCGACGATGGCTTCGAAACGCCGCTTTGGGCGCTTCTCGACGGTCTCGGCCGCGTCGATCGCGTCTTTCGTCGCTTTCCCGTACGCCCTGACCAGCCCGCCAACGCCCAGCTCCGTGCCGCCGTAATACCGGGTGACAACGACACAGACGTCCTGTATCCCCCGCCCCTGCAGTACAGACAACATCGGTTTTCCGGCGCTTCCCGAGGGTTCGCCGTCGTCGGAGCTGTACTCCCTGAACGGATCGGCCCGGACGCGGTAGGCCGGCACGTTGTGTGTCGCGTCCGCGTACTCATCGCCGATCGCCTCGATGAACCCCTCGGCCCCGGCAACCGTTTCAGCCGGACTCGCGTGGCCGATGAACTCCGAACCCTGAACGCGAAACCGCGCTTTGGCCCGTCCGTCGATAGTCACGTACGCGTCGGCGGCGGTGTCGGTATCCGGCACGGGTACCGTTGGATCCGGACGGAATATACCGCTTTCGCCGCCGACACTTCGGTCGGTTTGCGTCCGACGGGTATTTATATCCATAGCTGGAATAGCGGCCGTTAATGGATGCAGCGACGGTCGCGACTTTTCTGGCTGCCGGCGGCGCGAGTCTGTTTATGGCCTGGGCGATCGGCGCGGGATCCTCCGGGTCGACGCCGTTTGCGCCCGCGGTCGGAGCCAACGCGATCTCGGTCATGCGGGCCGGGTTCTTCGTCGGCATTCTCGGCTTGCTCGGGGCGACTCTGCAGGGCGCAAACGTCACGGAAGCCGTCGGCCGCGATCTGATTCTCGGGACGACGCTTTCGCCGATCGCAGCGATCGTTGCGCTCACGATCGCGGCCGGTCTGGTGGCGGTGGGTGTGTTCGCTGGCTATCCCATCGCGACCGCCTTCACCGTTACCGGGGCCGTCGTCGGGGCGGGATTGGCGATGGGGGGCGCGCCGGCCTGGGCGAAGTACTACGAGATACTCGCGGTCTGGACGCTGACGCCCTTCGTCGGCGGCGGCATCGCCTACGGGACGACGAAGCTTCTTCAGGTCGAATCGATCCCGGAGACGGTAGTGACGCCGATACTTGCGGGTCTCGTCGGGGCGATCCTCGCGAACGTCGAGTTCGTGTTGCTCGGCCCACCGGACGTCGCCGAAAGCGTCGCCGGGACGGTGGCCGCCGGCCTTCCCGGCCGGCTCGCCGTGACCGCTGCCTTCGCTGTCCTCGTCACCGGTGTCATGGCTGCTGACATGCGAAACGACATCGAGGCCGGGCAGCGACACTTCCTTTTGGCCCTGGGTGGGCTGGTCGCGTTCTCCGCCGGCGGCAGCCAAGTCGGGCTCGCGCTCGGCCCGCTGTTGCCGCTTTTCGACACCGCGGACGTCGCGGTCCCGCTCGTCGCGTTGCTTTTCGGTGGCGGCCTCGGACTCTTGATCGGATCGTGGACGGCCGCCCCGCGGATGATCAAAGCGATCGCACAGGACTACTCCTCGCTCGGCCCCCGTCGGTCGATCGCGGCGCTTATCCCCTCCTTTGGGATCGCCCAGACCGCGATCCTACTCGGCGTCCCGATCTCTTTCAACGAGATCATCGTTTCGGCGGTCATCGGCGCCGGCGCGGCCGCCGGAAGCGGCGGCGTCAGCGGCGGGAAGATCGGCTATACGGTTCTGGCGTGGATCGGATCGCTTGTCGGTGCCGGCGTCCTCAGCTTCGGGCTTTACTCCGGGTTGGCGTTCGTCATGTAAACGACCCCGTCCGTCCGGCCCTAGACGACGGCGGGCCCATCGCGGTCGACCCCTCTTGTGGCGTCGGCCGGCAGTTCATTCCTCGATGTCGGCCACCGGTTCGTCGTTTTCGCCGTCCCCATCGTCGGGCTCCTCGCGGTCGTACTCCTCCGTTCGGGTCACCCTGGCCTTCATGATCCGCGTGTTCTCGACCCGCTCGACGCGGATCTCGATCCCGTCGTATTCGAGTCGTTCGCCCTCCTCGACGAGGCGACCGGCACGGTTGAAGATGAACCCGGCGATCGTCTCGAACTCCTCGCCCTCCGGGAGGTCGAT
>OBKM01000255.1_pt1 | contig 26573 bp, 24 predicted proteins | sample 1519691 | NCBI WGS metagenome assembly OBKM01 (sample SAMEA37050418, study PRJEB22526) | metagenome | biome: saline pan; feature: lake; material: water | place: Egypt | collected 2015 | depth 0.5 m
TGCGGTGCGGTCCCAAGACGGGGAAGCCTCGGGGCTTGACCCCGAGGTACTTCACTGGGGACATGAGCTCTCAAAGACTAAACCACATGATCTCAGCTCGTTTCACTAATAGAGAGATCATCAGAAGGTGAGATTGTGGAGTACCGTTCCAATTTTCAGTAGTCTTTGGCACCAATCAGATGTTATTGGTACTGCGAGCGACTGGGCCTCGCTCTCGACTTGACCACCATCTATGTTCGTGCCTCTCGGTCGACTCACCGGGCGGCTCGTTGGCCTTTCAGGTGACGTTCCCGGCACCAGCGGAGCGCATGGTCGGTCATCGAAGCACGCACGCCTGCGGAACGGCAAGCAAGCGTGTGGGGATGCTAGCCGCCACGCTGACCGCCCAGAGCGTCCATGGAGGCCGATGGTCGCCGCCATCGTGCCAGCACATACTACAACCGCCACCAAGAAAATATTCGCCACCCATAGTGAACGTGGTCGTTGAGTCAGTACCAACTACTACGACATCTTACTGAATTTCGTAACAGTCACACAACCCCAGAGGGCCTCGGCTTGTTCTTTCTATAGAGAGCGAACTCTGGAACGTGGTTCTAAGATTGGTCTCTTCTCACGAATTTCGTCTTGTTTCGAAGGTAAGATGCAAGATTTGACAGTATGGATTACATTCTCACAGAACGCTTTTACTTATGAGGATTCATTGTATAGGTATGTCTGTCGTCAGTCCAGCACACCTTGGCGTCGCACGTCGACCACATTCTTCTTCCATTAGTGCGATGACAACATTTTCGATGTGCAAACTGGCGACAGGGTTTAAATGGGGGACACGAGGGCTCCAATTCAATCAACAATCTAGTCTTCGATTGTTGGATCGTCCACGTCTGCCCTCCCGCAGACGATATCTCCCGCCGGCCGTGGGTGATGGCCGTCCAAACTAGGGTATGAGTGTCTCCCAACATCCGATTGCATTACGTATAGAGCAAGCAGTAGGTGGACAAGCCGCGCTGCTAGCAACGGTAATGTTCCTACCGCTAATTGATGGAGTGTTTGCAGCACTAGTCCTCGCTGGCGCGTTGGATTCAATCGCGGGCGTCGTAATGGTTGGTTTACTCATCTTCGCAGGCAGTGCCACTGTTGCTGTAATTGTTGCTGAGTTTGATGGTTCACCGACCGAATGTGCTAAGATTGTCCTGCTTGTCGGTATTCCATTAATTATCCTGTCAGCGGCAGTAGCTGCGCTTGCTCCAACGATCGCCAGCGTGATCGACTTGGCGATCTTCGAACGGTTTGCAGCATTGGTCATCCTCGCTATTGCAGCTCAAACTGCAAGCGCCAAGATCGGACAATACCTGCCAAAGCCAGCTGTCATTATTGGGTTAGGGCTAATAGCGAGTATCAATCCATCTGGTGCGGAGTTTGCTCTTGCTCCAGAAGTTGACTTAATCATAAAAGGAGCAGCAGCAGCAGGGATCGGCGTGGTATTCTCCCTGCTACTGGCACTAGGAGGTCCACAACTGCGTTCAAATGTCGACCTTGACCGATTCCGGTTCGGTAGTGCTGTTTCACTGGGACTGCTCCCACTTTCCATTCTTGGAGCGCCATTCGGGGAGTACGCTCCACTTGCAGTCTTGGTGATGTCAGCTGTGTTCGCATATAATCCGAGTGAAGATACGGTAGAGGCACCTGCCAAGGAGATGGAAGAAGGCTATGCTCAGCTTGAAAACGAGGATGAGGCTGAACGGGCCCCGTGGTTGTGATCTCCACAGAATGGATTAGAAATATAGAGAGAGCTATTGAGGGTCGTATGTTTTTTACCAAGCTACGAACGGAACCATTTTGACCGTTCATAGCACATATCTTGGCTATGAGCGTATCAGTTGGTATTATCGGGGCAACTGGTGCTGTTGGACAACGATTAATCCAACTGCTTACAGACCACCCCGACTTTGAGATTCAGGCATTGACCGCAAGCGAATCCAGTGCAGGAAGACCATATAAAGAAGCTGCAAAGTGGCAAGCAAAAGGCCCGATTCCTGAGTCAGTTGCCGATATTACAGTCGTCCCAACAGATCCTGATAAAGTATCGTCAGAAGTAGATTTGATCTTTTCCTCACTACCATCAGGGGTAGCAGAAAAGGTAGAGCCTGAGTTCGCTAAGGCAGGGTATCTTATTTCATCGAACTCATCAAATGCCCGCCGCGATGACGATGTTCCACTCATCATTCCAGAGGTAAACGCAGATCACCTTGATTTATTGGAGGTACAACAAGATAATCGAGACTGGGACGGGGCAATGTTGAAAAATCCGAATTGTTCAACGATCACGATGGTCCCGCCACTGAGTGAGCTTGATCAATTCGGTCTCGAAGCAGTACATGTTGCAACCCTTCAGGCGGTCTCAGGCGCCGGGTACTCTGGGGTTACGTCAATGGAAATAATCGATAATGTATTGCCGCATATTGGAGGCGAGGAAGAAAAGATGGAAACAGAGACACGGAAATTACTTGGAGAGTTTAACGGAGCAGAGATTCAGTGGCATGATGTCGAAGTATCCGCTTCATGTAACCGTGTTGCAACTCTTGATGGACATCTCGAAAATGTCTGGACAGAGCTTAAGGACAACCCAGCGCCGTCGGCAGTCGAGGCTGCATTCCAAGATGCGGAAACAATCGACCTCCCTAGCGCTCCTAATGAACTAATTCGAGTATTTGAGGAGCCAGACAGACCGCAACCACGGCTTGACCGTAACATCGAAAATGGACAGGCAATTGCTGTCGGGCCTGTGCAAGAAACACCATGGGGTATTCAGTTTGACTGCCTTGCACACAATACTATCCGAGGGGCTGCTGGTGCAAGCGTTCTTAATGGAGAATTACTACTCGAATCGGGATACTTGTGAATTCTTTCAAGCGAGTATCTGTTAGATATAGATTATATTGACCAAGGTCGAAAAATTGATCTAATCCTTCGTAAGCTATGCGTTATCGCTTTCGTCCGATGTTATTGGAGACTGTGCAATGGTTGTATCTATCGGGGTATGTTCATCTGGCAAGTTGGTAATCTGTAGATCTTGTAGAATTTGATCTGTGGGACGACCATCGGAACTCCACCCCCGCAGATGGTAATAAAGCTGTAGTAGAATCTCGAATTCGTCGTTGTTTACCGTACTTCCGTCTGCTGGTCCTCCCTGCAGGGGTTGAGTGAACTTGCGCGGTAGTTGATCATCCGTTCGGTCGAAGCCCTCGCGGATATTAAATAGCCGAGTTGTTGTCCATGTACGACGGCCTGCGTTTAGCAGATCCACTGGGTCGTATTGGTATCCAAGTTCATTGAGTAACGCTGCACCAAGGTCTGTAGAAATTGCTTCCCCGACAAATGAATCAGCAATTAAACTCCAAAGTACTGCATTAATTGTTTGCTCCTCAATAACTGATTTAACTCGATCCATCACAGTCCAGTTATCTCGATCAAACGCCTCGGTTTCAACGGGGAGTGCGCGTCGATGACATGCCCCCCGATCACTCGTTGCGTATGCTAAGGCCATTGAGATTGAACCGCGAGGATCATATGGAGGAGTGTCCATTGCTTTGATGGTAGGAACTAGAGTTTTGCCTCCATACTCAGCCGCAGCTCGATTTACCCCATCAGCAAGCACATCTCCAAGATTAGTTTCTCTTGTAGCAATGGTGGATAACAGCGATTGTAACGCATCGTGGTCACCAAAATCCAAATTACGGTCGATATGACCTTCGTTTGCAGCAAGGACTGCCCAAGCAATCACATTCCCAGCACTGATGACATCAATTCCAAGTCGATCGCACGCTTGTCCGAGTTCTTTTACTGCATCAAACTCATCAAGCCCGAGTTCAGCACCGAGAGACATCGCGGTTGCACCTCGTGGGACAAACGGTCCATCCTCGGTCTCAAGTCGATACCCTCCAGGAACAGGATCATTATGCTCGCGTTCGTCGGCCAGTTCTTGTATTGTCTGAACGCCAAGTTCCTCTGCATTTTCAAATGTTCCTTCTTGCCACCCCCGCGTTGATAATACACCAACCTCATCCGCAAAATCAATTGTTTCAACAGTCCCACTGGCTGACTGCCATTTCCCTATGTCACTTTCGAGATACTGTTCGCGATAATATGCTGTGAGTTCTGGGTGAGGATCAGGCTCGGGACCATCGGCAATGACAGCCTTGAGTCGTTTAGCACCCATGACGGCACCAGCTCCACCGCGACCAGCTTGATGCTCTCCATATTCGGATGCAATCGTTGCATATGAGACTTGGTGCTCTCCGGCAGGGCCAATACCAGCAATTGACGTATCTTCAAAGTGTTTGGACAGCTCAACTGTATTTAGGCCTTCCAGCTCAGGTGCAGAATAAATATTAGCTTCTCCATCCTGTAGTCTGAGTACAGACAGTTCTGATGCTTGTCCGGTGATGATTACCCCCATATAGTCACCAAGCGCGGTTGTAAGTCGTGATGCGAATGTCCCACCACTATACGAGTCAAGGAATCCACCAGTCAGTGGAGACTTTGTAATAGCAGCGTATCGAGTTTCTCCCGGCAACATACCCGAGAGCGGACCTCGCATAAATAGAAGACAGTTCTCAGGACCAAGAGGATCAACTTCTGCTGATAGTTCCTCATAGAGGTAGCGGGCACCCAGTCCCTTTCCACCGATATACTTCTGTTTCCACGTGTCTGGGATCCGTTCGCTGGTTACCTCCCCATCTGATAGATTAACATACAATATTTGGTCAGGATCCCTGATATTCATTATCGGACACGGGGAGTTACATCAACAAAAGGATTCGGGACTCAGATTATATGTGATAGATCAGAAATCGCAGAGAAGATTCTGCAAAAGTTAATCATACAGGAACCATGAAATACCGATATGGATAAACGTAGTGTATTTCTTGCTGGTCTTGTTGGGATTCTAGCAGTTGTTGGATTCCTGGTTATCTCACCATTCCTGCAATACATCATGGGGGCAGCATTGCTTGCGTTTATTCTCTATCCAGTACATGTTCGTCTGGTTGAGGATATCAGGTACGTTGGTCCCCGGGTGTCAGCTGGGTTCTTAACAGCACTGACAATTGTTGTCGCTGTTGTACCGCTACTCATCTTCACGCTAATTATATTCGACACCGTTATTTCATATTTAGAGACATTCCAGGTGGAGGACATTCAAGCAGGGATTGATCAGCTACGAGAGCTAACTGTTGATTTGATAGGTGTAGAACCTGGCGTCTTGGAGACCATCGAAACAAGGGTCGTAGAAGAACTACTGGAAGTTGCTGCGTCGATAGTAGACCGATTGTTAGATGAAGTATATGGGCTATTACAAGCAACGATCCGTACCTCTGTTGGATTGTTGTTGCTAATTTTCCTGTTATATTATTTCATAGTTGATGGAAAGACACTATTACACTGGCTTCGTGCTACTGCACCGGTTGAAGATGAGACAATTGACGAGTTGTATGACGAAGTCTCAAAGGTGACCTGGGCAGTTATTGGAAGTCATCTACTTGTTGCCATTGTCGAAGGTATTCTCGGAGGAATTGGACTATATATAGTCGGGTTCCCGAATGCAACGTTTTGGGCAATCGTAATGATAATTGTCTCCATATTGCCAGTGATTGGCGTTTGGCTTGTTTGGGGACCAGCAGTGATATACCTGCTACTTGTTGGTGATATCTTTGCTGGTATTTTCTTACTGGCATACGGATTAGCAGTTCTTTCTGTTGTCGATAACTATCTTCGAGCTATATTTGTAGACCGAGGATCAGGACTTCATCCGGCGATTGTACTGACCGGAGTGCTTGGGGGGATATACGTGATAGGGATTCTTGGATTATTCTTAGGTCCAGTAATACTGGCCGTGCTAAAAGCGACTGTTGTTGTATTCGTTCGAGATCAAGATGGGCCTCAAGCGCAGTCAGGGACATGAGTCAATCAAATACACGAGACCGAGCAGTGCTAGCATACAGAGAGTCACCTGTCAAAACAAGAGAACTAACCCGTGACCCAGTGTATTCGAAGAAATGGTTAGATCAGTTTGCTGAATATCTAAAATCAATTGGAGTAACTCCAGTAGAGCGACTACTATCACAGCGACAAGAGCATAAGCAATACAATATTGGCCCCGGGACAGTAAGTGAGATTAGAGAAAAGAGTACTGAAGCAGGTGCTGAGACGGTAGTGCTTGGAAACATACTACATCCGGGTCAGTACACCGATCTTTCCGAAGAGTTGTCCGAGCTGTCCGTGATAGATTACAAGGACGCGATCTATGAAGGGCTCAAAGCTACCTCGAACCCAATTGCCCAATATACTGCACAACGACGAGAATTGCGGAGAAAACGTTGTGCGATAAAACACAGTGAAGTGGTGGGTATATCCAAACAGGATAAATCAGAAAAGGTGATAGAAGATATTGACGCTAGACTGCAATCAGTAAATGAAGCAATCAAAAAAGAGCAGAAACAACGTCGTGACCGAATAAAAGAAACATTGTCTGTTCCACAGCCAAGCATTGCTGTAGCAAGTACTATTGGCCTAATGGAAAAGTGCAAGGCAAGCCAAGGCCAGAAAACCAGTAAAATAGGCCAACACGGTGAAGGTACAGTATCCACAGAAACGGTCAATGGCCATGAAGTATACATAATAAGGACAGCACCGATAATCCCAGAAATGCCGGAGTGGTATCAGGAGACGGTCCCTCGATCAGCATATGCGTGGGATCAGGCTGACATTGTACTGCTGGTACGGAGCATAGAGTCTGTGCTTGATACGGGTACCGTCAAAGAGATGATCGGAGGAAGCCTGCTTGAGGTTGAGTACAGTGATTTACCAGCAACCGGCAGGCAACAGCAACCAGTAGTCACCCACTTGCAGGAGCAGATATTTGAAAATATACCAACAACGACAGCACAGATAACGCTCCCGATAAACGATGACGCAATGTCATTCGTGTCAACTGTCTATGGGAAGACATCTGTCAATTCAATTGAATATGGAGATCAGATCAAAATTGAAATTAACGGCATGAGATCTCAAATAGAGCAACTAAAAGAAGAAATAAATGACATAGAGGAAGGGAAAATCGAAGATGAGCAAGAAAACTGATGAGAATTAGGCTTTGGGACACATGTAATGTAATTAGTATTATGTATATTTCTGGAATATAGATAACAGGGACAAAGGTACAAATCAGCATTTGCTCTCAGCAAGGACATACGGATTTCCGACAGAGTGTGAACTTGTGGACTACCACTGTCTGCTCACTTCTCGCTGACGCAGGTCGTTTCTTGAGGCGGAGGTTTCCTGATTCCGCGATGTACATTGTTGCGAATGATCGGTTGACACCGTCTGTTCATGCAGGAAACGCAGTCTCCACAGGCGTTAATTTAGTCATACTCTGACCATACGGTGGTGACGAGCGGATACAGTCTGACCGTAGGTATGATCCCACTCGAAGGCAGACTCACGAAGAGAATCCGTCACGGTGAACGATTAATCTGTATACAAAGTAACTATGTTGTGTTGACCGAGCGCACGGCTGTATCCTCGCCCTACTCGCTCCCGCCGGTCGCTCCTTGAGAACAGAAACGTAGCCTGTAGCTGTTAATAATTCGTGCTGGTATTTAGATATATAATCAGTAATATAGAGATGGTTAGCGTTATTTGTGCGTGAATCATATTTACTAGGTGACAATGGCACCTGCCACTGACCCAAAAAAAGAAAGTGTCTCTCGGCGCGCATTGCTTGGATCAGTCATTGCTGGAGCAGGTGCTGGACTTTCCGGCTGTACAGACATAATTGATCGGTATTTTGACGATAGTGAAGAACAGGTGGAATTCACGTTAACCGCACAGATCAGAGAAGAAGGTGATCAAGGAGGGCTTAAAACAGCTAATGACCTCATAGAAAAGCTTGAGACAGTGGGTGTAGACACAGAACGTGATTTGCGGACAGATACTGAGCTGGTATCAAAGATTCTCTACGATCAAGATTTTGATGCGTTTCTATACCCATTACCGAAATTACGCTACCCAGAACAACTTTACTTTCTTTTCCATTCAGAATATTTAACAGAAGCAGGGTGGGCAAATCCATACGGATATACGAACTCTTCTGTTGACACATACCTCAAGCAGTTTGTTGGACTGGAAAATCAGTTTCTTTTAAACGGAGGTCCAGAAGATCCAGAAGAGTCACTTCAACGATTCCTCTCTGTGTTTTATGACGAGTATCCAATGATCCCACTTTGTCGTGTGCCTGAGCAAAGATTAGTTCGGACAGACCGATATGATGAGTGGGATAGAGATTATATGGATCGTAAATGGGGTTACATGTCAGAGACCTCAGAGATGCTCGATGAGTTGGAGATGAGCACAACAGTTAGCACTCCATTAACAAACCTGAACCCATTCACATCGCGACAAGATGAGTGGCCGACAACCAACTTGATATACGATTCGCTAATGATTGAAACAGGTGAGGGAGTCGAACCTTGGCTCGCTGAGAATGTTACATGCTCAGGAAATAAGATATCAATCACACTCAGGGATGACGCATACTTCCACGCTGAAGAAGAAGGAGAGGAAAAAACACCAGTAACTGCTGAGGATATTAAATTTAGCTACCGGCTAATAAACGATCTCACGCGCGGAGAAGGTGGAACAGAATTTGCAAGCCCTCGACATAAATGGACATCTACCCTTGTAGACGAGATTTCAGGAGAGGATAGATCAGTAACAATTGAACTATCACAGGATGCAAATAGCCTATTTGACGAGGATGCTTGGAAGCGATGTTTATTACCCCCTATTGTTCCAAAATATCTATGGGAAGAAGAATTAGACGATGGCTCATTCATTGGGATTGATGCAGGAACGTCGTGGGAAGAGACATTGGATGATGACGTGCCGCTAATCGGGAGTGGCCCATATAAAGTTGAAGATGAAGGTAACGACGAGGTTGAGTTATCACTACACGAAGATCATTTCAGTATTGGTTCAGAGAGTGATATTTCTGTATCGCCAATTGCAGAAGAGATTGTTATTACATTAGATGCAAACCAAGCTACAGTTATCGATCTGATCGAAGATGGAACTATTGATGTCCTTATAGAGCCGCTTGTGACTGAAGAAATGGATAATGCAGGAGGCGTTGCAGAGGATGATGAAAATATAGATATTCTTGATTCGAATTATCACCGGCTGTATCAGTTAGGACTGAATGCCCGTAAAAAGCCAATGAGCGATATGAACTTTAGAAGGGTATTTGCAGGATTATTTGATGTTGACCAGTTAGTTGAGGAAGAGTTTGATGGGAAGGCTTCCGCTGCATATACTCCATTGCCGGAAAGCCCAGAGGACGCAATGTGGTGGCCGAACAATATTGATTATCCAGATGAGTCCAGCGACAAGCATCCAATTGTCGAGTATTACGGGGACCAGGGATCGGATACGTTCGAGGAGCAAGCTAGACAAGCGTTTATGGATATTGGCTACCGATACGATGATGATGGAAACTTAGTTGTGCTTGGATAATGCTTAGGGCACTTCTAGTTAATGTCTCAGCTGTCGTTGCAGTCATGCTTATCATAATGACTGCAATCTCAGTCAGTAAGGGACAGATTCTATCTCTGAGAAAGGATTGGAAACGACGAGTCAAGCAGACAGCACCAATTGCAATATTATTGGTTGGGATTTTGTTATTTAATAGCTTTGCGAGAGACAGGGCTTTTGCAATATCTCGACGCATCGGTTGGCGACCAATAGGACCGATTAGTGACTATGAGGAAACAATAGTATTGGCTATTCAGGATGTCGTCATCCATGAGCTGACAGTGTATTTTTCGTTCATATATGTGTACGGATACGCGTTTATGCTGATTTTCCCAGTTATCGCATATCTTGTGTTAACAGATACGATACACCTGAGAAAGTTACTGACCGCATATTCAGTCAATTATATGGTTGGAATCGTGTTTTATACGTTAGTACTGCTATATGGACCACGAAATACGTTCACCGATTTAGTGACACTCTATGAGTTCCAACCAGAAATGCAGTATATAACCCGAGAAGTAAATGACAACACAAACGTATTTCCATCATTACATACCTCACTTTCAGCAACAATAGCTATTTTCGCATATCGAACTCGGGATGCCTACCCAGTCTGGAATGTGGTCGCACTAATACTTGCGGCAAGTGTAGCCATTTCAACAGTATATCTAGCGATTCACTGGGTTGTTGATGTAATTGCTGGGCTGATACTTGCGTGGGTAAGTGTACTGATAGCTGACATGACGGTTGATAGATTCTCAGTGACGAGGCTGGTATATAATATGTTTGACAAAGCTCGTAGCACTGGTAGTCATCTCCGTGGTAAGATATATTCAGTCTGGGATACCCTCCGCAGCAAAGCACAGAAGGTCCGTAGCAAGGTTGAAACACAAAAAGAGTAGCAAGCAGACATCTGACAAGTATCAGACTACTATTCGTTCAGTCTGATCCCTGTGCAGCTGAGTTGCTATTTTTGTACAGGCAGTCAAGGCGACTGCCCCCGGGGCTTGACCCCGGGGTGAGTTCACGAAGAAGCTGTGCTGGTTCTCGGTTGAAGATTCAATCCGCGATCAGATCATCAGCAAACTCTCCGTGCTGGTCAATGTGTCTAACTAGCCCACCATCATTGAGAAGTCGGCGCATTAGCGGCGGCAGTGGATCAAATTCGATTGTTTCGCCAGTAGTCTCATTATTAATGACACCAGCATCTAAGTCAACAGACAATTCATCACCTTCACTAATGCGCGAAGTGTCACAGGTTATAACCGGCAGACCGACGTTGATAGCATTTCGGTAGAAGATACGGGCAAAGGATTCGGCAATCACAGCAGACACACCAACTCGTTCGATGATAGCAGCAGCGTGTTCTCTAGAGGAGCCCTGTCCAAAGTTTTCACCAGCGACAACGAAGTCACCTGGCTCAAAAACCTGCATGAACTCTTCGTCAGTTGTCTGTAACTGAGCATCTTCAAGAGTGTGCTCAGCAAGTCGGTCAAGGTCAGATCGCAGGTCGAAGTAACGGCCAGGGGCAATTAAATCGGTAGAAACGCCATCTCCAACGTACCATGACTGGCCGCTGAGATTCGATACATCCCGTTCAAGCTCTTTGCCTTCCTGAACGATGTTAGCTGGATCGCTCATGGCATCACCTCGCGTGGATCTGTGATTTCGCCTGTGATTGCACTTGCAATGACGGTTGCTGGACTACCCAAATAAACCTCAGATTCAGGGTTACCAAATCGGCCACGGAAGTTTCGGTTATTCGATCCAATAGCAACTTCATCGTCAGCAAGCGCTCCCTGATGACCTCCATAGCAGATACCACAGCCTGGCGTATTAACTGCCGCACCGGCACGATTGAGAGTTTTGAGAATACCCTCATCCATTGCTTGTTCGTGTACTTCACGAGAAGCAGGGTTAACAATTAGTCTGACCCCGGAATCAGTGTCACAATCGTTGGCCTCCAGAATGTCAGCAGCGATCCGGAGATCTTCAATCCGGCCATTTGTACAAGATCCAAGGAAGGCCTGATCAATTTCAACGTCTTGAACACTCTCATCTTCAATGGATACAACGTTATCGACCTGATGAGGACGGGCAACAACAGGAGACAGCCCGGACAGATCGTACGTAAATTCGCGATCATACTCGGCGTTGGGACTTGGAGACACAGGCATCCAGTCATCTCCTCGGCCACGTTCTTCTAAGAACGATTTGGTTCGTTCATCAGACGGGAAAATTCCGCACTTAGCTCCAGCCTCAACAACCATGTTTGAAACGGTTATTCGCTCGTCAATACGCATCTTGTCAACTGCTGGGCCAACAAACTCCATTGCTCGATAGGTCTCACCATCAGCACCGACATCGCCGATAATCTGCAATATCAGATCTTTTGCATAGACGCCTTCAGGAAGGTCGCCCTCAAGATAGAACTTATCTGCTTCAGGGACACGGAACCACGTCTCACCAAGTGCAAACGCAACACCAACATCAGTACTTCCCATACCAGTTGCCATCGCACCAAGAGCTCCACCACTAACAGAGTGTGAGTCAGCACCAACGAGAATGTCACCAGGAGCCGTATAATCGTATGTCATGACCTGATGACAAATTCCGTCGCCTACTTCACTCAGCTGACAGCCAACCTCAGTGGCAAATTCACGTAGCAGATCATGCTCATTAGCCATCTCAGCGTTCATTGGTGGTGCCTGATGATCAAGGAAAACAACAGTTCCTTCCGGTATTTGACATTGGACTAAGTCAAGATCACGAAGTTGTCGAACCGTTAAAGGGCCTGTTCCGTCCTGTAGAAGTGCCTTATCTACTTCAGCCAACACGACATCACCGGCGTCAACAGATTGACCTGCTGCGTCACCGATAATCCGCTCAGCCATCGTCCCAGTAGCATCCGGTCCCGGATCCGTCTGGTCCGACGCTGTTGTCTGTGTTTCTGACATGTGAATTCTAATTACCAGACCTGTTTTATAATGATTATTCTTTATTTTAATAATGGTATGACATGTCTATACACACAAAGAACAGATTATGTCAAGTTGATGATTTCGTGTATAGCTCAGTAAATCTCGCAAACTACAAGATAAGACCCAAAACGTTGAGCTGTGCGTTATATAAACTAAGGTATCACAGTCCGTTATTCATACCGAAGAGCTTCGATAGGATCAACTCGGGTTGCACGCCACGCCGGGTACAATCCTGCAATGATTCCGGTCGCAATTCCCATTCCAACGGCAATCGCTATCCAATCGAATGGGATAACGAACCCGACATCTGCGTAAGATGACGCAATATAGCCCGTCCCAAGCCCAATTGGAATTCCAACTAGAGCTCCAAGGACTCCTAGCATAATTGATTCGGAAAGGAACAGGCCCATAATATCACGATTTCGAGCACCGATTGCTTTCATGATACCAATCTCTTTTGTGCGCTCAGTAACGCTAACAAGCATAATATTAGCAATCCCAAAGGCTCCAACAATTAATGCGAGGATGCCGATGCCGATGACAAACTGTGTAACGTCGGTAAGAACTGACTCTACGCCTTCAATAATATCTAAACTTGATGTAACAGAAATATTGTCACTTTGAGTTGCTGCATCAGAATCATCAAATATGTATGCCTCAACATTATCCTGTACCTCACGAACGTTATCAGGAGGTGCAGTCACCGTCAATTGCTCGTAAGCGGGTTCGTCTATTGGTCCATCGGTCCCAAGCGAACCACCGTACAGGTCATTACTGGTAGATATATAATATCCATCGCCGAAGTCTGGAAGTAGTGTTGTATCAGTTTCTTCGATAATGCCAACAAGGAGAAGGGTTTGCTCATCCTCGGCTGTCGGATCAACGGTAATGGTACCCCCAACAGAGATATTCTCTTCAGGGACGTTTTGCTGAAGACTCTCACGAGTAGATTCAGTGATGACTATTCCATTACCGTCGTCTTCATATGCTTCTCCACTGATGAAATCGTCATCAGCAAACTGGTTACTACTGATAGCAGTTATCGTAGGATCTAACGAGAGGTTGGAGTCATTATATGCTGAGATACCACCAGCTACAGAGCCCTGTCTAACAACATCAGTTACGCCCTCAATTCCCTCAAGTTCAGTCGCATCGGTTTCAGTAAAAATCGGGCCTGATCCAAAATCATCGAGGTCAGGCGGCGAGCCTGGACTATCAAAGTCAAAATCAGGCTGTTCAGCGACAACAATTTCGTTAGCTGACGTTTCTTCGAATTCATCAAGCACATTACCCTGAACGCTGAACCCAAAGCTTGCGAAGGCGACGACAGCACCAATTCCAATTACAATTCCGACGACAGTTAGCGTAGATCGTAGTCGGTGTCCATACAGTGACCGACCAGCAATTTGAAGTGTATCTTTTAGGTCCATTGTTAGTTAAGCTGTTCAATCTCGATTAGCTCCCCGTCCTTGAAATGTACAATTTGATCAGCGTGCTCCGCGATACGACGGGAATGTGTAACAAGCAGGATGGTATTCCCATTATTATTGGCATCTTGTAGAAGCTGCATAATTTCTTTACCAGTCTCTGTATCTACGTTACCGGTTGGCTCATCAGCAAGAATGAGTTCTGGATCAGAAATCAGTGCCCGGGCTATGGCAACACGCTGACGTTGACCTCCGCTTAACTCAGGCGGCAAGTGATCTGTTCGGTCGCCAAGCCCCACCTGTTCAAGTAGATGGACAGCCCGATCAAGTCGTTGCTCACGGGAAACGCCAGCAAACGAAAGAGGTAGTGCAACGTTTTCCACTGCTGTTAATCTGGGCATCAGGTTGAACGTCTGGAAAATAAACCCAATCGTGGTTCCACGGAGAGAAGCACGCTCGGACTCGGATAATGTAGCAACGTTCTGGTCATCGACAACGACATTGCCGCTGGTAGGAGTATCTAATGCGCCGATTAGGTTCAGGAGGGTACTCTTGCCTGAACCGCTTGGACCCATAACCGCAGTATAAGACCCTTCTGAGAGTTCTAGTGAAATATCATCAAGTGCAACAACAGTTCCGCCAAGATCGTACTCTTTGCGGACTGAGTCAAGTTTTACAACTGACTCATGTTGTGACGGTTGGACTGCATTCATACCTATATCAATACGGGCTCAACCATGCTGAATGTTCTGCCGTTTGCGAGGCTGTTGACTTGTCTCTGACAATTGATGACCCCCACAGCTAAAGCCGGTGAGCGTTTGCCTCGCTACCGCTATAAATGAGAAACTACCTTGATCTGCTCAAGAAGTATGGAAAAACATCCGTGTGCTACCGGAGGCGGAGAGTATTTTACGCGTCATCACCTAATAATATTAGATATATGAGTGTCGATAATCGCGGGATAGGACGGATCACTCTAATTGTTGCTGTTGCACTTCTTGGCGTGTCAGGTGCGGCAGCAATTGGGGTGACCATTGGATCAGAAGATCCAACTGGTGAAGAGGTTCTTGAGGAGGCATATAACCAGTATGACGAAGCAGAAACAGTTTCAATCGACGCAACCGTCACAGTGTCAAATGAAACTACAGAGATAGGCACGTATGAGGTACAGACGGTTGTAACAGATGATAATCAATCTATAGTGACTGCATCGTATGATAATCAGTCAGTGACTGGAGCGACGACAGCAGAGTATAGTTGGATCCACCCAGAAGACGGCGAGTATTACCTACAGATAGAACAAGAGAGGGCTGCTGTGTACACACTCACAGGAGCGGAAGTGGCGAGTTTTGAGTACGGGAATATAACAGACGAATTCACTGGGAACTTATCAGAAGAAAAAGACTGGGAAAATATTACTAAAGAGAACGTAAGCCAAGAGACAATTGAAGAAGCACTTGACGAAATAGACCAAGAGTTTGAGCTTAACGAATCATTCGGAGAAATAGATGGCGATCTTTTGCTCAATGACTCTAAATATCCGCTATTTGGGAACAACGGAGAAGAGAGTAACATAACCGGTGGCGATGCTTTAGAGATGTTCTCAGCAAATGCGTCAATGTACAATCTAACTGAGAAGGTCGAAGCCATCCAGGAGCATGAAATGGTAGAGAAAGATCTTGAATCGGTCATAGAAAATATTTCTGAAGAAGCCGAGCAAGAAGCAACAGCATTCGAAGAAGGCATTGTCATAGAACGGACTGAAACAACTGAATATAATGGAGAAGATGTTCATGTTGTATCGGTCACTCACGAAGACGAGTCAATAGATGGGGAATTGACATACTGGGTTACGACGGATGAGTACCACATTGTAAAACAAGAGTTAACGACAGCTATCGGAAACATTACTGCTGAGTTCGATACTGAAATAGACAGGGACATTGCAGACAGTACGTTTGAGCCACCAGAGCAGGAACAGGAGGTAATTAACTCTTACATCGAACTACAGGACCAGACACAGTTTGAATTTGTACCCGAGGTAGTCAACTTACAATCAGAACCAGCGCAGTACGAATTTGATTCTGGGACGGTAGTAACTATTCCAGAGATTGGTGGACAGGTCGCCAGTGCTGTATACCAAAATGAAACAGCGTCGGTGGCCGTTATCCAAAGCAGTATTATGCTAGATGAGTGGGTCGAAGGAACAGAGACGACAATCAACAATGAGTCGGTAACAGTGGTTAATGCATCTGAGCTTACTGAGATAGCCGCTGATATAGACAGTTTAGGAGAGATAACGGATGGATCGGCGGCAATTTGGACAGATGATGAGATAATGACGGTTGTTGTTGGAGATAAGTCTGAGCAGGAGATAGAAGAGATTGCCGCGGATCTAATTGAGTAAGCGGTCAGCATTTCTAGTAGTCCGATTTCTGCCCTTTATTGGTGACAATAACTTGATTCCAATGACTATCAAAGAGTTGCCTCAAAAGTATATGAAATGTTTACAGGCGAATCAAGGGAGTGCTTCAGGACTTAATCACAAGGCTGACACGGTAACAAAGTGAGCAGAATAGATCAGATTACAATTAGTGGTCAGGCATGAAAGTTGCGAAGGATTTCGAGGCCCTGTTGTGTTTGAATAAATTCTGCAACTGGGCGTTCTACATCACAGTGTGTACAAACGAACGTCCCATCAGGATGTGGTAAATCACTGGGAGATTCCTGCCATCGCTCGTTGCAATCAGGACACTGGATAGGGATCCATGATTCCTGCATGTATAGTGCATGAACACGGTAGCGTTATAATGATTGTGTCAATTTAACACCAGCACAATTGAACATCGGGGGAACGACAACCAACACATCCACAGGTTGAAATACGAATTTAGAACCAACTGTGCATGCATGGCAGTATTGTCAAACCTACCGCAAACGGAAACAGGACACATTCGGAAGAATGATGCAATGCGATGGCTGTCCTCACTTGATGAACCATCAGCAAAAGAGCTTGCCGAGTCTGTTGTCCCAAAGCCGCCAGAATTTACGGGCAGTAAGTATGCGACTGAAGTGTCTAGCGTTCGAATTACAGGAGAAGCAGAGTTTGTAGAGGCTGCCGCACGGTTTTTTAGCACATTCGAGAAATTTGAGAATGACGAGACGCGAGTTGAGGTTAATCTGCAACAAACAGAAGACCGAGAGAGTGAAGAGTTAACTGACAACTACGCGCTCTATCTATCAATAGCAGAGCGGAAGTAGCTGGTCTTGAGAAGCAGATCGGTAATTTCAGGACAAAATCCTAAATACAGTCTCAACCACTGAGGTCAATTCATACCTCTTTTTCTAACGCTGCTCTGTAATAATACGAGTCACGGGGTCGGCGGATTTCTCTGACTGTCCAATCAGTGCCGATTGTCGCTTCTCGTAGTCGTTCTGGACTAAATAGCAGTGTTAGCACAATTTCTGACTGTACATTTTTGTACTGATAGTATACAGTCCGATACCCAATTCCTGGTGTGGGATCATCTCGGTATCCAAGCATCTCTGTCGCTCCTTCGTAGTCCGGATCATAGGCATCAATCACTGCGGTACCTGTGTCAGTCGTGATGTATGCAAAATCATTTAATAACTGTCGGAGTCCTAGCATTGATGTTGCCTGTCCAAGTTGTGTCCCAGATATCAGGATTGACTGAAACCGATCTTCAGGGAACTGGTCACGAACTTCAAACATATCTCCGAAGCGGGCGTCTTGAGCTCCACGCTCATTTAGTAACGTAACAAGTTGCTCGCTGATTTCAATTGCAATTGTTTCAAAATGTGTCTGAAAGTATAGAGTATCACGTCCTGCTCCCGCCCCTATATCCAGTAACGGGCCACGAAGTTGGTTTTCGATCCAGCCTGATTCTGGCAACGAGAAATAAGAATTAAAATAAAATTCATCAACTCGATGCTTGTGTTGGTTTGGTCCATCGCACTGCAACAGAGGGCTCTCCCGGCATTCACGATAGTGATCTAGCAGTGCTTGTCCAAATGGATCATCCATGTGAACATGTTGATGTTCGGCTGCAAGAATCCCATTGTTTCAACTTGTCAACTGCTCCGGGGTCACGATAGAACTCAGAACCAGTGTAGGGGATACTCAGAGCGAGTTTGGCCGAAAACAGACATGAGCCGTTGTTCACCAACGCCCTGCTCAAGTAATCGAAGAATCTGGTGTTTAATACGATCACCTCGCGTTGAGTCCTGTAGCCAATCGATATACTTCTTTGGATGGTTATGATACTCGACAGCAGCGTATGCTGATGCGATGGCTCGTCCAAGCCCGAATCGACTGGCCCAGTTTACAACGCCAGCAGCATCGCCAACTAACCGAACCTCTGTCCCATCTTGATGGAATGCACACTGACGATACGGACGGCTTCCCATTACTGGCTCGGTACCGTACACGACTTCACGTTCACTTGGAACAGGGAGACCAGCCTCCTCACATAGCGATTTGAAACGCTGGAGTTTGTTATCTGGTGCTTTTGTTCGATCCCAGCCCACTCCGTAGGTTGCCCGGGTCTGGGATTTCGTCGTTACGTACATTTTTGCAGCGCCGAAGATAACCGCTACTGGGATAGGGTAGTACTGACGGAATTTCCCCGACTGCTGTGTGCTAACTGTCTCAATCGTCTTGGAATGTGAAGAGATATGCTCAAACGCATTCTGAGAAACTGGTTGTGGACCCGAAGCATCAATAATGAGATCGGCTGTTCCACACCAGTCTTGAAGTTGCTCTGGAGTTACAGGATGGTCTTCATAAACTGTTATTTGATTGTCCAGCTCAGTTGCCCACATCGTTTCATATACGTCTCGATCGATAATTACGCCGTCCTGAAGATTGAGTTTAAATTCTGTTATTTGCCGGCTTGTAGAATGTTCTACAGTCCGAAGTTCAATTTGATCGATGTTTCGAACGACACCGTCGACCTGCTTTGAAAATGGAAATTGTTGGTAATTAGGGACAAGTTCTCCCCAAGCACCCTCTCGAGAATCCGCATATGTGCCCTCATCATAGAGTTCTACATCATCAAAAGTTTGCGCCGCTTTCTGAGCGGCTGCAAGCCCGGCCATGCCGCCACCGATGATCTTTGCTGTTGTCATTCTCTCTCTTTGATCAGTATAAATGATCTGTTCAGATATCTCCTTATTTTTCCATTCACACCTTAATTCTAACGAGAAACACCAGCCTCATCAAAAGTTGGCATGTCACAGAGAACGCGACAGGCACTTCGATACATTCCAATTGCAATTGCAGCACCTGTTCCTTCGCCAAGACGCATTTCGAGATCGAATAATGGTGTTAAGTCTAATGCGTCAAGTTGTACTTTCTGCCCAGGCTCAGTTGACTGGTGAGATGGAAGCAAGTAATTGGTAACAGAGTTATCAATTGCCATTGCGATAAGCACTCCGGCAGCCACATTGAATCCATCAATGACAACCGGGATTCGCTGTTCTGCTGCTTCAAGCGCGGCTCCGGCGATTGCTCCAAGTTCAAACCCACCCACACTTCGAAGAACATCTATGCCCTCATTAGCGTCTGGACAGTGGTGGTTCAAAGCATCATCAATCACGTCGACTTTGGACTGAAGAGTCTGTTCGTCAATGCCAGTTCCAGGACCGGTAACCAGCTCTGGTGATGTATTTGTGATCGCTGCCGTAACAGCAGCACTGGCAGTCGTATTGCCAATGCCCATGTCACCAAGACCAATAATATCTGCAGAATCAGCGTGTTCAATGACAGTTGAGCGACCTACTTCAATGGCACTCGTTGCCTCTGGCTGAGTCATCGCCGGCTGCGTGCGAAAATTGTTGGTTCCATGTGACACTTTTTTTGAGATGATGTCTTGATTCTGATGTGTATCTCCGATGATACCAGCGTCGATGACGGTAGTTTCAACTCCGTTCACAGCTGCAAGAGCGTTTACAGCCGCATTGTCATTCGCAAGGTTTTGTACCATCTGTTGAGTTACCTCCTGTGGAAATGCACTTACGCCTTCATTTGCGATGCCGTGGTCGCCAGCAAATGTGAGAATATGTGCATCAGATAGCTCAGGTTGTGCGGTTCCTTTCATTCCAGCAATACGAACTGAAAGATCCTCAAGTCTCCCTAAGCTTCCGGGTGGCTTGATAAGATTCTTTTGTCGTTTACTAGCAGAGTCTGCTGCCTTGACATCCATTTCAGGGATATCCACGTCCATTTCATCCCCTAGTCAAGCAAATAATTATTTAGCTGCTATGATACATTTTGAGAGAAAGAATACTGAAGACTCTCAGAAATACAAATCGAGAGGGCTCACTATATTTCATTGCCATAGTCAAGTATTAGATGAACCGATAAGGGATTCACAGGATGGTAATTAGACAGCAAGAAAGCATGTGACTAAGAAATAGAGTAATCAGTACTTACTCGTCTGACTTTCGAGCAACTTCGTGACGGCCAAATCCGTATCGTAATCGATTAGCAAGGCGGCGTCCGAACCGTTCTTCTCGGCTATTAAACCGTTCAGCAAGTGCTTGATAGATAAGTGGTACTGGGACTTCTTGTTCGAGTGCTTCCTGAACGGTCCAAGTTCCAGTCGAGCCGCCGGCAACATAGTCATCGACAGTTCCAAGATCAGATCCTTCCTCTCGGAACGCTTCTTCACACAACTCCAGCAACCAAGACCGAATAACTGATCCATTATTCCACGTTCGTGCGACGGCTTCGAGATCTAAGTCAAATTGTCCACGATGTAGTAACTCAAATCCTTCTCCGTACGCCTGCATCAACGCGTATTCCACTCCGTTGTGCACCATTTTTACATAATGGCCTGCGCCGGATGGACCCATATGATCATGGCCTTCTGCTCCGGTGGCAACGGAATCAAATGCCTCCGTCATTGTATCGTATGCCCATTCTGGGCCGCCAACCATCAACGAAAATCCAAGTTCGGCACCGGCAGGTCCCCCGGATGTGCCACAGTCTAGATATGCTGCATCGACAGACTTTGCTCGACGTTGTGATGCCTCGAAGTGAGAATTGCCGCCGTCAATGACGATGTCATCTTCACTCAGTTGCGGGCGTAGTTCATCAAGCGTTAAGTCCACCGCTTCACCAGCAGGAACCATCATCCAAATACGCTTCTCTGAACCAAGATGATCAAGAAAATCAGTCATTGATTCAGCAGGCGTTGCGCCGGTTTCTGCTGTTTCAGAGACTGCATCCGGATCAATATCGTATGCAACAACAGAGTGGCCGCCCTCTAACAGTCGATCAACGACAATCTGCCCCATACGGCCGAGGCCAATTACGCCAATTTGCATATTCTATGGTCCTACAGTGAGACAGGTATGAATTCCGGTTCCACTCCTATGCTGAAAAATATCTACCCAGTGGTTTTCGAAATATCGTATAGAAAAGCGATACAATCACGCCAGTTAGTATAAGTCCTCTCGCGATGGCCGTATCAAAGACCAGAAAGCTTGGAATAGCCAGTAAAATCCCTAAAATAAAATCTTCGGGGGCTCCATCATATCGGATTCTTCCCCGAGGTGGAAGCCATGTTCCATGGATATGAGAGTATACAGCTCGTCGAGATCGTGTAGCCCATGGACGCATGCTTGCCCCACCTCCGAAAATATCAGATACAGAATGAAGGGCTGCCGCGAGTGTCCCGATGCCTATCGTCACTGTCATCGGATGTGGATACCAGACTGCTATGGCACCCGTAATAAGCGCAATAACAGTGTAATAAAATGGATAGTGAAGAGTTCGACGGTGACGTGCAACGATGTCAACGTCAGGAAACAACCCACCAATCAGTCCACCTATAAATGCGGGGACTGCAAACTCAGGGGCTATAGTGGCGACAATAGCTGCAAGGAATACACCAGCGAACCCATGCGTTGTCGCCATCATCGTTTTACTATAGGGTATCAGTGATCAAACGTCTTTTTCTCAACGCAGCAGTGGACGTGCTGTGTCAGGAATAGGGGCAAGTAGCGAACCGGGCGCAAGGTTGATTCATATACCAATTATAGATGGAGGTGTTATGACAGACAACGAGGACTACGGATTCTATACGAAGAGTCTTCATGCAGGGCAGGAACCTGATCCAACAACAAACTCACGTGCACCGCCGATCTATCAGACTACTTCATATGTATTTGATGACGCTGACCACGCAGCTTCGCTGTTCGGTTTAGAAGAACCTGGAAATATATATAGCCGGTTGATGAACCCAACGAGTGCAATCTTAGAGGAACGGTTAGCTGCGCTTGAAAATGGAACGGGGGCAGTTGTAACCTCAAGTGGCATGGCCGCACTCGATTTAGCGACATTTGCACTTGCTGAGCCAGGAGACAATATCGTAACGTCTGCAGCATTATATGGAGGAACATACACATATCTGACACACACCGTCGAACGACGTGGTATCGAGACGAAATTCGTTGATACACTAGATTATGAAGGCTATGAAGAAGCAATTGATGAGAATACGGCATATGTGCATATTGAGACAATTGGAAACCCAGCACTTGTAACGCCAGATATTGAACGAATTGCTGATATTGCTCATAGGCACGACGTGCCGTTGTTCGTAGATAACACATTTGCGACACCATATCTATGCAATCCAATTGATCATGGGGCAGACCTCGTCTGGGAGTCAACCACGAAGTGGATTCATGGATCCGGTTCAACGGTCGGTGGTGTCCTAATCGATGGAGGGTCGTTTGACTGGTCGCCAGAGGATTATCCAGAGATAGCTGACGATAATCCTGCGTATCACGGAATGAACTTCAAGGAAACGTTTGGTGATCAAGCATTAGCGTATACCGCTCGAGCTCGGGGGCTTCGTGACCTTGGGAATCAACAGTCACCATTTGACTCATGGGTAACACTACAGAAACTTGAGACGCTTCCATTGCGAATGGAACGACACTGTGAGAATGCAATGAAGGTCGCTGAATATCTGAATGACCATCCAGAAGTGGAATGGGTGACCTATCCTGGTCTTTCAGATCATGAGACACACGACACAGCATCTGAGTACTTGGATGGTGGTTACGGTGGCATGATTACATTTGGGCTATCTGGCGGGAAAGAGGCTGGACAGACATTTGTAGAGTCAACTGAGCTAGCAAGTCTATTAGCTAATGTTGGAGACGCAAAGACGCTTGTAATCCATCCAGCCTCGACGACTCATCAGCAGTTAACCGAAGAGGAGCTACTGAAAAGCGGTACGACTCCTGACCTGATCCGTCTATCAGTTGGACTGGAGGACGTAGAGGATATTATCGCTGATATCGATCAGGCAATAGAAAAAACAGTTAATTAGGTCATCAGTTGGATTGTTTTTGATTTGGCATCGAGAGGTCTCGATTTGCAACAGCTTCCAAAATGTCTGCAAGGGCGTCAGCAGCCCGGTTGGCGATGTCCTTGCCATCTTCGGCTGTTGTCGTGCTTGGGTCACCTACAACACCATTTTCAGTAAACTCCGCACTATCATATGCAAGGTTAACACCATGAAGCCACTCGCCCCAGTGGTCACTTCCCTGTTCTCGGGCATTGGAAACCTGCTCTTCCCGTACTAAATCAGGATCAAAGTGCCGGATAAGAGCGGTTTCTGCTGGACCTCCATGTCCCATATTTACGTCAACAGACTCAAACCACGTGAAAGGAACAGCATACGCTGGTTCACGTCGGCTAATGGAACCTGCAAGCTCTCGTAATGCATCGATATTACCCCCGTGCCCATTGACAAAGATGACTCGGTTGAAGCCTTGTTTTGCAAGGCTCATTGTCGATTCATAGAGATAATCCCGAAATGTATCTTCAGTGACCCACATTGTACCAGGAAAATGTCGATGCTCTTCCGCAATCCCGACGTTAAGCGGTGGTGCAATGACTGCTTCATCATCATACTGTTCGACACCCAGCTCAGCAATCTGAGTTCCTGTAATTACATCCGTACCAAGTGGGGCATGCGGCCCGTGTTGTTCTGTGCTACCAACAGGAAGAACTGCCAGTTCTGTATCAAGGTCCGCAACTTCTGTCCACGTGGCTTCTGATAATCGCATACGTGAAGTTACATAGTGGAGGGCATAAATTGAGGAGGTCTAATATTTTAGAGTTATCTCAAGGTAGTTCGGCTGAATGCGCTGATCGCCTCAGACTTACCAGCTTTTTGGAGTGGAGACGACAACACTTTTTCACGGAGACGTGAGTATACGATATGGAACAAAAGCGGGAGTTAACAAGCGTTGACCTGCGAGCGTTGGCTGGAGAACTTAGTACATATTCCGGCGCGAAGGTCGATAAAGCGTACCTGTATGGAGATGATCTTCTGAGGTTGAAGATGCGTGATTTTGATCAGGGGCGCGTAGAACTGATGATTGAGGTTGGTGAATCAAAGCGAATACATACTGCCGATCCGGATCGAGTCCCTGATGCACCAGAACGGCCACCTAATTTTGCCAAGATGCTTCGAAGCCGACTTTCTGGGGCAGATTTTGTCGGAGCAAAACAGTATGGATTCGATCGTATTCTGACACTTGAATTTGATAGAGATGATGAATCAACGAAAATCGTTGCAGAATTCTTCGGAGACGGTAACATAGCTGTTCTTGATCCCTCGAACAAAGTTATTGATTGCTTGGAGACAGTGCGATTGAAGTCACGAACCGTCGCTTCAGGATCACAGTATGAATTTCCCGAAGAGCGAGTGAACCCGCTTGAAATCGATTTTAATACCTTCTGTCACTACATGGACGAATCAAGTGCAGATATTGTCAGAACGCTTGCTACCCAACTTGATCTCGGCGGGGAGTGGGCTGAAGAAATCTGTACTCGGGCAGGAGTAACAAAAACGAAGCCAATCGAAGAAGCGACTGAGCAAGAATATGAGGCTCTATACTGGGAACTGGATGCACTTGGGAATCGGCTATCAGATCTAACACTGGATCCACAGGTGTATTATGAAGATGAAAAACCAGTGAATGTAACACCAGTCCCAATGGAAGAGTACGCATCAGTACGGAAAGAACAGCATCCTACGTTCAATGCGGCCTTGGATGAGTACTTCACCGGATTAGAAACCGCAGACGAAGAGCCGGAAACACGACAGCGCCCTGACTTTGAAAGTGAAATCGAGAAACAAAAGCGGATCATACAGCAGCAAGAGCAGGCAATTGAGGATTTTGAACAACAGGCAGAAACAGAACGGGAACGAGCTGAAGCGTTATACGCAGACTATGGCCTAGTTGATGAGATTATTTCAACAATTCAAAACGCCAGAGAGCAGGAGATGAGCTGGGACGAAATAGAAGCATTACTGGACGAAGGAGCAGACAAAGGGATCGAAGCGGCGGATTCGATAACAAATCTCGATCCCGAAGATAACCGAGTGCAAATCTCACTTGATTCAGTAGAGGTCTGGGTAGACATCACGACTGGTGTCGAGCACAATGCTGATCAGCATTATCAAGAGGCAAAACGGATTGAAGAGAAAAAAGAGGGCGCAAAGAAAGCAATCGAGAATACAAGAAAAGAGCTTGAAGAAGTCAAGCAGCGGAAACAACAGTGGAAACAAGATGACCAAGAGAAAGACACAGCAGAAAAAGCAAAGAAAGAAGATAAAGACTGGTTATCAGATCCTTCGATTCCGGTACGGAAACAAGATCAGTGGTATGAGCGGTTCCGATGGTACCGAACTCGAGATGGGTTCTTAGTCATTGGAGGTCGAAATGCTGACCAGAACGAGGAGCTCGTAAAGAAGTATCTAGAACCAGGAGACCGGTTCTTACACACGCAGGTTCGGGGGGGACCAGTAACAATTATCAAAGCCGCTGACCCAAGCGAATCAGGAAAAAATGTAACGATCCCAGAGCAAGCAGAACAAGAGGCAGCGAAGTTTGCTGCCTCATATTCAACAATCTGGAAAGAAGGCCGGTTTGAAGGAGATGTATACGCTGTTGATCATGATCAAGTCTCCAAAACGCCTGAAAGTGGAGAATATCTTGAAAAGGGAGGATTTGCAATTCGAGGAGATCGAACATATTATCGAGATACCAATGTTGATGTTGCTGTTGGCATCACATGTGAGCCGGAAACGCGCGTCATTGGCGGACCTTCCGACGGAATCAAAGAGGAAACAGTCACCCACATTGAGGTTGAGCCGGGCCGATATGCTCAGGGAGACGTTGCTAAGCGTATCTACCGAGAGTTCCAAGAGAGATTTAAAGACACCTCCTTCGTACGATCAATTGCTAGCCCAGATCTTATTCAGCACTTCCTACCTCCTGGAACGAGTCGAATAAAAGATCAATAACGGCTTTCAGAAGTTCAAACTCTATCATCTCGAACGGATGTTACTCAACTAGTTGTATACCTATGTGCAAATTGATCCCCTCCAGCGGCTTTATCTGGAGATTCTCGCCACAAAACTGCTGCAATCCACACTGTGTGCTAAGATCAGAATCGACAGTTAGAGTCCCAATGGAAAGATGAGAGTTCGTAGTATAAACACAGCCAGTTGATGAGAGTAAG
>OBKM01000256.1_pt1 | contig 26560 bp, 24 predicted proteins | sample 1519691 | NCBI WGS metagenome assembly OBKM01 (sample SAMEA37050418, study PRJEB22526) | metagenome | biome: saline pan; feature: lake; material: water | place: Egypt | collected 2015 | depth 0.5 m
ACTCTGATATGAAAGACGGCAATCTATCCATTATCAACGCTCACTTGGATGGCACCACGACGCATGTGGGGCCAAATATCCAGCAGTTCGCTCCGTTGGAGCCCGCCGATTCCGTGTTTGGCAGCTTCAAAATGCACCATTACCCACATCCCGAAAAAGAACGCAAGTGCAGGCAGCGTCGCCGCAATAATCACTTCACGGAACGGCGTGCCGGTGAACTCAACGATGAGGAACGCTGCTGCTCCCATCACCGGAGGGAGGATCTGTCCACCAGAGGAGACAGATGATTCGACCGCGCCCGAAAACTCCGGAGAGTAGCCGGATCGCTTCATCAGCGGGATCGTCAACGCGCCAGTTGTCACCGTGTTAGCGACCGATGAGCCTGACAGCATCCCCATGAATCCAGAGGAGACAACACTGGCCTTTGCGGGGCCACCCTTTCGCGTCCCAGTAATTGAGTAGGCCAGATCAATGAACCATTTGCCCGCGCCGGACATCTCCAGAAACGCACCAAACAGAATAAAGATATAGATGAATCTGACTGAGACGCCGACTGGGACGCCGAGAATCCCCTCAACGGTGTACCACAGGTTTTGGACGATCTGATCCCATCGCAGCTCAGAGGTCGCAAAGATGCCAACGACTGGCGCCCCACGCGGCAACAAAAAGCCGTACTTGCCGTAGAGCAAGAAGAGACTCACCAACCCCATCAGGAGAATGCCAAGTGCTCGGCGGGTTGCCTCCAACACGAGCAGGATTGCCAACACGCCCATGAGATACGCAACCGGGTACTCGGCCAGTGGGCCAACCGCAACTGACGACAGCGTTGGATACAGCTCACCAAGTGGTGCAGCCCCGCCCAACCCACGCACGCGCACGACATTTCGTACCTCGTCATAGTGTTGGATGTAGTAGAGTGTTGGCAGCAACGAGAGCCCGATCAACACGACATCTGCAGGTGTTACACGGTTTGACTCGCTGTCGACCATCGCCCATCGAATCGCGCTATCCAGTCGGTTCACTCCCCGACTGAGTGGTGTCTCACCAAACCGCTGGTTGACAGTGGTGACAATCTTCGATAGCTGGCTAAAGAGTGGCCCATCGCCCTGTGTTCCAGGAAAGAGCAAAAATGCGAGAATCAGGGCGAAATTGACGTGGATCGCTCGCACCTGCAGTTGGGCCAACGAGACAAGTTCAAATGGCTCACGACCCGGCAGCGGGATCGCAATCGTTGAGCCGCGGGCCGCAAGCCACAGCTGGAACACTGAAAAACAGATCCCGACAACCGCGACGGCGACGACTGCCACTCCCTGCAGTGTCCGTTTGCGCTCGATCTCTTCGAGCACTTCACTGGCGCTGCTTTCGGCAGTCTCACCCGTGTTGTCGGCGATCTGTGGATTTTTCATAGCAGTGTTCTCCTGGCCTCGATCTGTAGCTCAACGGTCTCGCCGTCGGCGATTGCCGCGAGATCATACCGCGTACCGTCGACGATGAGATCGTGATCGGCGACCGATCCGGTGGTTACACGCAACGTGGCATGCTGTTGAGCGGGGGGTTCATAGACGTACCGACCGTTTTCGACAGTTACCGCAGCCTGTGCTGGCAGCCCAGCCCCGAAAGAGCTGAACTCCATGCGACTCATGACGAACGTGTCGTCTTCGATGACGTAGATATCCCGAACGAGTGTTTGCTCAACACTGTGCGTGTATTCGAGTGTGACTGTTGTGCCCGGCTCCACAGGGACTGTCAACTGCTCGGTGCCGTCGGCGTCGGTGACGACAAGCTGGTCGTCGGCCATGGCAACCCCGCTGAGGACGGCAAGGCAACACAGCCCGCCGACCACGAGCCATGCCCAGCGTCTCACACTACTCGAAGTACCGTGCCGCGCCCTCGTGGAGTTCGATCGACATCCCGTCTTGGGCCGACTCCACACTGATGAAGTCCGACTTGATTGTGAGGTCGTCCACGTTGTCGAAGAGTGCTGCTGTCACCTCTTCGACGATATCAGCGGAGTACTCCTCGCGGCTGGCGATCATCGCCTGGACAGAGACGGTATTGACATCGTCGTCAATCCCCTCGTAGGTTCCGCTAGGGATCGTATCGTCGGCAAACCACGAGGCCTCTGCCCGTGCATCCTCCCGCTCCTCATCTGAGAGATTGAGGATATCAACATCCGTCGTCGTCGCAAGCTCTTCGACCGCGCCGACTGGCCAGCCGCCGACGACGAAGGCCGCGTCGATATCGCCATCCCGCAGCTGGTCGGCTGCCTGTGTGAAATCAGTGTTCTCCTCGGTGAAATCATCAGTTGTGAGTCCGGCAACTGATTCGAGGATTTGGAGGGCATTCACCTGGGTTCCGCTGCCGAGATCGCCGGTGTTGACGCTTGCACCTTCCAGATCAGCAACGGACTCGATTTCAGACTCCGGATCGGTCAGAATGTGGATTGTTTCTGGATACAGCGTGGCGACGCCACGGAGGTTCTCAATTGGATCGCCCTCGAAGGCTTCGAGATCTGTTCCGTTTCTCGCAAAGAAGGCGATATCGTTTTGGATCAACGCGAAGTCGGCGTCGCCGCCGCCGAGACTACCGACGTTTTCGACGCTTGCCCCAGTTGCCGAGACTTCGACCGAGAAATCCGTGTTGTTCTCAATGACTCCTTCCATCTCACCGGACAGTGGGAAGTAGGTGCCACCTGTTCCGCCAGCGTGCCAGCGGATGACGTCAGCGGCATCAGCGGCATCGTCATCAGCGGCATCGTCCGCACAGCCCGCAAGCCCAACGACGCCTGCCGCGCCAAGGCCTGCCAGTACGTTACGTCGTGCTATCGTGTTGCTGTGTATCTCGTCAGACATACGTGCTCACATACACCAACGTGCTATTTAATAATTGCCCCAATACTGCAGTATCACTCATTGGAGTCAGTAACATTGTGATGAAATCCGAATATAATTGGGTGGTGTTTTAATGATTTAGTCATCTACAGTATATTTGTTAATTTTAACTCAGTTCTTAATAATAAATTATTCGGATGCGACAAACGCGTCTTTTAGTCTCCTGCGTGCGATTGAGGTGTATGGCCAATGCAATCGACCGCCTCATTACGGCTGATCCTGGCGGTCGACAGAGTCAGCAGCTGTATGCGGCAGCCCGCAATGGTGGGCAGCCACTTTCGACTGCGGTAGCGACGCAGCTCACGGCTACGTCCTTGCAGGGTGAGTCAGTGCTGGTGACGACAGGGTTTCCGATCTACCAGTCGGCGGATGGGCAACCGCAACCTGAAACGGATGGCCCGCTGGGGGCTGTTGTCGTTGCTGCGGCGCTTGCGAGAGTTGGCGCGGAGCCAGTGGTTGTCGTCGAGGAGTTTGTCCAGCCCGTTGTTGCCAGCGTTGCTGCGGCCGCCGGCGTCTCACTCACCATCGAATCGCTCTCCCCAACTGCTGATTCAGCAGCCGCTGTCGTTGATCGAACCGATCCGGCAGCCGTAATCGCTATCGAACGCCCAGGTCGAAGCAGTGATGGCACTTACCGAAACATGGCTGGCGAGCCAATCGGGGCGGCTGTTGGGCCAATCGAGTCCGTCTTTCAGGACGCGACTGAGGCGGTGCGCGTCGCCGTCGGCGATGGCGGCAACGAACTCGGGATGGGCGGTATCCAGTCGGCAGTCGAAACCCATGTCCCAAACGGCGAACGGATTGCGGCGACGACGCCTGCGGATGCACTGGTGGTTGCTGGCGTCTCCAACTGGGGTGCCTACGGGCTTGTTGCCGCGCTCTCCGTAGCGACTGATCAGCAACTGCTTCACACCGAAGCTACCGAGGCAGCCATGCTTCGGGCGGCTGTCGAGGCTGGTGCGGTCGATGGTGTCACTGGTGCGGCAACCGAATCAGTCGATTCGATCCCGCGTGATCGACATACACAGCTTGTTTCGACACTGGCCGAGACTGTTACTTCCTTGCTGTCGTCGTGATTGTTGCATGCTATCGTAGCGGTTGTTGCCATGCTATTGTCGCGATTGCTCCCGTGCTGGTGTGATTGCTGCCATGCTGTCGCAATCATCGGTGCCATGCTCCCACTGATCGCGGGATAGGGTCGCCGCCGTCGGGTTTTCTTGGCTACCGACCACCGAGACTGCGCGAGGGAAGCAGTCGACTGCCTGACCCTGCCTTCGAGAGCCGACGATTCAGCCCCACGTTCTCGGGATATAGAAACGCTACAAACGAATAACAGTCGTATTAGACGGGATCTGAGAGATTGGAGAGGATGTTCTGCGTGTTGAGCTCTAGCCGGTAGGACAGAACAGTTTGATTGGAAAACATCGACTGATATCTCGCCCAGATTGCGAGTCCTGCGGCTTGCCGCAGGCGAGCCCAGGGTGTCGACAGAGATTAGCCGACCTCTCGCAGTGACTGTCCGACCGCCCGGACGAACGTCCTGGCGGTCACGACTGGTGGTGATCGAATTTCACGGTCCATGTCGACTTTCACCAGAAAGTCGGTGAGTCGCCAGAGGTTGTACAGCAACGCCGCGAACGTGAAGTTGAACAACCGGACCCGGTAGTCTCTTGAGGAGGTCTTGGGAAGGTACGACTGCACCGACTTGTACTGGTTTTCGATGTCCCAGCGACGGCTGTAGCTGTTGGTGACGTGTGCGATCTCGTCGGGAGCGACGTGATCGCGGTTAGTCACGAACACGGCGTACTCTCCATTAGCATCGTCGCTGGTCGATGGCACATACAGATACTCTGATGTGTGGTCGACGTCACCGTCGATTCCGACGGGGACGTCGTGTTTGACACCCGCGTCAACGCCGTCTTTGCTTTTGATTTGCTTGATTGCCTGGAGGTCCGGCTCATACTTCGGTACTGGTATCGTGTACAGCAAGCCACGACCGTCGATCTCAGCACGGACCTCCTTGGTGTAGAAGTCACGATCCAGCAGGATTTCATCAAGGTCGACGTACTGCTGGGCTCTCGAAAGCAGACGCTCAACGACGTCTGCTTTCGAGTCCGATGGTGCGGCGGCTGGTTCCCATTCTGAGTGTTCCTTGACACCCTCAATGGCCAAGATGATCGGTACGTCGTTCCCGACGATCGTGATCGTCGCGAACGTGTACCCGTGCTTCAATTCTCCATCATCGACGTATCCACTGACCATCGGCGGATACGTCGCTTTCGGGATCTCTTTGTCCTTGTCGACCCACGGCCAGACGTGGTAGGGGACGTGTGTGAAATCGACGGCCGCCACGACGTGGCGGTCGTCGAATGGATCTTCGTACCGAATCGTCTCAAGGATGTTCTCGGTCGCGGTATCGAAGGATTCCATGAGATACTCGCGGAACACCTCAGTGAACGCAACGATATCTTCGATCTGTTGGTCTTGAAGTGAGATTGATACTTCCTGATCAGCTGGCATTGCGAACTGCTTGATCACCCGGAGAAATGTTGAGTCGTCGCAGGTGTCGTTCTCGTCAAGAAACCAGCCAGCTTCACCTTCTGAATGGGCGCTACCTTGAGTGAGGCATGCCGAGGCGAACAGATCGAGAATCTGTTCGTCCTCGTAGACTCTGTTATCGGCTCTATCGGAGTCGAACTCACCGAAGGCGTGCCTTCGGGCGAGTTCGACGATCTTACGCCCACGCTTTCGAACGTGCTCGCGTGTTACCGTCGGTTCGTCGTTCTCGTCCTCAATCTTATCCTCATCGGGTATGATTGGAACTCGTGCTTCCAATACGACGCCGCGGTCGACGGCTTCGTGTGCGATGCCTGTAGCTGCAGCGGTGAGCGTTCGTTTGGTCTGTTCACTGAATTGCTTCCACGCGTACGAGATTGATTGCTGGCTCGGTGCCTTGTCTAAATCAAATTTCTTCAAGAGTGATGGACGGTTTTTGAGTCGATCTGCGACCTCGCTCTGGGCGAGGTCGTAGATCTTCTGGTAGAGGAACACCCGAGCCATTGGTTCAGTGCCGTTTGCGACCTTGTGTTGCTGGCGGTTGTCGGTGAGTCCGTCAACTGGAATCGACACGTCTGCAAGAACACGCCAGAGGTGATCCACTGATTTACAGACTTCTCCTGCGTGATAGACGATCGCCCCCGCGAGCGCGGGGGCATCGTCATCGACCGGTGTCATCGGTTTAGAAGCCATCGTAGTTCTAATCCTGATGGCAAGAGATTTGAAGTCGCCACATTAGTCGCTAAATCAACTCTTCCAACACTCTGGGAGAGCTATAGTTTCTCTGTCAAACGATATGATCGTCTAATCAAAATGTCAGCAGTCTAGTGGTTGGTAGAAATGTAGATCCCGAAAACGTGATTCAGCCCAGGTTCGGAATTTGATATCGCGCTTAGTGGTTTATAACTTGACTCGTCGGGCTTTTACTCCATGCGGGTGAGGTGTTGCTATGGTCGACAACGTCGCCGAGTTCTTTCGGGAACTCGAACCCGAGGACTTCTATCTGCTTTCGGGCGTCGAACAGGGGATGCGCTTTTCCGAGTGGGTACAACGCGAGGAGCTGCCGAAATACTCGGATCTTACCAGCGAGGAGGTTGCGTACCGCATTGACCGGTGTATGCGCCATGAACTCATCGAACGAAAGACGATCCAGTATGAGGGCTACCAGCTCACCTTCGAGGGGTATGACGCGCTTGCGTTGCGGACATTTGCCGAACGCGATACCATCGAGGGCGTTGGCGCGCCACTGGGTGTTGGCAAGGAAAGCGATGTGTATGAGGCCCAGTCGTTTCGCCCGCTGGCACTGAAATACCACCGCGAGGGGTACACCAACTTCCGGGAAGTCCAACGCGAGCGGGAGTACACCGCCGACCGCAACCACGTCTCGTGGCTCTACACCGCCCGCCAGGCCGCCGAACGGGAGTTTGAGATCCTCCAGTCGCTGTACCCCGATGTCTCGGTGCCGCGGCCGGTCGACCAGAACCGCCACGCCATCGTGATGGAGAAACTCACCGGCGCAGAGCTCTCACACGCCGAGTTGGAGTCCGAGCAGGTGGTTGGCGTGGTGGATCTCATTTTCGATGAGATTGCCGGTGCCTACCGCGGCGGGTATGTCCATGCTGATATGAGCGAGTACAACGTCTTTGTCGACACCGACGGCGTTACTGTCTTCGATTGGCCCCAGGCTGTCGATACGGATCACGACAACGCCCGCGAGTTGCTGGAACGGGACTGTGAGAACATCTTCAGCTACTTCCAGCGGAAATATCCAGGTGAAACACCCGAATCGGCCGATTTGAACCGTCTCGCGGACGATATTGTGCGCGACGAGTTTGAGACGATTTCGGCGTATATTGACTGATAAACCATTGAGCGCGATAGAAAATTCTCTCTGTCGCGCTCAAGTTGTATCTCGTTGCTTCTTACGGCTACCACTCACACAGATTCACTCCGAAACCGCTCAATACGACACTGCAACTCATCGTCAGCCTCGATAGCGTCGAAATCATCGTCAGCACCGACAAGCAGGGTCACGCCCTCGCTGTCGAGGTCGATGGCGGCGGCAACAGCGTAGGCGTCGCCGAGGGAAATGGTGTGTCGACGTTTTAGCTCGGCGACTGTCTGCCAACAGTTGTCGATCTCGTACGCGGTGAGGCCCAACTCCTGAAGGCGACGAATGTGGGCGTCGGCTGCTTCGGGCGAGGCGGTGCGTGCGGCGACATACCGAAACTCCGCGAGTGTGACTGTCGCCACATAGCCAGCGCGGTCGCCATCGTAGACGCGATCCAGCCACGCCTCGACCGCCTCGGCTCCCGGCTCGTCAAACGCGAAGGCGAGCAACGGCTCAGCATCGAAGACGACCGTCATTCGTTTTCGTCGGCTGCGTGTTTCTCATCGAGTGCTGCTCGATCTTTCTCGCGTTCTGCCCGAAGCAACTCGGTCGCTGCGGTCTCGCTGTCGCTGTCGGCCAGCGAACCACGGAGTTCCGTGGGCCGTTTGACCGGTCGAATCACGATCTCGCCGGTCTCGCTTTCCACAAACCGAACGCGCCCCGGTGTCTCGATGTTGAGCTTCTCGCGGTAGGCTTTCGGAATCGTCGCCTGTCCCTTGCTTGTCACCGTGACGGTGGTTCCATCGTCACTCTTGCTCATATGTAATGAATAGAATTTGTATTACTTCAAATTTTGTAATACTCAAATTGTTCGCAACGTCGTCGGCAGCGTCGAAACCCAAAACTCCACCAGCATCGCCCAAAACAGTCTCTCGGTTGCGGTATCACCGATACACCGCCCAATCCGCGACCGCGAGCGACGGTTACTCCGTCCCGCTGCTGTCCATATAGGTCAGATGTGAAGTGAGATCAGTCGTCGAGAGCATCCCGACCACCTCGCCGTCATCATCGACAACCGGGAGATGCTGAATCTGTCCGGTGATCATCTTGACGGCGGCGTCCTGTATCGACTCCTCGGGTTCGACGGTTGTCACGTCCTCGGTCATGTAGTCGCCGACTGTGGCATCCGTGGGAACGGTTCCATCTGAGACGAGTGCTGTCAGATCGGTACAGGTGAGAATCCCCGAGATCTGATTGTCGTCGTCGAGTGCCACCAGCGATCCCGCCTCCTTCGCTAAGATCGTGCTGGCGGCGGACTCGACCGCTTCGTCTGGGGTGACAGTTTCAAGATCAGTCGTCATGAGCTGCTTGACAGGAACTGCTTCGATTTCCATACCACAACTAAGGGTGATTATTATGGATAAGTGTTGATCAACGCCTAAAATTATTTAATGAGTGTCTTTTATACTCTCGTTAGGCAGCATAAGATTATTTTCTTACGAATATAGACGGGATTCGTAAACCATCACCGCAACTCCACGATCTGGTACCGCGGCATCTCCAATCTGGCACCGAGCCACAAGAGCCACGTGTGTGGGTGCTGAATGCCGGATACCGATGTCACAGGACTCTATTGCCACACTCGAACTCGCGGATGTCCAGACCAAAACCGGTGATTACCACGATGTCAGCGTCAAAATCTACCCCAGTTGGGTGCGCATCGAAGACGACACGGGTGGGCGGTGGATCGCCCGCGATACAGTCACCGAGATTTTCGAGCGCGAGGCGTAACCAAATCAAAGTGCCTATTATTCTCTCGCTCGCTTGCTGAGACACCATGACTCACGTGAGCGTTGTTGGCTGCGGCAATATGGGCGGTGCCCTCCTGCGGGGCCTCTCCCAAAGCGGTGATCACACCCTTGTCGGCTGCGATATCGACCCCGACGCCCGCGCGTCGGTCGCCGACTACTGTGAGACAACCGACGAGCTCGCGGTCGCCGCCGAAGCCCCGTATGTCGTGTTGGCGGTCAAACCCGACTCTGTCGGCGATCTGCTTCCGGCACTCGATCTCGACAGCGACCAGACGCTGATCTCGATTGCCGCCGGTGTCTCTATCGCACATCTCGACGAACTCACCGACGCGAAGATCGTCCGCCTGATGCCGAATCTCAACGCCGAAACCCGGAATATGGCGGCTGCTGTCACCGGCGCGGTCGACGACACTGTCCGCGACCTGCTCGCGGAGGTCGGCGAGTACGCCGAAATCGATGAGGCCCAGATGGATATCGCCACCGCGGTCAACGGCAGCGGCCCTGCCTTTGTCTTTTATCTCATTGGCGCGATGAAAGACGCGGGTGTCGACGGCGGCCTAACGGAGGATCAAGCCACCCGGCTTGCCGCCCAGACGTTCAAAGGCGCGGCTGAAACCGTCCTCCGTTCCGAGCAGTCCATCGAGTCGCTGATCGATGCCGTCTGCTCCGAGGGTGGGACGACCATCGAGGGGATGGAGTTGCTGTGGGACAGCAACGTTGACACCGATGTCGCTGCTGCTGTCGCTGCCGCCGAGGAACGCTCTCGGGAGTTGGCTGATGGGTTCAGCGATGAGTGAGCGTTCGACACCGTCGGCTGCGACCGCCCGGAAGCAGGCTGCCGATGCCGACCGCGTCGTCGTCAAAGCCGGCACCAACTCGCTGACTGACGACGAGTCAAATCTCTCCCTCGCCAAGCTTAACAAACTCGTCGACGACATTGCCGACCTCCGGAAGCGAAACAAGGAGGTCGTGCTTGTCTCCTCGGGAGCAGTCGGCGCGGGCCAAGGCCGGATCGGCTACGATGGCAACACCATCGAGGAGTCCCAGGCGCTTTCGACCATTGGCCAGAGTCAGCTGATGGCAGCCTACAGCGAGAGCTTTGATCGGTACGAGACAACAGTTGCCCAACTCCTATTGACCCAGCATGATCTTGATAACCCCGACCGATTCACGAATGTTCGCAACACGATTGAAACGCTACTGGAGTGGGGGGTTGTGCCGATTATCAACGAAAACGACGCTGTCGCCACCGAGGAGCTACGGATCGGCGACAACGACCGACTCTCTGCATCGGTCGCCATCGGCATCGACAGCGAACTGCTGGTGACGCTGACGGATGTCGATGGCGTCTACACCGGCAACCCAAAAACCAACGACGACGCGGCACTGGTCGAGGCTGTCGGCGAAAACTACGATGAGATCCAGGCCCTGGTTGAGGCCAGCTCGACGGGTGGCTTCGGCGGCATCCAGACCAAAGTCGAGGGTGCCCGCCGGGTTAGCGAACACGGGGTTCCGGCGGTGATCGCTGGCTCAGCCGAGCCTGATATTCTGGAGCGGATCGCCAGAGCCGAAACCGTAGGAACGATATTTCTCCCGATCAACGGGACAGACAATGAGTGATTCCAACGCTGTGGCTGATGACGTAGCAGCGACTGACCAAGCAATCGAAACCAAGGTGTCGGCTGCCCAGACGGCCGCGCTGTCGCTCGCAAACGTCGATAACGCGGATCGACAAGCAGCCATGCATGCCATCGCCGACGCAATCGATGACAACCGCGAGGCGATCCAGACCGCAAACAGCGAGGATGTCGAGGCTGCTGAGGAGATGCTTGAAGCAGGCGAGTACAGCCAGGCCCTTGTTGATCGACTCAAACTCTCGGATGCCAAACTCGACAGCATCATCGAGATGGTTCGCAGCGTCGCCGCCCAAGACGACCCACTCGGCAAAACGCTCACCGCCCGCGAACTGGATGCCGATCTTGAACTCTACAAGCTCGCTGTCCCCATCGGCGTTGTCGGCACCGTCTTCGAGTCCCGGCCTGACGCGCTTGTCCAGATCGCCTCACTCGCACTCAAATCCGGCAACAGCGTCATGCTCAAAGGCGGCAGCGAGGCCAGCGAATCAAATCGAATCCTCTTCGAACTCATCCGGGAGGCCACCGAGGGAGAGGAGGCCATTCCGGATGGCTGGGCACAACTCGTTGAAGCCCGCGCCGACGTGACTGCCATGCTGGAGATGGACGACGAAATCGATCTGCTGATGCCCCGCGGCAGCTCCGAATTCGTCCAGTATATCCAGGACAACACCTCGATTCCAGTGCTCGGTCACACAGAGGGCATCTGCCACGTCTACGTCGACCGCGAGGCCGACCTGGATATGGCGACCGACGTTGCCTACGACGCCAAAGTCCAGTACCCCGCAGTCTGCAACGCGGTCGAAACGCTGCTCGTCCACGAATCGGTCGACGAGGAGTATCTGCCACAGATCGCCGAACGGTACGCGGATGCTGATGTGGAGATCCGTGGCGACGACCGGACTCGGGAGATCATCGACGCCGATGCCGCAAGCGAGGCTGACTGGTCGAGTGAGTACGGCGACCTGATTATCGCGGTCAGAGTCGTTGACTCACTCGATGCCGCACTCGAACATATCACCACCCACGGCTCGAAACACACCGAGTCGATCATCACCGCCGACAGCGACCGCGCTGGCCGGTTCATGCGAAGCCTTGATTCAGCCAGCGTCTTCCACAACGCCTCAACCCGCTTCAGCGATGGCTACCGGTTCGGTCTCGGCGCGGAGGTCGGCATCTCGACCGGTAAAATCCACGCCCGTGGCCCTGTTGGGCTGGAGGGGCTGACGACGTACAAATACCATCTAGAGGGCGACGGCCACCTCGTCGCAACCTACGCTGGCGACGACCCCCGCCCCTTCACGCATGAGGAGTTCGACGGTGAGTGGGTACCAGGCGAGCTGTCGCGGTAAGACGCGATATGGTGTCGAAATAATCCCAACGTAGCAAAGATATTTCTGAGTTGCCGACGTGGTAGTTCGTATGAGCGACGCTGAGCGTCCCGGCTGGACGGAATCGGTGTCGGCTGCCGACCGTGTGCGGTCGGTTGCAACGACACTGAGCGAGCCCCGAACCGCCAACTGGATCGCGGGCGAAGCCGAGGTCGCCCACGAGACAGCCAGTAAATACCTCGACCAACTGGTCGCGGACGGCAAACTCGAAACGAGCGGGGCCAGCGGCAAAACAGTGTACCGATCCGATCCGGTCGGTCAGTATCTCGCAGAAATGCATCGTCTTTATACTGACCACACCGCCGCCGAGTTGGCTGACCGTCTGGCCGAGATCACCGAGCAGCTACAGGCGTGGAAGGAGACCTACGACGCGGAGACGCCCAACGAACTCCGCACAGCGATCAGCGAGACGACCGACGAGCAGACCGCCGACGAGTACCGCCGCGTTGCGACTGAGTGGGAGCAGCTTCAGTACCGCCAATCCCTCGTTGAAGACACACTCCGACTCTACGACCGCTTTGCCGACGACCCCTCGCCCGCGCCAGTATGACACCGCCGGGATCGCCCACCCCGGCTGTCTACCGCGAGCTCCGTGATGTGCTCCGGCGACAGCCCGAGATAACCAAAACGTGGTACGCGCCGGACTCGGTACAGCGTCGGTATCTCGTTGCGTCGGTCGCACCCTCACGGGTTACGCCTCCGAGTGGGCCTGACGCGCCGCAGATTGAGGTGCGCTGGCTGGCGGCACGGGATCGGTTCTGGATCGACTACACCGACCCAAACACCGGGTTTCACTGTGGCTGGCACCGCGACGACGACCATCCGGATCTCGGCGCGACGCATTTTCAGTACAAGCGACCCGGTGACGACGAGCCGACCCACGAGGCAGTCGATATCTCGGCGACGACGCCACCGAAACTGCTGTGGGAATGTCTCGACGATCTGTTCACTGTTCGACTTCCGACACTCACACACCAGCAGAACTGACGCCTCCGCTACTACGGTGCCGCACTGAGCGTGACGCGCTGGGCTTCGATATCCTCGATAAACGCGCCCTGTCCGCCGACAGTGTACTCATCGCCGTCTGCGGTTTCGACCGTCAAACTCGCCTCGATTGGGAACTGGCTATTCGTTGGCTCAACAAGGCCTTGGGTCACGCCGACGACCCGACACTCAAGATCGACCGCGTCGTATGAGTCTGTCCACCGCCCCTCGATTCGGGCTGCAAGCGGTGTTCCAGCCCGCGTGTGTAGCGTGGCCTGGACGACTGCTTTGCGGAAATCATCCTCTGTTCGGGGCAGCGTTGCCGGATCGCTGATCGCGACTTCGGTGCCAACCGGCCAGTAGTTGCCGAAAAAGGAGCCAACAATGACCGGGCCAAGTTGGGGATGGGCGAACACAATCCCCTGTGTTTCGGTATGCGTACTCGTCAGCATCTCTGCTGGGGCGACCATCCCAATCCGGTCGTCGGCTGTCACCATCGCCGGCATTGGCTCCTGCCAGATCCGCGTAATACTCGCAACGCCTTCGGCGTCGGCCGGCAGCTCCTCAGTTTCGGTGAGCAACAGCATTACGAGCACGCCGCGTTCGGTCGCCGCCCGCAGATCATCAGCAACTGCCGATAGCCGATCCGCTGGCAGCGACAGCGTGAGCTCTGACTCCGCCCCTCGAATCAGCTCCTGAATCCGCTTAATGACTGTCTCGCGGCTTTTGATCACCTCAAACTGTTCAGCCGCTGATTCAGCCTGCGTATAGCGTGTTTCTAACCCAGATTTGATTGCTTCGGCATCGGTGACGAGTGTGTCGACAACCGTCTCCGGCGGCAGCGCGCGAATCATCGTCGGCACCACGTGATCGTCGACCTCGACAAATCCGCGATCCGCCAGCGTCTCGCTGACGCTGTAGACGTAGCGTTTCGAGACACCCGCGCCTTCGGCAACCGTGCTTGCTTTGGCTTCTCCGTGGCTCAACAGCGTGAGATAGGTATCGATCTCCTTTTCGGAGAATCCGAACCGACGCAGATGAGCCCGCAGTGTGCCATCGTCCATAGGAACTCCTTAGCGGGCTGCTACTTAGGTTGTCTGGCTCTCCGGTCGACACACAATCACGCTGTCGACCAACAGATACCACGTCTCGCCGTCGTATCGCTTCCGAAGCGGCTTTCCAGTCCGGCAGTCGGTGTCGCCGACAGCGGTCGGGAGGTCGACAGGCTGTGGCTCCGCACTGAAGTTGCAGACCACAATAAGGCGGTCGTCGCCATCGTCCCGAGCGTAGCCAATGACCTGTTTTTCAGCAGCCATTTCGGCTTCGTCGCCTGTTCCGCCATCGTCTGCTGTCTCCTCACCATCGTCAGCTGTCGCCTCACTCTTGTCAGCTATCTCTTTGTCGTCGCCAGTTGTCTCCTCGCTGTCGTCCACTTTGGTTTCATCACCGTCTGTTGCCTCCCTGTCTTCATTCCCGACTTCGCCATCGTCGTTTTCAGTCTCATCGCCATCTGATTCGGGATCGACAACAGCAACCGACAACGGCTCGACGGCTCCGGTGTTGAGGACAGGCTCCTCGCGGCGCAGCCTCGCCAGCGACCGGTGGAATTCGGTGAGTGCGTTATCTCCGTCGTACCATTTCATCGGCCCCCGTTGACTCGTCATCCCCCGTTCTTGGCCGTAGTAGATCATCGGCGCGCCCGGCAGTGTGAATGTCACCGCTGCTGCTGCCCGGAGTGCGCACTCGCCGCATTCTTCGAGATACCGGGTCTCGTCGTGGTTTTCGACATAGCGGAGATGGACTGCCGAGTCGGGAAACCCCTGCCAGCGGGTATCATCGAGGGCGTCAAAAATCGCGGTTGCTGGCTCATCGCCGCGACCGACCGCTCGGAGTGTGCTGTGGAGCGTGCTGTCGTAATGCAGATCGAATGCCAACTCGTGGCTGCGTGGATCACGCGGGATTGTCTCATCCCACATGAGGAACGCATCGGGCACACGCGAGGCAACCTCCATCCAGAACCCGTGGGGGACTCCCCACGCGATATCACACCGAAAGCCATCGACAACGTCGACCCATGTATCGACAACGCGCAACATCCAGGCTCGCACCGCAAGCGAGTCGTAGTTTAGATTCGGGATTCGCTGCCAACTGAAGTAGAACTCTGGGGCATCCTCGCCTGCCCAATCAATGCCTGTCCCGTCTCGCTCGCGTGGAATCCGATTGTAGTAGTCTTCATATGCGGGTAGCCCAGCCGAATGCAGTTGAAACGACGGATGATCCCGTGAGGTGTGGTTGATGACGAGATCGAAGACAACCCGGATGTCGGCCTCGTGGCATCGCCCAACAAATGACTCGAATGCCTCCCGACTGCCGAGATCGTCGGCGGTGCTGAAGTAGTCGGTGATGTGGTAGCCGTGGTCGGTCGGACTCGCCACGATTGGTGTCAGCCAGACCACATCGACTGCCAGCGACTCAAGATACTCGACGCGGCGTTCAAGCTCCTGAAACGTTGTCGTCGGCGTCTCCCCCGCAAATGAGCGGACGAATATCTCATACACGGTTGGCGACTCGGCCCATTTCGGTGGATCGTTGGGCCGCGAGATGGTGAGCTGTGAGTCGCTGCCGGTAGTGCCTTCTCTGTCGGCTGTCTGCTGGATCGCCACCGTATCGGCAATCGAGTGTCGCTCGCCGACGGCGACGGCATGAATCCGCAGCTGGTCGGGCACCGCTGATAGCGGCACTCGCAGCGTTCGATCCTCGGTTTCGATTGCTGTGGGATCTAGTGGATCGCGGTCGTCAACCGCAAACTCAACTCCCAACTCCCTATCTTCGAAATCGCTGTCTGGAGCCGCAGTTGCTGTTGCGGTGACAATCAACTCCTCGCTCGTTGTCGCTGCTGCGAGTTGACAGCGTGGTCGTCCCGGCCCCGGTACGGTTACGGAATCATGCACCTGCTGTGTGAGATCACCGTTAAAACAGAAGCCGTAGTGGTGCTCCCCCGGTGGTAACTCGACATCGAGGATATACTGACCGTCCTCGCGGCGGGGTCGATCCAGCCCGACGAGTTGGTCGTTGAACGGCCCAACAACGGAGACTGATTCGACGGTATCGACGGTCGCTGGAACTGCATCGACAGACAGCGTGAGTTCGACCTCGCGGTGACAGTTTGGAAACGCCCGCACAGTCTGGCGTGCGGTTCCATTCGGCCCGCTCAGCTCGAATCGGTAAGTTCCCGGCTTATCGGGGGTGAATGTGATGACTGGCTCGTCGCCACAGGCTGCCCGGCTGTCGGCGGGTGCCGAGTTGAGTTGCCAGCGATAGCTCGCGGTAGGATCAGGATCTCGCGGAGCCAACTCAACTGACTCTCCAACAGCGACAAATCGCGGTGGCCCGGGCGGCTGCATATCGGGGTGAATCAAGCCCAACTGTCTTGATTGTTGCTGTTCGCTGAAACGTGTGAACAACAAATACACCAAGAATTAATACAGCCCAGTACCTGTCGGCAGGTATGCAACTGCGTGACGCACTTGACGATTACAAGCGGTCGTCAGGTGACACAACCCTTTTTCCGGGCGAGCGACGCACGCTTTCTGGCCGATTTACTGGTGGTGATCGACGCTTAGTACACGTCAACGAGGGCGTGCTTCGGGACTTCGGCTACCCGCTTTCAGGACTCACCGGGACGGTCAGATCGCGGTTTGGACTCTCTGTCGGTGGCGAGAAATACTGGTTCGATGACGCAGACTCGACACAGCAGTATCACAGCTCAACAACGCTTGTTGAGACCGTCCACGAGACACCAGTCGGGGAGGTAACTGAGTTTGATCTGACGCTTGGTGATGCCCACCTGACCGGGTTTCAGACCGATGTTCACGACGCTGAAATCATCGCCTACGTCTCACTCGCGCCCGACGGCCGCCACAGCCGACTCGGTCAACTCCACCACGAGGATGTAATTGAGATCTACCATGAGACCGAACACGACTTTTTGGGCTCCTCGACCGGGTTTTCGGGGATTCGCGGCCAGATTCCGGCCACGTTTGATGATCTGATTTCGGAGGATCCAACTGAGTATCCGCGGCCCCCACATGATGGCCGGTATGAGGAGGATCGACTCAGCGGCGATATCGTCTGTTGGCTCCCGCTGCATGAGGGATCGACAACGCTGATCACACTGCTGACTGATTGGGAAGAGTCCTCACGGTCTGACGCCCTTGAGCGAATGGAAACACTTCGCACTGAGTACCCTGACCGCGAGGCATTTGTTGCAGCCGCCGAATCAGCAGCCCCGATTGCGGCTGATGCTGACCTGCCGCTTGGGGAGTCGGTGCCGGCTGATATCCGGGTGCTATCATTGCTAACGGGCCACACAGGGCTGCGGATGGCCGGCCCCGACTTTGATCCCTACTACCGACACTCCGGCGGCTACGGCTACACCTGGTTCCGTGATGATGCCGAAATCTCGCTTTTCATCCTCGAATCCGACGAACAACTTGATCTCGGCGTAGACCACTGGCACGCCCGCAGTGCTCGCGCCTACTGTGAGACCCAACGCGAAGACGGCAGTTGGCCCCACCGCGTGTGGCCACACAACGGCGCGCTCGCGCCCGGCTGGGCAAACGCCCGCATCGAAGCTGGCGACGGCGTCGACTATCAGGCCGACCAAACCGGCAGCGTCATCGCCTTCCTCGCCAGCTACTACGCCGCCGGGATCGACGACGCCGACCTCGAAACCCAGGTCGTCGAGACGCTTGAGGCGGCTATCGACAGTCTCGATGAGACACTCCTTGATGATGGCCGGCCCATGGTCTGTCAGAATGCGTGGGAGGACTCAATCGGCCGATTCACCCATACGACGGCGACGTTCCTTGAGGCCTACAGCGCGTTGGCGGCAACTGACCTCCCAATCGCTGACCATGCTCTCGAACAGGCCTACCGCGTCTACGACGCAATCGATGATCTCTGGCTACCGGATCGCGGCATCTACGCGCTGCGAGAACACGGCGCGGGCGGGCTTGACCGCCGGGCTGACTCCGCAACCCTCGGCTTGATCGGTGCCCACCGCACCTATGATCAGGTGGCCTCCGTCGATGACCACCGCCTCGACAAACTCGACTCGCACACCCACACGATGATCAAAACGCTCTGGAAAGATCCAGACGATACCGATATTGCGGGACTGTTCCGGTATGAGGGCGATGGCTGGCGACAGGGCGAACAGGGCAGTGAGAAGATTTGGACGGTCTCGACTGGGTGGGGAGCCAACGCTGCCGCCCAACTAGCCGCTCTGCTGGCTGATCACGACGATGACCGAGCTGTTGATGCTGCCTCTCGCGCTCGTGAACTACTGGAACTCGTCTCGCCCGGCGGCGTGCTCTGTGAGGAAACCAGCTATCTGCCAGAGCAGTATTTCGACACGGGCGATCCAGACAGTGCAACGCCGCTTGGCTGGCCGCACGCGCTTCGGTTGGCAACGGTGTCGCTGATGGATGATCGTGGTATGTTGTATGCGGCACACAAAGTCGTCGCCAACGACTGACTGGAATCAGATTTTGAGTCTTACTGCGGCGTCACCCGAACAATCGCTGTATCCCGCGGTCTCACAGTCATCGCAAGCGATCCGTTCGTTGTCCACTCGTTTCCAGTCCAACAGTCACACACCTGGTACCGGTCAGCACCCTCCGGAATATCCGTATCGACAACGTGTGTTGTAATCTCACGCTTAGCTCCGGCTCGGTTGTGGAACGCAACTGCCGCGCCGCCGTCGGCAAGCCGTTTGCTCCAAACTTCACTATTTTCGTTTCGCTCATCTGGTGTGCCCTGGATACCGAGTCGGTCTTGATTGATCGCCAGCAGCCGTTCGTTTGCCAGCAGCTCTCGGTCGAACGTCGACAACGACGTGAGATCGGTTCCGATCATCAGCGGCGCGGCCCACAGACACCAGAAGGCGAAATGCGTCCGCCGTTCTGCTTCGGTCAGTGGTCGATGCACAGTGACAGGTTCGTGTTTGGACTGTCCTGACTCGTGGTCGTTGCCGATCTGGAGCATATCGGGATCGTTCCAACCGCCAGGGCCGTGGCTGGCAGCCGCGTTGATTGCTGCCATCCGGTCGATTACATCCGCAATTCCCAGCCCGAACTCATCCGGATCGGTTCGCCATTTGGCAACCAGGTCGTCGGTCGTCCGCCAGCAGTGACCGCCGACGTTTCGGCCCCACTGCCATGGCCTGTTTTCGCCCCACTCACAGATGCTGTAGATGATGTCTCGATCAACGCCAGCCAGCGCGTCGCCCATCGCCGCGTAGCGAGCGATAGCATCCCGGCCGTGGTGGTCACCGCAGTTGTCGTATTTGAGGTAGTCGACACCCCAGGCAGCGAACTGCTCGGCGTGGAGCTGTTCACGACCAAGCGTTGCTGGATACCCCTGGCACGTGTGGCTGCCAGCAGCGGAGTAGAGCCCGAACTGCAGCCCGCGGTCGTGAACATAGTCTGCGAGTGCGGCCATCCCATCCGGAAACGCTGTTGATGGTTGCAGTCGACCCTTGCTGTCGAGTTCATCGGCCATCCAGCAATCGTCGACAACGACATACTCGTAGCCGGCCTCGCGCAGGCCAGTATCAACGAGGGCGTCAGCTGCGGCGCGGATGTCAGCCTCTGTCACCTCACAGCTAACAGCGTTCCACGAGTTCCAGCCCATCGGCGGCGTTGCTGCCAGGGTCGTTGCAGCTGGAACGTGGGTCATTGCAAACAGCCGACCCCGTTATCGCTCGTCCAGCGGGACGAACGTCGCATCGCGGTCGCCGGTGTACTTCGCCCGCGGGCGGATCAGGCGGTTGTCCTCCCACTGTTCGAGGACGTGGGCGATCCAGCCGCCCGACCGCGCAATAGCGAAGATTGGGGTATAGAGATCAATCGGAATCCCCATCTGGTAGTAGGTCGTCGCCGAGTAGAAATCGACATTCGGTGCCAACCCTTTCTCGCCGCTGATGTAGTCCTCGATGGCGACTGACATCTCATACCATTTCGTGTCGCCAGCGGCCTCGCCGAGCGCCTCGCTTTTGTCGCCGAGAATCTTCGCTCGTGGATCTTTGACGTTGTAGACGCGGTGGCCGAAGCCGGCGATGCGTTCGCCGCGGTCGATGGCGGCTTGTACCCACTCGACTGGGTCTTGCTCATCCTCGTCGATTGCCTGGAGCATTCGCATCACGTCGGCGTTGGCGCCGCCGTGGAGACTGCCTGAGAGCGTTCCAACCGCGGAGGTGACCGCGCTGTGGAGATCAGCCAGCGTTGAGGCGGTCACCATTGCGGCAAACGTTGAGGCGTTTAGCCCGTGGTCGGCATGCAAGACGAGTGCCATATCGAACGTCTCGGCGAGCACCTCGTCTGGCTCCTCGTCGTTAAGCATATACAGGAAGTTCTCGGCGTGGCCCAGATCCGTTCGGGGAGCGACCGGCTCGTTGCCGTTGCGCAGTCGGTTATACGCCGCCAATGCTGTCGGCATCTTTGCGGTGATCCGGCGGCTCTTGCGGTTGTTGGCTTCTGTGTCGTCCCACGCGGCGTCGGCGTCGGGGTCATACGCCGAGACCGCGGAGGTGACCGACCGCAGGGCGGCCATCGGCTCCTCGCCGGATTCGGCGAGTTCACGGATGATATCAATGACACCCTCGTCGAGTTCGCGGTTGACTGCCATCGCATCGCTGAACTCAGTGAGTTCTGCTTCGGTCGGTAACTCGCCGTGCCAGAGAAGATACAGCGTTTCTTCGTAGCTCGCCTCGCGGGCAAGATCCTCGATCGCGTACCCGCGGTAGATCAACTCCCCTGCGTCGCCATCGATATGGCTCAGATCAGATTCGGCGACAAGCACCCCTTCGAGTCCGCGCTTCAACTCGGTAGACATGCACCTATCTTCTCAGCTACCTCAAAAAAGCGTTATCGTTTGCGTAGCCACTGTCGGAGTGTCACGCTTGGTTAGTTTCGGATCAAAAAGTGGACGGATTCAGACCCGATACGCTGACCCGTAGCCGTCGGCACTACTGTCTGTCACCAACCGCTTGCCTCAGGCTGGGACGACAGTGATCTGCTGTTTCCGGTCGATGGCGTCCTCTAACTCTTCGGCGATCGCCGACCCGCGAGAGATCTGGATATCGCCACCGCTGCCCACTGTCGCAGTGAAGAGATACTCGTCGTTGGCTCGCACCTCAACCGTCTCACCAACATGGCCGTCCATCCGGATGACGACGTGGCGAGCAGTGATCTCAGGTTGGACGACCTTCCCGGCTGGCTGTTGCTCCACGCCGCTTCCGTTGGCTGCCGTCTCCGTGCCGCCGGGGCTGTCCTCATGCGTTCGGACATCGATATCGATCCCAAGCCGGCTCTCGATATCGCTGATCCGGCCGCCGCCTTTGCCGATGACATACGAGATGTCCCGTTCCTCGACGTAGACAATCGCGTTGTCTTGACCGGTCAACTCCACCTCAACGTGGCCGCGGGCGACTGAGCGAATCTCGCGTTCGATCTCCTTTTTTGCGATGCGGTTGACCCCGGTATCGTCGCTGTCTTGATCACCGAGTGGGACGGTAACAACCTGCCGGTTGAACGTGTAGATCTCATACGCTGGTTTGCCGGTTCCGAAGGTTGACACCTGGATCACGGGCCGGGCCAGATCCTCGGCAGTCAGCCCTTCTGGTACCTTGACTTCCGTGGTCACGTCGTAGACAGTGTGGACATCGCCGGCTTCGATGTAGACGACGGTGTCGACGACCTGTGGGATCATCCCCAACTCGACGCGGCCAACGAGCCGCTGGAGGGCATCGATTGCGCGTGTGGCGTGGACAACGCCGACCATGCCGACGCCAGCCAGCCGCATATCCGCAAACACGTCGAAATCTTCGGTTTTGCGGACTTCGTCATAGATCGTGTAGTCGGGTCGCACCAACAGCAGTGAGTCGGCGGTTTTCGCCATATCATCAGCCAAGGCGGTGTACTGCGTGATATCCTCGCCGACCTGCAGATCGCGGGGTTTCTCCATTGTCTTCACTGCGTAGTTGTTGTCGGAGAGGAACTCCGCGACCGCTTGGGCGAACGTGGATTTCCCCGCGCCGGGGGCACCGGAGATCAACACACCGCGTTGGCGTTCGAGCAGTCGCTCTCTGAGTCGGTCGTCGAAGGCGTAATCATCGAGCGTTGTCTTTGCAATCGGCCGCACCGCGGTGATCTCGATCCCATCAGCAAACGGTGGCCGCGCAACCGAAATCCGGTAATCGCGGTACTGAATAATCGTCATCCCTGGCTCGGAGAGTTCGATGAACCCCTCGCTGCTGGAGCGAGCCAGCGACTCGATTTCGTCGGCCCACTCGACCATCTGGGTCTCGGAGCTGACAGTCTCATCAATGATCTTGTACTCCATCCCGTCGATAGCGCCGCGTTTGGCCTTGGGCTGGGTGCCGGTTTTGAGGTGGACACTCATCGTCTCTCCATCAAAGAAGTCGATAATCGGCAGCTCCTCGTGGCTGTCGATCTCTGGCTCGACGTACTCGACGGTTAGCCCCTTGGCTTTGGCAACTTCGGATTGGACGGTATCGCTGGACAGCAGCGTGGCGTCGTGGTCGTCGGCCACGTCTCGAATAATCGCATCGACCTCGCCCTCGCTGGCGGCGGCCTGCTCGGTGCCGCTGGCGCGTCGACCCACGTACTCCAGTTCGATCCGGCCCTCGTCGGCCGCTGTCGCCAGCCGCTGTAGCTCTTCGAGCCCGCTCCAGCCGCTGTCGTACCCCGCGTTGGCCTGAGATTCGAGTTCGCCAACGACGGCCTCTGGGATCAACACCGTCAACTCCTCGCCCGCCTCGATTCGCTCGGACACACGACCGTCAATCACTGCGCTCGTGTCCGGCACTATATTCATACGCATTCTTACTTCCGGCGGACGCATAAGGGTGGTGAGTTTGCTCGCGTCTGTTGCTGCCGGCCCCAGTCGCCCGCTTCGCCACTGGAGTTTTGATGTGTCGCCACTGACAGCCGGCATGGACGCGGCGGAGATTGTCTCACTGACGACCGAGCTTGTCGAGATTCCAAGCCACGAGGACGAAACCGCGGCTGGTGAGTGTATTGCTGACTGGCTCCGTGCGGAAACCACAGCCACCGTTGAGCAGGATGCTGTTGGCAACGTCATCGCCCGCAAGAAGCCAGCCTCGACTGCCGCGGGTGCTCCCAACGAGTCGCTTGCACTCGTTGGTCACCACGATGTCGTCCCGCCAGCCGATAGCCAGCAAACCGATGACGGATACCAGATCACACAGCGCGATGGCCGGCTCTACGGTCGCGGCACCGCCGATATGAAGGGGTCGCTGGCGGCTGCACTGCTTGCTTTTCGGGAGAGCGAGCCAGCAACTGAGCTTGTGTTTGCGAGCTTCGCTGGTGAAGAACAGGGCGGCATCGGTGCCCAGGCTGCGATTGACAACGGGTTCGCCCCGGATCGTGCAATCGTCGTCGAAGGCTCTTCTGGCTACTCCGCGCCAGGGGTGACTGATGTTGCTGTCGCCCACAAAGGTCGCCGCGGGAGTACGCTTAGGGCCACCGGCACTGCCGGCCACGCGAGCCAACCCGAGGCTGCGGAGAACGCCATCTACCGCGCCTGCGATGCCGTCGAGATTGTACGCTCACTCCCTGTTCCCGAAACGACGGTGTTTGAGACTGAGCTATCTGGAAGCATTGCTGTTACCGAAATCGAGGGTGGCTCGACGTGGAACGTCATTCCCGAGGCGTGCTCGGTGACGATTGATGAACGAACGGTGCCGGGCGAGCGGGTTGCACTCAGCGAGGCGGCTTCGGTTGCGGGGGTGACGTGGGAGGTGGTGCAGGATCTCCCGCCGATGGCCTGCGGTGATCTCGCGTTTGCGGAGCGGGTTGTCAGTGCCGCCGCGGCTGTCCAGCCTGGCGAACCCCAGCAGGTCGTCAAACCGCATGCGACTGATGCGGGCTGGCTGGCCCACGCCGGCACCGACTGTGTTGTCTGCGGCGCGGCCGAACCCGGCGAGGCCCATACCGACACCGAGAGCGTTTCAATCGAGGTGCTGGAGCGATGTTACTCAATCTACCACCAGGTTGCTGACGACGACTAGCGCAACCGCTGTTTTGGTAGCGCAACTGCTGCTTTGATTGGGACTCTCTCAGCGGTCGTCGCTGTCGGTTGGTCGAAATCAGGCCGCGGCGATAGATGATCACGCCAACCAGTCGTGATGATCGTTTGACTAATCGATCGCCGGCGTTGGCATACACTTATTCTCATGGAATATAATGAGGAAACAGGAGCATGTCAACGCGGTACTTTGATGAAGGGTTTGCGACGGTCGAGTACGATGAGGAGATCGGAGTCATTGTTGTAGAAATGACAGAATACGTTGAGGGAGACCAGTTCCGCGAGTACATGCGCAGTATCATTGATGCTGTCGAGGAGACGAGCTGTCCAAACGTGTTGGCCGATACACGCGACCACCCACCACTGGCTGATCGGGATGTCGACTGGAGTGCTGAGACCTGGGGGCCAAAAGCCGAGGAAGCCGGCGTTGAGCGAATCGCAGCACTCGCCACAGAGCATGTAGCGACCAAAATAACGCTTGATACTGTCACCGAGCAATCTACTCACGACGATATTGACCGCAAATATTTTGCAAAATACTACGAGGCCATTGAGTGGCTCAAAAGCGAAACGGCGTGAATTACCGACTCGGAGACCCAGCGTCGACAGCGTGCCTGTCAGCGGTGCGTTGATACTACCGTAGGCGTAACTCGGGGTATGGCAACCGAGACAACGCCCGAACAGCCCGAGGCCTACACCGCGCTTTTGGAGGATATTGAGCGACACGCAACTGTCAAAAGTGCCAGCAGTGTGCTCTCGTGGGATCAACAGGTGATGATGCCCGAGGAGGGAACCCCGGCTCGCTCAAAACAGCTTTCGACGCTTTCGTCGCTCGCGCATGAACTGCTTGTCGATGGCGAGATCGGCGACCACCTTGCGGCAGTTGAGGATGCGACACTCACCGCAGAACAGGAGGCTGTCGTTCGGGAGATACGGCGACAGTACCGCCGTGCCAACTGCGTCCCACGCGAGCTTGTTGAGGACATCTCGGAGACAACGTCTGAAGCTCTCGGCGCGTGGGAGGAGGCGCGTGAGAACGACGACTTTGCTACCTTTGCCCCGTATCTCGAAACATTAGTTGAGGTTAAACGCGAGTATGCTGCCCACATCGACGCCGATGCCGACCCCTACGCCGTGTTGTTTGCCGATTACGAACCCTGCCTCCCGCTTTCGCAGGCTGAATCAATTCTTGATGAACTCCGTGAGACACTTGTTTCCCTCATCGAGGAAATCCGCGCCACAGAGACCGAGTTGGCGATCGACGCCTTCGCGGGGACGTACGACACCGACACGCAGGAGGAGCTGTCTCGTGACGTGCTTGAGATGCTCGGCTATGAGTTTGACCGCGGCCGGCTTGATGTCTCGACACACCCCTTTACCTCGGGCAACCAGTTCGACTGCCGGGTGACAACGCGGTTCGACGAGGAAGATCCACTGGGCGCGCTCACCTCAACGATCCACGAGTTCGGCCACGCCTACTACACGCTTGGGCTGCCAGACGAGGCGTTTGGCTCGCCGCTGGGTGATGATCGGGATCTATCGGTGCATGAGTCTCAATCTCGCCTCTGGGAGAACCACGTTGGTCGCTCGGAGGCGTTTTGGGAGCTGTTGCTTCCGAAATTCCAGGATGCCTTCCCGCAGGCAGATGAGCTTACCCCGCGGGCGGCCTACGAGGCAGCCAACCAGGTCTACGATGAGAACTTCATCCGGGTTGAGGCCGACGAGCTTACCTACCATCTCCACATCATCGTTCGGTTTGAAATCGAACGCGAGTTGATCAGCGGCGATCTCGCGGTCGAAGCCGTTCCCGACCGCTGGAACGAACTCTACGAGGAGTATCTCGGCATCACGCCACCCTCAGACGCAGTGGGCTGTCTGCAGGATATCCACTGGAGCCACGGCAGCTTTGGCTACTTCCCGACGTACACCCTCGGCAGTGTGATGGCTGCCCAACTGTATGCTGCTGCCGACCGCGAGATTGAGGCCCTCCCCGAAAAAATCCGCACCGGCAACTTCGAGCCGCTGGGTGAGTGGCTCCGCAAGAACATCCACCGCCACGGCGCGCGCTATGAGACAAATGAGTTGGTCGAACGCGCAACGGGCGACTCATTCAGTGCTGATGCCTTCACCGAGTATGTCACCGAGAAATACAGCGATCTTTACGATCTCTGAGTGCTGAAGCCGACTTTTCACAGCAGACCTGCATCGCTATAGTTGGCTGCTTTTCGGCATTTCACAGATCAGTCAATTGTCTCCCCAACGGTGGTGAGGAGTATTCGAGTGAAGTATTAGTGTTACCTGAACTCTTCTAACCCAGATTTCAGATGGG